>JFJP01002750.1_pt1 | contig 13071 bp, 8 predicted proteins | sample 431651 | NCBI WGS metagenome assembly JFJP01 (sample SAMN02602958, study PRJNA72255) | Microbial mat metagenome, whole genome shotgun sequencing project. | biome: fresh water; feature: sink hole; material: water; isolation source: purple microbial (photo- and chemosynthetic) mats found in...
TATGGCGGCTTTGTCCACAGAGTGATCAGTCAACACCGAGAATGGGCTTCCAGATAAGAGTCATTCACTCAGGAAAATTTGAAATGCTCTGAAGCTGCCGGTCACCTATCGTCACTGTCGACCCTAAAGGGACGCACGACGTGATAATTAGCGGACGCTCGACATGCTATTTAAAGTCACTTTTCACACCTGCCACATACCAAAACTCAAGTGAAATAACACATTGCCGCCATGAGTAAACTGGCTTTGTATTGCCCCTATTGTTTTCACCTATAATCACACCGTTAGCAATCGGCAATTCACTTGGAGCCCCTCATGAGCACAGATGCAGATAAGAAAAAAATATGTTTTCTGGTCGTTGATGATTTTGAATCAATGCGCAAGCTAGTGATTAAAAATCTGAATGCGATGGGGTATACCAATATTTATCAGGCAGGCAATGGTCAAGAGGCACTAAAGCAACTAGCAAGTATCTCTTCGATTAAGGTGGTAATCACCGATTGGAATATGCCAGTGATGCCGGGCATTGAACTACTCAGAGCTATTCGCGCACATGATACATATAAAACCCTGCCTGTATTGATGATCACAGCAGAAATTGCACGCCACCAAGTACAAGAAGCTGCTGAAGCTGGTGTGTCTGACTTTCTTGTTAAACCATTTACCGTTGGCAATTTGCAATCCAAGCTCGACAAGATGTTAGCCAATTTGGAAAAAGGAATTGTTAACGGTTTAAAAGTTCAACAAATAGATGACGCAATCAATGATGACCGAAGTGGTTTAGGCGCGCTGATGGGCAAACAAAAACTTCCAATCTCTGCTCCTATTGCTAAAACCAATTCAATACCATCAACTTCAGCCAACTTCCAATCATCACCGGCTTCTTCACCTGCGGTTAACTATCAACCTCGATATGGCTCAGAGCCTTCCGCATTAATCATCACTGAAGACTTACAGGCACGCATGGCCAAGCAGGCTAGCATTCTTGTAGTCGATGATATTGCCGACAACATTGATGTACTCGTTGGCTTATTACAAGACGAATATAAAGTGCGTGCGGCAAAAAGTGGCGAGGCTGCGCTCAAATTACTAGTCAGCGGCAAAGACCTGCCAGACCTCATTTTGCTCGACGTAATGATGCCTGAAATGGATGGCTTTGAAGTTTGCCGTCGATTAAAGGCATACCCAAAAACCGCAGGCATTCCTGTCATCTTCCTCACTGCCGTCGATGACGCGACCGACGTCGTAAAAGGCTTTGAACTAGGCGCAGTTGATTATGTAACTAAGCCAGCCAACCCAACTGTGCTTAAAGTACGCGTGCGCAACCATCTAACTCGTAGCAGAGCGTTTGTAGAACTTCAACAGCAAAATGAAGTCATGGCAGAAAATTTACACCTGCGCGAAGAAGTCGATCGTATGACAGCGCATGATCTGAAAAATCCAATCGGCGGCATCATCAATTTCACCGACATGCTTTTGAATGATGAGATGATGACGCAGGATCAAAAAGAGTTACTAGAAGCAGTTGGAGAATCTGCTCACACCCTGCTTAACATGGTGACACTGTCACTCGATCTATTCAAAATCGAACAAGGCGTTTACGAATTACAACCGTCACGGATTGATCTAATTCAAATCATCCGCAAGTTGCTCACTGAAAAAAGTGCAGAAATTGGCGCAAAGTCACTTCACGTAACCAACACGTTAGCGCATACCATTGTTAAAGAAGGCGAAGAAGGCGAAGAACCCGAATTCACGGTACAGGGTGATGGCTTGCTGTGCTATTCAATGCTTGGCAATCTAATTAAAAATGCCGTGGAGGCTGCCCCCACGGGCGGAAAACTTGCCATCACTTATAGCCACAGCGACGAGGGCCGTGGTGCAATAAAGATCACCAACAGTGGTGCGGCACCTGATCACGTGCGTGCTTCATTCTTTGACAAATATGTGACTGCGGGCAAAAAAGGTGGCACCGGCTTGGGCACCTATTCGGCTAAGCTACTCGCCGAAGTTCAAGATGGCACCATCGCGATGAGCGTGGATGATGAACATAACGAAACCACGCTGACCGTTACCTTGCCACTGGCTGAGTAATACTATTTTTGGGTTATCTCTTTCATGTGTTGCCTAGACTTCACATGACTAAGCACTCGCGCAAGCACTAGGTTAGGGTTGAATGGCTTGGTAATAAAATCCACCCCGCCTAGTGCATAGCCTTTGTGCTCATCTTCTTTTTCAGTTTGCGCAGTAATAAAGATGATGGGGATACTCCATGTTTTTGGATCCTCCTGCAGAATGCGACACACTTCATAGCCATCAATTCCAGGCATCATGATGTCGAGCAAAATCAAATCAATCCGATTACCTGACTGCACGTACTTCAGTGCCTTGTCGCCACTGTTGGCTATTTTCACGATGTATTTATCCTTGAGAAGCTCAGATAGCAGAGTTAAGTTATCGGCCGTATCATCTACTATTAGAACCGTAGCCCGTTCAGAAGAGTCTTGCGTCACGTCAGATGTCATAATTTGCTCCCTAAGTAGTAATTTACACTCGCAGCCATCGCTACAAACTCATTGAGCGATTCCATTTTTTGTTGGCTGATCTCGTTCACACTAGCAACCACCAGCACTCCGCCTAATTTTTCTGCATGCACAACAGGGAACAACACAATCTGCTTCGGTAGGAAATTGCCTCCACCGCACACAATACGAATTTCGGTTTTAGCTGTATCGGTGAATACAATCTTCTCGCGGCTTTTTGCACACTGCCCAACCAGTCCTTCTTGCATCGTCATCGTCTGAAGCTGCGCTAACTGCACTCCATAACCACCAGTAGGGCTAAGCTGGCCTGATGCTTCGTCAAACACATAAAATGCGCCGTACTCGACATCTAAGTGTCGTCCGATATGCGACATAAGTTTTTGCGCGAATTGCTCTAGCGACCTTGATTGATATAACTCACTAGAAGTTGCGGCAATGTAGGATTTATTTTTCGCATCAAACTCTAGTTGCTTGGTGTACTCCTTCAACTCGGCTTCTGCACTCAAACGATCTTCATTGGCTTGCTGCAAACGGCGACGCCAAATCAAAAAAATTAAACTGAACAAAAGTACGACTGCGCCACTACTTGCGCCAACCCAAGTTCGCAACGAAGCAGGCATTAATTCATCAAGATTGCCTAGCAACACGAGCGTCCACTCCCCATTCGGATCATTCCATTGCACCAGCGCTTGAGCCACGGCATAGCGCTGATGATCGAAACTGATGATCTCGTTGCGAATGTCAAACGCTAGCGTTTTAGGTGTGCCATTTTCAAAGGTGTTACCAAATTGCTTGAGTGCTCGAATCGCGCTGAGCTGTTCTGAACTTGGCTTAACCGTCATTTGCTCAATCCAATCTTCACGATCGCTGGCAAAGGTAATTTGCTGAGGTGATAACAATAAAGCATGACCAGGCCATGCTTTGAGTACCGAGTCTACTCGGTCAAGATTGAGCCTCGCGACCGCAGCGCCAATGATTGGTGACGAAGAAGAAACTTGTTCATAGAGCGGGGCTGCAAAATACAAAGAGCGCTTACCTGTCGTCGTACCAATCGCGGCATAAACGTTTTGTGTTCCTTTTTTTGCAATTTGAAAATAAGGCCGGAACTTAACGTCAACACCGGTAAGCGTCTTGCCCATCGTGTAATAACAGGATTGAATAATGCCGTCACCACGAACGACATAGACACCGTTCGCGTCATACAACTCGCCAACCGCCTGCAGTGTATTCATCACCACAGGGTCCTGCAATGCAGCCTTACCAGTCGCGACATTTTTCATCGCCTGATTGACCAATCCCAAATTGGCAACCGAGCCCATGATGTTGCCTTGTAAGGTCTGAGAGGTCACCTCAAATGCTCTGCGTTTTACTTCGTTCGCCAACACGTCTTTATAATTTTTCTCAAGATAGAGACGAGTGACTTCAATTGCGCCAAGTGCCACAAAAATAACGAGCAGCAACACCACCAACCATTGTGGTAAGCGACGATTACGCAATAGCTGCTGAATCACAGCACCACTCCGAGCGACTTCGCTGTTTCTTGCAAATGCTCCAGTGCATCATCAAATTCAAACTCTCCTACAAGTTTTAGAAGTGTTCTGGCGGCAGCCCCTTGCCCCAGTGAGGTCAATTGCGGCGAGAGTTTTTCGACTAACGTGCTAGCGCTTGAGTCCAAATCTGCCAGCAAAACTGCGAGTTGCGACAGCTCCTTAGCGAGAGCATCTTTATCTACCACAACAGGGGCAGTATTGACCTCTACTGGCCCACTTTCGCCTCCACCGATTGCAAATGTTATCTCTTTGATTATATTCGATAATCTTAATTCCAACTCATGAAGCGCCTCGGCGAGTCCTTCAGTCTCTCCGCGCTTCAACATTCCCTCGACTAGACCCGCACTTTTCGCCATCTCATCTGCACCGATATTGCCAGCCAAGCCCTTTACCGTATGAGCCTCCCGTACCGCTGTTTCAATATCGTTGTTATCCATCGCCAACTTGATACGCGCCATCACATCCGACTGCGTTTCGCGGAAGCGTGAAATCATCTTGCGCAGCATTTTCTCGCTGCCACCCATGCGCACCAACGCACCGTCAATGTCCAAGCCTGAAATAGCGGGGACCCCGTCAGGATTATTAGATGATTGCTGATCACCATCACTGCCTGTTGATTGGATGGTCTGGCCTTTAGGTTTAATCCACTGCGCCAGTGTGAGAAATAAATGAGTGACATCTATCGGCTTGGCAATGTGGTCATTCATGCCACATTCAACGCACTTTTCTTTATCGCGCGGGTCGCATCAAAACCATCCATCACCGGCATCTGGCAATCCATCAGCACTGCGTCATAATGATTCAGCGCCACTTTTTCAATGGCGATTTTCCCGTTATCTGCCACGTCCACTGTCAAACCAGCGTCTTGCAATATCTCCAGTGCCAACTCTTGATTCACTGCGTTGTCTTCCACTAGCAGCAAATGCGAGCCTTTAACCAGTTTGGCTGCCTCCTGATAGTTGGAGCGTTTTTCGTGCTTACGTGTTTGCTGCGCCACCTCTTTGCCCAGCGCATTGAGAATACTGTCGAGCAAGGTGGATGGGCTGACGGGCTTAACCAGTATGCCGTCAATCTGTATGTCCTTGGCGTTTTGCATGAGCTCTTCACGGCTATAAGCGGTGACCATGACGAAGGCAGGCACTTCGGCTAACTTGGTGTCGGCACGAATGCGTCGAATGGTTTCCACCCCATCCATGCCCGGCATCATCCAATCCATCAACACCAGCCCGTAAGGATGGCGTTCGAGGTGACCTTGTTCCAGTTCGCCGATGGCTTGCGCTCCACTGCTAACAGCGGTGGCATCAAACTTAAGTGAAGCCAGTATGTTTTGCAGAATCTCCCGTGCGCTGGCGTTGTCGTCCACCACCAGAATACGCAAACCTTTCACGTCGTCTGCATTCACCGTCAATTTACGTTGTTCGGTCTGCACGCCAAAGATCGCCGTGAAGTGGAAAGTGCTACCTTCGCCGGGCACGCTGTCCACGCCGATTTCGCCCTGCATCATTTCGACGATTTTTTTGCTGATGGTTAAACCCAAACCCGTACCGCCATATTTCCGGGTGGTTGAAGCATCTGCTTGCGAGAAAGCACTGAATAGCTTTTTACGTTGTTCCTCGGTTAAACCGATGCCGGTGTCTTTACAGATGAAGCGCAGTTGCACGCCATCCGCAACATCGGCAACTTTGTGAATGCCAACGGTGATCTCACCCTTCTCGGTAAATTTGATCGCGTTGTTCACCAGATTTATGACCACTTGCCCCAAACGCAAGGGGTCTCCGACTAGTGCGGTTGGCACATCCGTGCCTACGTCAAACAAAAGTTCCAAACCTTTGTCTTGCGCTTTGATAACTGACAAATCAGATAGGTGCTCCAACACATCTTCAAGATGGAAGTCCACTTTTTCCATCGACATTTTTCCAGCTTCAATTTTGGAGAAATCGAGAATGTCGTTAATGATGCCGAGCAAATTTTTGGCGGCGGAATCTACCTTCTCGATATAGTTACGCTGCTTGGAATTAAGGTCAGTTTGCAGGGCCAAATGCGACATGCCGATGATGGCGTTCATCGGCGTGCGAATCTCATGGCTCATATTGGCAAGGAAATCGCTCTTGGCCTTAGTCGATTCCTCGGCGACCTGTTTTGCGGCTTCCAGTTCGCTTTCGATTTTCTTGATATCCGAGATATCCCAAACAATACCGTTTGAAATAGTCGGATTACCTGCTTCGTCATATTGAAACTTGCCAATCGACATGATATGCATCGTTTCATGATTCGGTTTAACTACGCGGAAGGTGGTCTTGTAGTCGGCGATGCGATTAGTAATGGTGTGTTGCATCACCTCACCAACTTTGACAGCATCCTCGGGATGAACAAAGGTGAACCATTGGCCCATCGAGCCATCGAGTTGCACTCCCTCTAGACCGTACAGTTTGATGGTGCCCTCATCCGCATCGAGGCGATTCTCTTTAGGGTAATAAGTCCACGAACCCATCTTGGCTGATTTTAGTGCAATGTCCAATTTCTGCTTAGCGACGCGGATGGCATCTTCAGCTAGCTTGCTTTCTGTAATGTCCACAGTAACGCCATACATATCTGTAGGCTTGCCACCAGCATCTTTGACCACTCGGCCCAAGGCGTGAATCCAGATCGTTTTCCCATCAATCGGACGCTTGTAGGCATAAATTGAGTTGTATTCTGGAATACGCCCCTCGACTGCTGCGGAGAAGTTTTCCAGCGTCGCCTCGGAAGCGGCTTTGTCTCCAGCTTCGACATTGGCAAACCATTCTTCCATGATGCGATAGCGATAATCTGGACGAGGAATATCGCCGAATACTTTTATGGCGCGATCAGATGAGTTGAACCAACCAGAGCCATCAAGTGGCACATGCCAATAACCAGACTTAGTTAAGTCAAGCGCCTGATCGCTTTGGAAGTTGGCGAGTTGTATTTTTTCTTCAGCCAATTTACTTTCAGTGATGTCCTGATAAGCACCATACATGTAGAGAATTTTATTAGCCTGCTCATCACGGACAAGTTTTCCTCCAGCATGTATCCAAACGATCTTACCGTCTATGGGTCGCTTGTATGCGTATACCGCGTCATACTTATCATACTTGCCATCAATCGCCCCCTGATAGCGTTCCGCTGTATGGTTCGCTACTTCAAGATTAGCTTCCTGAAGACGAGAGAACCATTCATCCATTAGGTGATAACGCCCGTCAGGTTTTATCTCTTCACCAAGAATGCGGGCAGCCCTTTCCGACTGGAAGTAGTAATCAGGGTCACTGTAATCGACAACCCAATACCCACTTTCAGTAAGCTCCAAAGCAACATCAGAAAGGAAGTTGGTGCGCTTGATCTCTGCTTCCATCTTCTTGCGCTCAGTGATGTCGCGGAACACGATCACCGAGCCGGCAATTTGTCCGTTCTTGTAAACCGGTGTCGTGCTGTATTCAACAGGCAATGCTGTCTTGTCCTTGCGCCACAGTACTTCGTTGTCCACCCTGCGCGGCTGACCGTCACAGCCTGTCAGGTACATCGAACATTCGGCACGCGGAAAATCACGGCCATCGGGATAGGCGTAATGGACCAAGGCATGCAATGCTTTACCGATAAGTTCGTCTTCTGCGTAACCCAGCAAAGCAGGTACGGCAGGATTTGCTAAGGTGATATTGCCTTCCGTATCCAATCCGACAATGCCCTCCCCAACTGCGCCCAAAATGAGGCGGGTGCGCTCTTCTGCCTGCGCCAAGATACCCTGGCTCGCCTCAAGCTCCTCGCGTTGCGAAAGCAATGTAGATTTTTGAGCTTCGAGCTCTTCCGCTTGCTCTTCCAACGAGCGCGCTGACTCTTCCAGTTTTTTGTTGTTTTCTTCCAGCTCATCACGACGAGCTAACAATTGCATCTCGGAAGTAGCAAGTGACTCTGCTTGCTCTTGAGTTTTGTTTAACAATTCTCTGGTAGCGACATTGCCCGCAAGTATCTGAATCTTTTCAGCGAGATTGGGCAGTAAGGCATCGAGAAATAATTGCTGTTTACTGTCGAGAGATTTCAGCGAACCCATCTCCAGCACCGCGAGTATTTTTCCTTGGTATTGCACAGGAGAAATAAATACCGAGTGAAGTGTTAGCTTACCCAGCCCCATGCTAATGCCGATTTTATCTTCAGCTGCCAGTGCCAATGAAAGGGGACGCATATCCAACGCAACTTGCCCAACAAGGCCGGAGCCGAAAGCAAAGTGATTGGTATGAATGGAATCATCGCAGCCATATCCACCAAAACGCTGCAATTGCTTTTTCTCAATATCGGCGATGTAAAAGGCCACATAGACCAAATCCATGAATTTGGCCAGATGTGCTGACAATAGGTCACCAAACTCAGTATAGGATGATGCGGATTGCACGGCCTGATCGATCTCAAGCAAACGATCCCGTTTCAAGCGATCTTCTTCAATGCCGATATAAAAGCTCTTTAATGTCTGAGCGACGCGAGCGACGTCTCCCACCTCGTCTTGTCGATCAATACCTACAACCTCAATATCCAGCTTGCCTTTTGATAACGCCAGCAAGTTATCAACCACGCCACCAATCGGGCGCACCAATTGTCGATTTGCAACAACCCAACCAATGAATCCGGTTAAAGCTAGCGCCAAAAGAGTAGTGAGCAGTGATGCCCACGTTGCCGCCTCCATTGTTGAGAGTGCCTCTATAGAATTCTCATCCGCCAGCTTTTTGTTGAACGACACGTGCTGTGTTAGTGCCTCATCGAATCGTTGCGAGATGGCGACAGCGTTCTTGAGGTATTCCAGTGCTTCTGTATTTCTGATTTGGCGCGACAATTCAAGTACCGGCTGAATGCTGGCGATATAGTCCTTGAACAATTTACGGTCTGTTTGAAGCAATCGCCTGTCTTCGTCATTCGAAATCAGCTTATCTTCATAGCGCTGAAACTCCTTTTCTATCGCCTCCGTTTTTTCTTGAATGAACTTGTCTATTGCACGCATTTTCGTCAGATCGGATTCGATGATGTGATCTCGTACATCAACTCGGATAGCATAAAAACCAGTCAGGATATCGCCCATCGCCATCACGCTAGGCACGGTGTTAATGTGCGCGTAACTAGCCGACTGATAAACTTTACCCATCTGATATTGAGTCACGCCGGCAATGCCGATCATACCGAGCATCGCAATGAAGATGATGCCGTATAGTTTTTTTGCGATCTTGATATTCGAGAGCTTCATGTCCATCTCCAAAAATTTACAACTCTTTAATTATTTAATTTCCTTGGCATTCAAAAATGCTGCGAAATGCTTGTCCACTTTAAGAATGTGATGCGTGAGCCAATCGTTTAATAATTGAACCGTCTGGAAAGTGACGGTGGCCTTTCCTTCATTAAATTTTTTCTGCAAATCAGTGACGGTGATTTTTAAATCTTCATGCTCTTTACGATGGGCAGGAGACTGTGGATAAGCATATGTCTGCATCAGGCCTTCTTCAGTCTCGAAATGATAAACGGTGTAATTAATCAAATCATCTAATATCTTGCCCAGAACTTCGTGACCTCGATTTTCCTTAACCGCATCAGACAGTGCACCAAACATGCCCACCAATTCTTGATGCTGATTGTCAATTTGCTGCACGCCGACCTTGTATTGACTACCCCAAACCAAACGCTGTGAACCAAGGTTGCGACCGAGGAGTTCAAGGTTGGTTGCAGTCGAAGGCAGCAATGCTTGTAGCAACGATTGCTTGTCTGCATCAATAGGTTTCATTGCTGCCAAAACGATCACGCCTAACAAGTGACTACTTTGCATCACGGGCAGAATAAATACTGACTTAGGCTTTAATTCAGCAGCCCCCCAAACGATACGAAGCGTTGTTTCAGATGAATCATTTAGCACGAGGGGAAGCTTATCTTTTGCGCATTGCCCGACTAAGCCATGACCAATCTCCATCGACTCTAAGTCACCGGCCAATGCGCCATGCCAACCAATCGGATTCAGTCGCTGTGAATCTTGATCCAGAATATAAAACGCACCATATTCGGCCTCAATCTTTGTGGTGACATGTTGCAAAAATTTATGAGTGAAGTCGGATAAAGTAGTTGCCTGATGTAGATCGGCCGATACTTCAACGAGGTAGGACTGAATTTTGGAATCTGCTTCCAGTTTACGAACGTAAGTCTGTAGCTCAGCTTCTGCACGACGAAGGTCCGTCGCCATGCCTTTCATCTTTGAAAACGAAACCAACACCACGGTGGCAACCGATGCAAGCAACGTGATCGAAGTTACCATGATGGCAAGATTGCTTGCCGAAAAAACTGACGCAGGAAGTGCTGTGGCATCGCCCGGAACAAAATAAGCTGCCGCCATTGCCGTGTAGTGCATCCCCGAAACAGCACTGCCCAAAATCAACGCTACCAGAAACATTCTAGCCGCGGATTTCTTTGTGTTCATTTGCTTGACCAATAGCGCAACGTAAGCCAAAGCAACAGCCACCACGATGGAGAGCAGAAAAAGTTTTGGCTCATAGCGAACGAAGCCAGCGATCTGCATCGCACCCATGCCCGCATAGTGCATGGTGCCAATACCTGCTCCGAGTAAAACGCTGCCAAAAATTGGCGGCAAACCTTTTGATTCTTTATGCCAAGTGACGCCTAAGGCAATCGAACTCACCAAAATCCCGGGCAACATAGAGAGTAATGTTATGACGGGATCGTAATGAATGCCGCAAGGCAAGCTTAGCGCCAACATCCCAACGAAGTGCATCGCCCATATTCCCACACCTAAGGTCAGGGAACTTATACCCACCCATGCCATACGCATGGTGAATTCAGATTGACGTTCGACGCGTGTCGCCGCAGATAAGGACGCATAAGCTGCCGCAACAGCCAGCAACACCGACAACGCTACCAGCAGAAAATTATAAGTGCTTTCGTAAAGCAAGCTCCCCGCGGGAGGAGAAGAAATGATTTGCAATATTGCATTCATGAATACACTTTCGGTTTAATTCGCCGCTGTAAAGTTAGGCACTAAGTTGTGCCTTTTGTTTTAGTCAGCCGACTAACCAAGCAAAGTCTTTAATTGGCTTGCCTTTTCTGCCATGTCTGCATCGCTATCCGCAAAACGCGCCGCAATTGCACGGAACTCATTTTGCAAATCGACAAAGGCATCCACAATGTCTGGGTCAAAATGTGTCCCTCTGCCTTCCACGATAATGGTCACGGCTTTTTCGTGCGGCATCCCTTCTTTGTAAACGCGGCGACTAATCAATGCGTCATACACATCGGCAACAGCCATGAGGCGAGCTGAAATTGGAATGTCGTCACCACTTTCACCAGTAGGGTAGCCGCTACCATCCCACTTCTCTTGGTGAAAATATGCAATCTCTTTGGCGAGATTGAGGAACTCGACTTGCATACCCAATTGCTTCTCCGCATGCAAAATTGCGTCGCGTCCCAAAATAGTGTGCGTCTTCATGATTTCAAATTCATGAGGCTCAAAACGCCCTGGTTTTAAAAGGATTCGATCAGGGATACCTACCTTGCCAATGTCGTGCAGCGGAGCAGATTTGAACAGCATATCAACTGTCTGATTAGTTAGAAACTGGACGAAACGGGGATGCGCCTGTAATTTTTCTGCCAACGCTTTGACGTAAAACTGTGTGCGTCGAATATGGTTGCCAGTGTCTGAATCGCGCGTTTCGGCGAGAGACGCCATCGCCAGAATCGTCACGTCTTGAATCGCTGATAATTCACGGGTGCGCTTGGTGACTTCAGTTTCCAAATAAGTATTCTGGTCACGCAAAAAATCGGCGGCGGCTTTGTTTTCCAGTTGTGTCTTAACGCGAGCCAGTACGATAGGTGGAGAGATCGGCTTAGTAACGTAATCCGCTGCGCCCATCTCCAAGCCTTTTTTCTCGTCTTCCGCTGCGCTCATGGCAGTTAGAAAAATCACGGGGATATTGCTCGTTTCTGGGTTAGCTTTGAGTTCACGAATTACATCGTAACCGGATAATCCGGGCATCATGATGTCCAGCAAGATGAGGTCTGGCTTATGCTCACCCTGCATATATTTGAGTGCCTTCTCACCGCTGTTGGCGACCTTGACCTTATAAAGATCCTTTAGCAACTCAGACATCAGCGTCAAGTTATCGGTCGTATCATCAACCACCAAAATCGTAGCGCGTTGAGAAAAATCGAGTGCATTTACCGTCGTCATCACGTTTCTCCAATTTCAATTTAGTAAGCGAAATTTACCCGACTCTGTCTTTCACGTGGGCCTGCTACATCGCATTATAACCCTCTAGAAAAAGTGGGCGAAATGATGGGTACAGCATTATCTGCTAATGGCACAAAGGGTGATGTTGCCTTACCGAATCGTCAGTCGGGAGAGAGTCCTGGCATCAAGCCAGTACGGCTTGAGATAGATTTAATTGGTTACAAATTAGCTTGGCACAAATACCGCAGGGCTGATACCGAAAAACTTACCTAATTTGCCAGCCAGTGTTGCGCTGATTTTTCGCTTCCCCGCCAAGATTGCCGATAAATTGCTTTGTGGAACAACGGCAGATAAGTCTTCTTGCTTTAGGCCGCGCGCCTCCATTAAGAAGCGTAGCGCATCGTTAGGCGCAGAGGCTTCGATGGCGTGATGTTCTTGTTCGTACGTTGACACTAAGTCGCCCACTAAATTAAGCAAGCCATCTAACGGGTGATCTTCATCATCTCCGACAGCATCTAGCAGTGAGTTCATGAGTGCCACCATTCGGTCGTACTCCTTGTTATTTTTAATTGGGCGAAGATGGGCCATCTCATCAAATGCCTGCCAAGAGGACTGGATCGCTCGAATATCAAATTGAGTTTGTGTAGCTCGCATAATTAACCCTTACCTTTCCGATATAGCTTGTTCCAGTTGTCGTATTCGCGATGTGTCATCACTTTATGCACATAAACCTTCTTGAACCTGTATCTGACAATCA
>JFJP01039615.1_pt1 | contig 13071 bp, 7 predicted proteins | sample 431651 | NCBI WGS metagenome assembly JFJP01 (sample SAMN02602958, study PRJNA72255) | Microbial mat metagenome, whole genome shotgun sequencing project. | biome: fresh water; feature: sink hole; material: water; isolation source: purple microbial (photo- and chemosynthetic) mats found in...
TCATGGCACTTACAAAAGCACAACATACTATTGCTGAAATTGAAGGAGTTAGATGTTCGGTAGTAGAAAGTGGAATTTCGGCTGAACGACTAAAATTTGTGAAAGATATTCTTACACATAGCGGCTTGGAAGTAAAATCGGAATTGGAAAAAAAGAAAGCAGAAACCGACCCCGATAAATATATTGTTGGTGTTACGGATATTACTTTTGATTTGATTATAAAGCTTTACGAAAAAAAATTGAAAACTCCGCAAGGAAATATTGTAACCCCAAACATTTGGAATCAAGTAAAAAAAGACGAAGAGTTGCCCTATTGGACTTTGGTAAGCGACAAACTTCGACAAATTTATATCTCCGAAAATTATCAATTTGATAGGAATTACTAAAAAGGTTTCGATTCAATAAATGTATAATTTTTTCAAAAGCCAGCAAGAAAATGTGTTTTTGCTGGCTTTTCTTACAATATATCAACGAGATTTGATATTTTTTCAAAAATTACGAATTGCTGAATAACCAATAAACTAAATATTTACGAATGTCGCAACGTAAAGTATTTCTATCGTTTATACAGAAACAGCCAGATGAGGCTATTGCTCATTTTTTGGCAAAAAGTCTTGCAGAGAAAAATTTTGAAGTTCATGTTGTTACCAATGAATTGCGATTTGGCAACAAAAATCAAGAAAAATATACCTCGCTCATTTGTGGTACCGATGTGTTTATTACGCTATTATCAGAAAGGGCAATGGTGAGTGAAATGATGACTGTTGAAATTCAACTTGCCCGTCAGCAATTCGACAAACGCAAAATATCTATCGTTCCCATATTGATAAACTTGCCTGATAATGAAATAATTAACGAGGTTGTTGAGCAAGCACTGAGTGGAATAGATTTGCTTCAATGGAACAGTCAAACATCGAACGATGAGCTTTTGTTTCTACTGTTGAACCGATTGAGTGGAGGTTCAAAACCCAAAACAGAAGAACAAACAGAATCAAACGCAGAAACCAAAAGTGTACGACAAAATACAGCAGGAATTCCGCTCCCCAATGCACCTTTGGTACCCCCGGGTGGGAATATTGCTTACAATTCGTTGTACTACATCAGCCGAAGCGGGGAAGATAAATTTGTAGATAATATTCTACGAGAAGGCGCTCTTCTCCGTATAAAAGGTCCCCGACAATTTGGAAAGACCTCCCTCTTATCGCGAACCATTCACTTTGCCAAACAGCACAATCACAATATTGTAGCTCTTAGTTTTCAGCATTTTGGAAACGATTCGATGAACGATTTAGATTCACTGTTGATGTACTTGGCTTCTTATACCACTCGAAAGCTGAAGCTACAAAATAGGATAAAAGATTTTTGGGAAGATGAATTTTTAGAGGGGAAAATGAAATGCACTGCTTACTTTGAGGAATATATTCTGGAACAAATACAAAGTCCTCTGGTACTTGCAATTGACGAAGCCGACCGCCTTTTTGGAAATTCAATTCTCTCTTCCGATTTTTTTGGAATGCTTAGAGCTTGGCACGAAGAGCGAAATATTAATCCGATTTGGAATAAATTCAAACTCATTGTTTCGCACTCTACTGAGGCGTATATGGCTATCAGTCAATTGAATCAATCACCGTTTAATATTGGACTCGAACGTGTACTCAACGAATTTAGCAGAGAAGAAGTGGGCGAGTTTGCCCAACGTTTCCATGTTTCGTTATCCAATCAGGACATTGATGAACTTATGGCGTGGGTAGGCGGACATCCTTATTTGGTTCACGCGGCATTGTACGAAATTGCATCGGGCAACTACACATTTAAAGAATTTATAAAACAAGCCCATAAAGACAACGGACCATACAGCGACCATTTGCGCAAACAGTTGTGGAATTTGTCAACAATGAAAGAATATAAGGAAACGATGAAAAAAGTAATAGCTGGCGAAAATTGCAGTGATTCGCTTGTAGTTCATAAATTGAGGGCAGTTGGTTTAATCAAAGGCTCATTTCCAAACCTGATTCCGGGATTAAGAATTTATTCTGAATATCTGAAAGATAAATTATAAATTAAAAAAAAGCCATCACAAACCAAATGTATGTAAGGGCTTTTTAATTTATACTAACTTATTGACTACAAAGCATTTTTAATTATTTCGATGGCTTTTTGCAAGGCTTTGTCAATATTTTCGGGTTGATTGCCGCCGGCTGTGGCGTAATAATCCTGTCCACCACCACCCCCTTGAATTTCTTTGGCAATTTCGCGAATGGATTTTCCTGCATTCAAATTTTTTGATGCAACCAATTGTTTATCAATCATAAGCGAAATATTTGCTTTTCCGTTCAACTCTGCTCCCAACACTATCACAGGATTTTGAATGGCACTATTCAGCCTGAAAGACAAGTCTTTAAACATTGCTGGAGAATCCACATCTACCTTCTCAGCTATCAGATTAACACCATTGTAGAAAATTGCTCGCTTAGAAATGTCGTCAACCATAATACTAAGTTTGTGTTTTTCAAATACTTCCACTTGCTTGCGCAGGGCAGCATTTTCGTCCATCAACTTTTCAATATTTTGTTGGAGATTTTGAGGCGATTTCAAAAACAACTTCAGTTCGTTTACTGTTTTCAGATTTTCATTCAAAAAATCGAAGGCTTTGGCGCCAGTAATTGCCTCAATGCGGCGGATACCGGCTGCAATAGCCGACTCTGACGTAATTTTCAGTAAACCAATTTGTCCTGTGGCTTTTACGTGGGTACCTCCACAAAGTTCGGTCGAAAATTCGGGATTGAACGAAATTACGCGCACCGAATCACCATATTTTTCACCAAACAATGCCATAGCCCCCATTTGTTTTGCCTTTTCCATTGGAACAGAGCGTAGCTCTTGCAAAGCAATATTTTCTCTTATCTTTTGATTTACAATGGTTTCTACTTTGTTGATTTCTTCGTCCGTCAATCGGCTGAAGTGCGAAAAGTCGAAACGCAAATATTCGCTGTTTACCAACGAGCCTTTTTGCTCCACATGATTGCCAAGCACTTGGCGCAAAGCAGCGTGCAAAAGGTGCGTAGCCGAGTGATTATTAGCCGTTTCTTTTCGTTTTCCACTGTCTATTTTGGCAGTAAAAGTGGCAGAAACATCGCTTGGCATTTTTTCGGCAAAATGAATTATCAAATTGTTTTCCTTTTTGGTATCGGTAATTTCAATTTTTTCATCACCGTTTACAAGCCAGCCGCTATCGCCCACTTGTCCGCCACTCTCAGCGTAAAATGGTGTGCGATTGAGTACTATCTGATAAAATTCTTTTTTCTTTTGAGTTATTTTGCGGTAGCGCAGTATTTCGGCATCGCAATCGAGCATATCGTAACCCACAAAATCCACTTCCATGCTTGGGTTTAGTATCACCCAGTCGTCGGTATCCACTGCCGAGGCATTGCGTGCGCGTTCTTTCTGCTTTTGCATTTCGGCATTAAATTCATCGAGATTGACAGTGAGATTGTTTTCTCTCAATATCAACTGCGTAAGGTCGAGCGGAAAGCCCTGAGCATCATACAGTTCAAATGCACTTTTGCCGCTTATGCTACTTTCGTGGTTTGCTTTTGCCGCAGTCATCAATTTATCTAAACTTTTGATTCCAGCTTCCAAAGTGTGCAAAAATGCTTCTTCTTCTTGAGTTATCACCCTTTCGATAAGTTGTTTTTGAGCAACCAATTCGGGGTAGGCATCGCCCATAGTTTGTATCAGTGGTTCAATGAGTTGCGCCATAAAGGTACGTCCCATTTCGAGGAAGGTATATGAGTAGCGAATGGCACGGCGCAAAATACGGCGAATAACATACCCCGCTTTGTTGTTTGAAGGCAACTGCCCATCGGCTATGGCAAACGAAATGGTGCGAATATGGTCGGCAATTACACGCATGGCTATGTCTGTTTCCTTGCCAGCTCCGTACTTTTTATTCGATAAGAGAGCAATTGCCTGAATGATAGGCTGAAACACATCGGAATCGTAGTTTGAAGTTTTGAGTTGAATCACTCTACACAGGCGTTCGAAACCCATTCCAGTGTCAACGTGTTTTTTAGGAAGTTGCTCAAGTGAGCCATCGGCTTTGCGGTTAAATTGAATGAAAACCAAATTCCAAATTTCAATTACCTCAGGGTCGCTTTTGTTTACCAAGGTTGCGCCATCTACTTTTGCACGTTCCTCGTTGCTTCTGAGGTCAATATGAACTTCCGAACATGGTCCGCAAGGTCCGGTATCGCCCATTTCCCAGAAATTATCTTTTTTGTTGCCTGTCAAAATTCTACTCATTGGCAAATGTTTTTTCCAAATTTCCAATGCTTCGGTATCTTGTGGCACATTTTCTTCCTTACTTCCCTCAAAAACAGTGGCATACAATCGCTCTTTGTCAATTTTATACACATCGGTAAGCAATTCCCACGCCCAGTCAATGGCTTCTTGTTTGAAATAATCGCCAAACGACCAGTTGCCCAACATTTCGAACATGGTGTGATGGTAGGTATCGTGCCCCACTTCCTCAAGGTCGTTGTGCTTGCCCGACACGCGCAAACATTTTTGAGAATCGGCAATACGGCTGTAAACAATGGGCGAATTGCCTAAAAACAAATCTTTAAACTGATTCATTCCAGCGTTGGTAAACATCAACGTTGGGTCGTCTTTTAGCACCATAGGGGCTGAGGGTACTATCTGATGTTTTTTTTGAGCAAAAAATTCAAGGAAAGTTTTGCGAATATCTCTTGCGTTCATTTTTTATATTTTGTTTATGTGTTTGTAATTCAATTTCGGTGTTCGTTACAACAGTAAAAACCATTGAAACGGAAAAAATATAGTATTGTCTTTAACGCTAAGTTCTTGATTATTAAACGAAACTACAATTCCATATCGGTTATTTATTTTACTTTTAATTATTTGTTTCCTACTTCTTTTGCCCAAACCACTTTCGAGTAATATGGGCTTTTCGCGTGTTTCAATCACAAAATCGGGATTAACTTCTTTATTTTCACTCGAATACGATAATACCGAATTGGGTATCAAGCGTTTTAGATACAAAACAATAATATCTTCAAACAATTTTGCTTTGTAGCTTTCTGGAATATCTCCACCAAAAAGCACCGTTAATAATGCCCTTCGCAGCGATGGCGACATAAAAAACGATTTTCGGGACTTGTTCAATCGGCTATCTATGCCACCAAATGGAAATAACACGTTGATTAATTCTGCTTTCTGCAATATTTCGATTATCTCGCTAATTTCATCTTTTTTTATTCCATAAGTTGCAGAAAGACTGTCAATATTAATTTCGTCGGAACCAGCCAAGCGATAAATAATTTTTTCGATATTTGCAGTGTACGTACGTGTTTGAGCAATTTTGGGAATATCTTCCTGAATCACACGTTTGAACAATTCTATGATGCTATCGTTTATTGAATTTTTATCTTTGAAATGTACAAATGCAGGAATATTCTGATAGTTGATATAATTGTTAATCCATTCATTTACATTATTTTCCGAAATATTTCTTATGTTTTCCCAATAATCGGAGATTGCTTTTTTCTGAGTTTGAAGTTGTGCAAAAGCATCAATGGCAGTTTCGGAATAAAAAAGGCTTTGCCTCATATCAGTTGCCAAATTTTCGGGCGGGAAAAGAGTGGTGCGTCCGGTAAATGTTTTGGCTGCCACATATTCCGAAAATTTGAATGGGAATATTTTTTCAATGTGCATTCGCCGTGCTAAATCGGCAGTATTGTTAAGCAACAATGCCGACGAGCCTGTTGCCATAATAAAACACCAGCGAGCTTCATCGTACAAAATTTTTAATGTGTTTGCCCAGTTTGCATCATCGTGTACTTCGTCGAATAGCAGTAGCATGGGTTCGTTGCATTCGCTAAACCTTTTTTTCAATACTGTGGATTGAAAAACTTCGAGAGCATCGTAAAGGTTACTGCCAATATTTTGTATGGCATTTACATTGAAAAAAAACACCTTTGGAGTAATATTGTTGTACACATAACTGCCAATTTGCCACATCAAAGTGGTTTTGCCCACACCACGCAAGCCAGCCAATCCAATCATGCGGGGTTCGAAACCTTCATTGAAAAAATGGCTTACATATTTTTTCAATTGATTAAAAACCAAACGATTGGGGTATTTACTGCCTGTAATAGGGTGAGCCAAACGGCTTTGTAAAATGGCTTTGTTGACTTGTGTATGTTGTACAAATTGCTCCATGTTTTGTGTTGAATTTTATTTTCCCAATTTGTAGGTTTCCAGCGCAGTATAAACTGCTCCCGAAGGTTTTAGCACACTTTCGTAGAGATGAAAACTACTTACTTCAACATTTTGAAACACTTCATTTTGTTTCGATTCTACGAGAGTACGGAAATTGCCTTTATCTTTTAACATCGAAATGCGAGCAAGGGTAAGATGTGGGCTAAATCCAAATTTTTCGGGTTGATAACCAATGGTTTTCAAGCCATTTTCGATTGAACTATTGAGCTGCTTCAAGTCGTTTTCTTTTTCAATTCCTACCCACAACACCGTAGGATTTGCCAAATTTTTGAAAACCCCCAATTTGCCCAATTGAAATGAAAAAGGAGTATGCTCAGTAGCTATTTTGCTGAATATTGCTGAAATTTCTTTTTGCTTTTGGGCATCGGTATCGCTAAAAAATTTCAACGTAATATGTATATTCTTCACATCTACCCATTTGAGCTGCTCACCTTGCAGTTCGGTTTTGCATTCATCAAACAATTCAATCAATTTGTCGTTTGGATGAATTTTGATTGCGGCAAAAAGTCGTTTCATCATTTTTTATTGTTCTTCAAAAGTTCAATTGCTTTGAGCAGAGTATTGTCCACTTCTTGAATAATTGGGTAAAAACCATCGTTGTTCAAAATATTTCGGGCAATGTAGGCTTTTATTTGGGTGCGAATTATTCGTTCCGATTTTTTAAAATCAGAATCCACATATTGCACTCCTTTTGAAGTGGCAAACGAAATAAAACCGCTTACAAAGTTCTGCGATTCAACATAATCTGAAATCCCTTTGTAATCTTTGAAAGTAATGAGTTTGCTGCGGTGCTTTTCGGTAAAATTGATGGCAAATTCGTAAATCAGGTTTTTATCGAAAACTTTGTTGAAATAGGGCGACAATCCGGCTGTGTCGCGTGGAATGAAATAGTCGGGCATAATGCCGCCACCGCCGTACACCACTTTGCCTTCGGGTGTGTAGTATTTGAGCGAGTCGGCAAAATGTATGCTATCCTTCTCCATAAATTCGCCGTGCATACCTCTTTCGGCAAGGTCGTGATAGTAATCGTCAATCCCTTTGCCGTAAGGCTTTTGTATGCTGCGACCGGTGGGTGTGTAATATCTTGCTGTGGTGAGGCGTATGGACGAACCATCTTTGAAAATTTTGGGTTCCTGCACCAACCCTTTGCCAAACGAACGGCGACCAATGATAATTCCACGGTCGTTGTCTTGTATGGCTCCTGCAAAAATTTCGCTTGCCGAAGCTGACCATTCGTCAATCAATACTGCAAGTTCTACGTTGATACACATATCGTTGGCAGTGGCAAAGTAGCTACTGCGCGGACGTGCTTTGCCTTCGGTATATACAATGAGGGTTTGTTCTTTCAAAAATTCATCAATGATATTTATCGCCGGATCCATGTATCCGCCACTGTTTTCACGCAAATCAATGATGAGTTTTTTCATGCCTTGTTTTTGCAATTTTTCTATCGCCTCCACAAATTCCTCATACGTGGTGCGCGAAAATTTGTTGATTTTTATCACTCCAATATTATCATTGGTTATGTATGCCACATCTACGCTGTAAAGGGGGATGGTTCCGCGTTCTATTTCAAAATAAATGAGTTTGGGCTTTCCACCACGCTCCACTCCCACTTTCACTTTTGTTCCTTTTTTGCCTTTCAAATTTTTAATTACATCATCGGTAGTTAATTTTCTGCCTGCAAAAAGCGAATCGTTGATGGTGATAATGCGGTCGCCTGCCAGTAGCCCAACTTTATCGGAAGGACCTCCAGAAATAACATTCACTATCAAAATGGTATCTTTCAGCATATTAAATTCAACCCCAATTCCATCGAAATTGCCTTCCAAAGGTTCGTTTTGACTTTCGAAATCGGCAGCACTAATATACACCGAGTGGGGGTCTAATTCTTCTAAAAGTTTTGGAATTGTTTTTTCTATAATATCCTCTTTATCAATGGTATCTACGTATTCTTGCTCAATAAGGTCAATAATTGCACTCAGCTTATTTCCGTGAAAACCACTGCTAAACATTTCCATTGTAGCAGCACTTTTATTGATGTTGTTGCCAATGTAAAGTCCTAAAATAAAGACAATTGCCAAAACTATTGGCGAAATAATGAGTAATCGTTTGTTATCGTACATATTTATAGTTGTTTATTATCATTTTCATTCAATTTTACACTTCAGATGGTGTATAGTGCCGATTGTGAAACACATAGACGCAGAAGTGTGCATTTTACACATCTACGAATGTGTTTCAAAAATAAGAATTTAATTTCAGAATCAATATTTTTGACTGCCAATTTCGGAATTTTATATAAACCTTAAAAGAACAAATAAACAAAATAGCCATTCTTTTGCTAAAAAACATTACTTTTGCAGTTGAATTATAGAGTCATAAATTTACCAAATTGATTTAAAAATGGGCAACATAGTAGCAATTGTAGGACGTCCCAACGTTGGAAAATCTACATTTTTTAACCGTCTTGTAGGGGGACGCGAAGCAATCGTTGATGAAATAAGCGGTGTAACACGCGACCGTCATTATGGACGTACTGAATGGAATGGACGTGAATTTTCGGTAATTGATACCGGAGGTTACGTGATAAATTCTGATGATGTTTTTGAAACCGAAATTCGCAAGCAAGTAATTCTGGCGATGGAAGAGGCAGATGTAATTGTGTTTCTGGTAGATGTTTTTAACGGTGTTACCGATTTAGACGAAGCTGTTGCTCACATACTTAGACGTACCAAAAAGCCCGTATTTTTAGTGGCGAACAAAGTAGATGCAAACGAACATCGTTTTCTTGCCAACGATTTTTATTCACTTGGCTTTGGCGAAATTTATTGCATCTCGTCAGTAAATGGAAGTGGCACAGGCGATTTGCTTGATGCAGTGGTAAATACATTTACAAAAACTGACGAAATTAAAGAAGATATTTTGCCTCGTTTTGCCATCGTGGGTCGCCCCAATGTAGGCAAGTCGTCGTTAATCAATGCCTTGATTGGCGAGGATAGAAATATTGTAACCGACATACCCGGCACCACCCGCGATACACTCCAAACACGCTATACAAAATACGGACACGATTTTTATCTGGTTGACACTGCCGGTTTGCGCAAAAAAGGGAAAGTACAGGAAGACATTGAGTTCTACTCCGTTATGCGCTCAGTACGGGCTATAGAAAGTGCCGATGTATGTATTTTGATGCTCGATGCCGAACGTGGTGTGGAAGCACAGGACGTAAACATTTTTCGGTTGATTGAAAAGAATCGCAAAGGCGTAGTTATACTGGTGAATAAGTGGGATATTGTTGAAAAAGACCATGCCTCGGTTGATGCTTTTTCGGAAACCATACGCGAACGCATCGAACCTTTTAGAGATGTACCCATTGTGTTTGTATCGGCACTTACCAAACAACGCATTTACAAATCGCTGGATGTGGCAGTGGAGGTGTACAAAAACCGTATCAAAAAAGTGGCAACATCGGAATTGAACAAGGTAATGCTTGAGGAAATTGAACGGAATCCGCCACCAGCGTTCAAAGGAAAATACATCAGAATAAAATATGTAACTCAATTGCCCACTCACGCACCTTCGTTTGCGTTTTTTTGCAATTTGCCACAATACATCAAAGACTCCTATCGCCGTTACCTCGAAAACCGCTTGCGCGAGCATTTCGATTTTTCGGGCGTACCCATTCAGATTCTCATTCGCAAAAAATAAATGTGTGCCCTGCGGGGCACATACTTCTACTCTCATTCAAAAGTAATTTGTATGATTCAAACTGATTTTCTGGTAATTGGCTCAGGATTGGCTGGTTTGAGTTTTGCTCTCAAAGTTGCCGATTCGGGCAAGGTGTGCATTATTACAAAAAATGTTATAAGCGAAACCAACACGCGCTATGCACAGGGCGGAATTGCTGCTGTAACACACGAAACCGATACCTATAGCAAACACCTTTACGATACTATTGTGTGCGGCGATGGAGTTTGTAGCGAGGATGTGGTGCGAATGGTGGTGTCGGAAGCACCGCAGCAAATTCAGCAACTCATTGAATGGGGAGCAAATTTCGATAAAAATAATGAAGGGGTGTACGATTTGGCAAAAGAAGGTGGACACTCCGAACACCGCATACTTCACCACAAAGACGCCACCGGTTTTGAAATTCAGCGAGCCTTGGTAGCAAAAGCAAAAGAGCACCCCAACATCACCATTTTGGAATATTATTTTGCCATCGAACTTATGACCCAACACCATTTGGGAGTTTCGGTTGCAAGGCATCAAACAGATATTCAATGCTTTGGAGCCTATGTGTTGAATATGCGTACCAACGAAATTATCAATATCTATTCAAAAATTACCTACATAGCCACAGGTGGAATTGGCAATATTTATCAAACCACCACCAACCCAACTATTGCCACTGGCGATGGTATTGCTATGTTATTCAGGGCAAAAGGCATTGTCGAAAACATGGAATTTGTTCAATTTCACCCCACTTCGCTCTACAATCCGGGGGTACGCCCATCGTTTCTGATAACAGAAGCCATGCGCGGATTTGGAGCCATACTCAAGCGAGGCGATGGAAAAGAATTTATGCACAAATACGACCAGCGCGGTTCGCTTGCTCCTCGCGATATTGTGGCGCGTGCCATTGATACCGAAATGAAACTCAGCGGCGATGATTTTGTATATCTCGATGCCACACACCTCAACGCAGAATCATTGAAATCGCACTTTCCAAACATTTATACCAAATGCAAAGAAATTGGAATTGACATTACAAAAGACTTTATACCAGTGGTTCCGGCTGCCCACTACCTTTGTGGAGGGATAAAAGTGGATATAAACGGTCAAACATCGGTAAACAGATTGTATGCCGGAGGCGAATGTGCCTCAACAGGCTTGCATGGAGCCAATCGTTTGGCTTCCAATTCTTTACTCGAAGCCATTGTATATGCCAACCGTTCGGCTGATATGGCTAAAAAAACAATCACAAGCATAAAAAACGATATAAAAATTCCGGATTGGAACGATGAAGGAACTTCACTTCCCGAAGAAATGATTCTCATTACTCAGGAATTTAAAGAACTTCAACAAATTATGACCAATTACGTGGGTATAGTTCGCTCCAATTTGCGCTTGAAACGTGCATTCGACCGTTTGGAAATTCTATACCGCGAAACCGAAAACTTATTCGATAAATCAACGGTTTCGCAAAAAATTTGCGAATTGCGCAATGCAATCAATGTTGCTTATCTTATCATAAAAATGGCTCGCCGCCGCCGCGAAAGTCGTGGTTTGCACTACAATATTGACTTTCCGGAAAAAAATATATTGATTTGAGTTTGGCAAGCGTTATATCTTTCAAAATTGATTTAATTGGAAATAAAATTCAAAACTAAAGCTATGAAATTCAATGTTTTTGCTATTCTGCTAAGTGCCATTTTGGTACTTAGCTCACTCAATGTGAGTGCACAGATGGGTATGCCCGATGAAGGTGCGCCCGGAAACTGGTTTACACTCGACTATAATACAGACAAATACAGAGGTGTAAGTGTTGAAAAAACCTACAACGAGATACTGAAAGGTAAAAAGGCATCGAAAGTGGTGGTAGCCATTATAGATTCGGGAGTGGATATTGAACACGAAGACCTGAAAGATGTGATTTGGAAAAACGAAGACGAAATTGCTGGAAACGGTAAGGACGACGACAACAACGGCTATGTTGACGATATGCACGGCTGGAATTTTATTGGAGGTAAAAACGGTACTCACGTAGAAGCTGATACATACGAAATTACCCGTTTGTATAAAAAATACAAAGCGCAGTTTGAAGGCAAATCGCCCGATGCTATTACCGACCAAGCGGGATATAAACTGTACCTTCAATACAAAAAAGCGTATGAAGTTGGAAAAACAGAAAAAGAAACCGAATACGGAAGTATTTCGATGTTTGTAGATGCGTTTAATAATGCGGATAAAGAACTAATAAAGCATTTTGGAAAAGAAGATTATACACTCGATGAGGTGAAAACATTGGAATCGGACAACGAAGAACTGCAAAAAGCACAACAAAATTTGCTGCTGATTTATAGTCTTGGATTAGACAAGGCTCAAATGAAAGAAATAGACGACTACTACACTAAGATATTGAAATTCAGCTACAATCTTGATTTTGACCCCAGAGAAATAGTGGGCGACAATTACGATGATTTGAATGAAAAATATTACGGAAACAACGATGTAAAAGGTCCTTCGTGCGACCATGGTACACACGTATCGGGCATTGTAGCCGCAAGTCGTGGCAATAATATTGGAATTGACGGAATTGCCGATAACGTATCTATTATGGTGCTCAGAGTAGTACCCGATGGCGATGAGCGCGACAAGGATATAGCCAACGCTGTGCGCTATGCTGCCGACAACGGTGCACGAATTATAAATATGAGTTTTGGAAAACTGTATTCTCCCCACAAAAACGTGGTAGATGAGGCATTCAAATACGCCGAAAGCAAAGGAGTACTAATGATTCATGCTGCCGGAAACGAATCGGACAACAACGACAAAATTGACCACTACCCTACCCGCTACTTGCTCAATTCGGCTGGCGAAATCAAAAATTGGATTGAAGTAGGTGCTTCTTCTTGGGGAAATGACGATAAATTTGTTGCCGAATTTTCGAATTATGGAAAGAAAACGGTAGATATTTTTGCTCCGGGTGTGGACATCAATTCCACTTTCCCCGAAAACGGTTACAAAGAACAAAGTGGTACAAGTATG
>JFJP01040694.1_pt1 | contig 13071 bp, 12 predicted proteins | sample 431651 | NCBI WGS metagenome assembly JFJP01 (sample SAMN02602958, study PRJNA72255) | Microbial mat metagenome, whole genome shotgun sequencing project. | biome: fresh water; feature: sink hole; material: water; isolation source: purple microbial (photo- and chemosynthetic) mats found in...
CCTTTATTCATGATAATTTTAATAAAAATAAATATTGCCGCGAAGGTACGTATTATTATTCAACAATTTATTTATTTTCATTAATTTAATAAAAAACCTTTTCTTTTAACTGTTCGTGAAATGGATAGATTCACGTTTCTTATTAATTAGAGTACCTTTACCCGGATGAGAAAAATAATATTCTATCTGTTTCTCCTCCTGATTCCTGCGGTGAACAACGCCCGGGTTCCGGAGATTAAGTCTATCGGAGTGGTGAATGAAGATATGTATTCTGCGGTGAACCTGGCTGACTCCGGATTAGCCAGAACAGTATTTGATTTGGCCATTAAAGGTTTAAGAAAACTTATTGCTGAAGGAAAATTGACGAATGCCAACCTGGTTACTATTGCTGATTACTCACAATCAAGTAACAAGAAGCGCTTGTATGTTATTGATTTGAGGAATAAAAAGCTTCTGTTTAATACCTATGTGGCACATGGTCGGAATACTGGTGAAGAGTACGCCAAGTCGTTTTCGAACGAAATAGGCTCATTAAAAAGCAGTCTGGGGTTTTATATTACCGAAAATCCAATTGTTGGATCTCACACCGGATTTGCACTTTTGATTAAGGGTGTTGAAAAAGGCTTTAACGACCATGCCATTAAGCGTGAAATCATTATTCATGCAGCTGATTATGCTACCGAAAAATTCATTAAAAGATATGGTCGATTGGGTCGAAGTCTGGGGTGTCCGGTTCTACCACCAGAACTAAATAAGCCGATTATTGAAAAAATTAAAGGAGGAACGTGTTTGTTTATTTACAATCCCGACAATAAATACATTTGCAGCTCATCATTATTGAATTAGGCCGTACACATCTTTCAGAAAAATTACTTTTTCTCCTTCAACCGCTGTCGGCATATAGACAATGAAAACCGGTACTTTTTGATCTAACTTCATTATTTTGGTCTCGGAGTCTTTCTGCCCGGTCTTTAACTCCCACACATTAACCTTTCCTCTGGTCAGGTAATCTGCCAGTTCAATAGGTTTTTCCAACCTTACGCAACCATGACTCAAAAACCGTGACTCTTTAGCAAAGCCACCTTTCGAGTTGGTGTCGTGCAAATAAATGCTGAAGGGATTTTCCAAATTAAATTTCAAAACTCCCATCGAATTGTTTGGTCCGGTTGACTCGCGGAAAAAGTAAGGAAAGTTTTTTTCAGTGTAGCTGACCCAGTTTAATTCAGAATCGTCAACAACGTTTCCTTTGGCATCAACTACTTCAAAACTATTTCGTTCGAGGTAACTCTCGTCTTTTTGTACTTTTGGCAATATTTCTTTGGATGCTATTGAAAAAGGCACATTCCATGCGGGGAAGGTGACAATGTTGGTTATGTAGGATGAAATGGTAGGAGTTGGTTTTTTCTTATTTCCAGCCACTGCTTTCATCTCTAATTTTAACTTTCCATTTTGATAATACCTGACTTTAGGTTCTGCTATATTCGCAACGATGTATTCTGATTTACGATTTACTGCCATGTACTTCAAATAATTCATCGAAAGAATAGCGGATTTATATTTCGGCGAATTCTTATCAGGAATAGAATCTTTCAGAAATTTTTTAAGAATCTGATAATCATGATCCTGACAATCGAGCTCCGAAACAATTTTTGAAACCGGATCTTTATCTTTAAAATTCATTAGCTGATAAATGAATACAGAATCGCTTGGTGGAGCGCTAACTTCGTCGTAGTCAAAGTGAACATTAACTTGCTGTAATTCTTTAAGGAAATTTAAAACCACGCCAGTAATCTGCTTGTCAGTATTGGCCTTTAAAGCCTTGTTTCTGATGTTTTTGGCAAGCATTGCTGTGCGTATCTTTCCGGTCATCAGTTTTCTCGAAACCAGACCTGAATCTTTCGCAATTTCGATGGCAGTGAGCCATTCGGTTGCCCTTTTGGTGTCTTTGTGTGACGAGAGCCAATGCAGCGGTTCTGGATTAAGGGCGTAAAATTGCTGGACCATCGAATCTTGTCTGGATACTGTCGATTGTGCAAAACTGACTGTTATAAAACAACTTAAGATGAGCGAGGATAGTATCTTTTTGTAAAAAATGATGTGTATTTTTTTCAATTGGTAATTCATATTAAAGGATTTAAAATTGTTTTGATTCGCAGAGAAATATGATTCGTTTAATTCGAAAAAGTGTTACACAATTTTAATGGATAATTGCAAGATTCATCGTTTTATTCTTAAATATTAAACGATAATTTGAGTCCTTCAATTAGCATATTGGCACCAAGTACACCCAATATGATTCAGTTATTTTTGCCTAAAGTTTTTTGAATTTTGCTGCTGTGTGTAAATCCAAGATAGGTTAGGAATAGCAGTAGCCCAAGTATGGTAATGCTTACCAGAATATGCAAGAAGTTGGCGTTTACAACAAAATTCATAGCTGTAACAATTGTTTCCGGACCCGCCAGCACGGGTATAGCCAATGGAGATACGGTGACTCCCTCATCAAATTCTGCTTTTTTCGGTAGTTGAACAAGCGGTCTCTTGGTCTGAAGCATTTCGAATCCAATATAAAAGATCAAAACGCCACCAAAAATTTTGAAAGCAGGAATGGTTAACCCAAATATCTGAAAAATGTATTTACCGATTAAGATGGATGCAGCAACGATAAAAAAGGCTAAAATACTGGCAGTTCTTGCAATTTCTTCTTTTTTCTTTTCTTCGAGACCCTCTGTCAGTTTAACGAAAATGGGGATGTTGACAATGGGATTCATGATAGCAAAAAATGCTATAAATACGGAGAATGAATAGCCTAAAATATTTTCCATGGAATCAAAAAGGATTTTTGAATTGAAGCCAAAAATGGGCTTTTTATGACCGGAAAGTATTATACAATTTCGGGAAAGAGTTACATGATTCACAGGTTAGGATCAAAAACAGCCAAGCTTAGGCCATCTACTTTTCGTAAAGTCGAAGCTTGTTTCGGAGTGAATTGATTTCATTCTGCATCGTATTTATACGCTGTAACAGGTGATTTATAGTTTCAATTCCTTCGAGGTTAATGTCCAATTCGAAATAGAAGCGTAAGATTTTCTCCAATTGCCGGAGTTGTTCGGCATTAATAAAATTAGATTCTTCAATGGCGGTAATTTCTATCAATCCATTTTGCTGCAGTGACCTGATAAATGAAACTTCTATTTTATGACATGCACAGAACTCATCGACATCTATTAAATATTCGGTTTGCATGGTTTACAATTTAGATAATTCGGTGAATAGTTCTTTTTGCTTATCTGTTAAATCCGTTGGGATTTTAATGACCCAGGTAACCAGCAAATCGCCAAACTGCCCTTCATTTTTATAAACCGGAAATCCTTTACCTTTAAGCTTTACTTTACTTCCGTTTTGTGTTTCAGGTTTTACATTTAGTTTTACTTTTCCATCGAGGGTATTCAATAAAACTTCGCCTCCCAAAACAGCGGTATATAAATCCAAATCAATTGTTGCATACAAATTGTTTTCCAGCCGCTTAAAAATAGAATGATTGGTAATCGTAAATGTAATGTACAAATCGCCATTTGGCCCTCCGTTAACACCCGGTCCACCATGTCCCGCGATCTTAATTGTCTGTCCGTTTTCAATTCCAGCGGGGATTGTTATCCTGATTTTCCGTCCGTTTACCGTGATAGTTTGCTGGTGGGTTTCGTAAGCATCGGTCAGGTTGAGATGGATTTCAGAAGTGTAATCTTCGCCCCTGTATTTTACTTGTCTGCCGCTATTCCCAAATCCAGATCCTCCAAACATGGATTCAAAAAACTCAGAAAAGTCACCTCCGGATTGCTTCCCTGAGTTTCGAGATCCACGGGAACCGGACGATTGTGCCCAATTATTCTGATTGGCTTTTTCGTATTCTGCCGCATGTTGCCAATCTTTTCCGTATTCGTCGTATTTCTTCCGTTTTTCAGGATCGCTCAATACCTCGTTGGCTTCGTTAATCTGCTGAAAATTTTTCTTCGCATCCTTATCATTCGGATTCAAATCGGGATGAAATTTTCGGGCCAGTTTCCGGTAAGCATTTTTAATGTCTTTTGGTGTAGCCGCTTTATCTATCCCCAGAATTTTATAGTAGTCAACAAAGGTCATTTTATAAATTTGCGATTTTATTCTTCGATTTTGGGATATTCTATTTGGTATTGGTTCAATACCGAATGCAATGATTCATAGTATTCTCTCAAGAGATTGATTGACATTTCTATTCCATCAATGGCAACGCCCAAACCTTTGGCAACAGCCATTCCTAATTGAACATCGGCACGATAGAAATGACATAACTGGCGGTTGATGATTTCATCTTTCTTAACTCCTGAAATTCCGTTCATTGCAGATACAATGTTGTTAACCAGGTGAGTCCGATCATTTTCGTTTAAGGAATGGCGGTATAATATGCCCGGCTGAGTATAGTGGTCATCATCGTTTTCATTGCGGTCGAACCAGTCGGCAACCATTGACTCCAATTCCATTGCCGGTTCTTTGTAGCTTTGGTCCACAACAATATCATCAAAACTATTGGGGCGATAATTTGGATTTGCCCCACCATTGTTATCGACCTGCATAAAACCATCGCGCTGATAGTTTGATACAGTATATGGACACCTGTTAACCGGAATTTGTTCGTAATTCACACCCAACCGATATCGATGAGCATCAGGATAGGAAAGTAAACGCCCCTGAAGCATTTTGTCTGGAGAATATCCAATACCATCAACTACATGGGCCGGGTTAAAGGCTGATTGTTCCACATCACGGAAATAGTTTTCAGGAATACGGTTCAGCTCCATTATTCCCACTTCAATCAACGGAAAGTCTTTATGGCTCCACACTTTTGTAACATCGAACGGATTGAATTGGAAATTCTTAGCCTGTTCGGTAGTCATAACCTGAATTTTCATCTCCCATTTAGGAAAATCACCCCGCTCAATAGCTTCCACCATGTCGCGTTGCGAATGGTCGAGGTCGGTTGCCTTCATTTCATTGGCTTCTTTTCCGGTGAAATTTTTAATTCCCTGTAAGGTGATAAAATGAAATTTCACCCAAATCAGTTCGTTATTTTTATTAAAAAGCGAGAACGTATGGCTTCCGAAACCATGCATATTGCGGTAGGAGTAGGGTGATCCGCGATCGCTCATCAAAATCAGTACCTGGTGTAAACTTTCAGGATTCAGACTCCAGAAGTCCCACATCATGGTAGGGTTTTTACAATTTGTTTTTGGGTCGCGCTTTTGAGTATGAATAAAGTGTGAAAACTTTTTTGGGTCTTTAATGAAGAAAACAGGAGTGTTGTTACCCACCAAATCCCAATTGCCATCTTCGGTATAAAATTTTAAAGCAAAACCACGGGGGTCGCGTTCCGTATCGGCGCTTCCTTTTTCTCCGGCAACGAGCGAGAATCGTGCGAACATGGGCGTTTGTTTGCCAATTTTAGAAAATATTTTCGCTTTGGTATATTGGGTAATATCGTTGGTAACCGTGAAGTTACCGAATGCACCTGTTCCTTTGGCATGAACCACTCTTTCAGGAATTCGCTCCCGGTTGAAATGTGCCATGTCTTCGTGCAGAAAATAATCCTGCAATAGAATTGGTCCACGCGGTCCAACAGTCATTGAGTTTTCAAACTCAGTATATGGTCTGCCACTTGCTGTGGTTAATTTTTTCTTTTCCATTTTATTTTAGTTTGACTGATGAAACAAACTTGATAAGTTGAGGATTAAATTCGTAGCTATTCTCTATGTTGCTTAAATGACCAGCATGTTCAATGATATTCAGAATAGAACCTTTGATGTTTTTTTGCATCAGTAGTGCTGCCTTTGGCGGAGTTAAAATATCTTCTTTTCCAACCATAATAAGCACAGGAATACCTATTTTATGAAGGGTTGAGCATGTTTCTTTGCGCCTGGATAATGCAAATAAAGTTTTGACAAGTGACTGTGCCTGGGTTTTAATGATCATCTCCTTCACTGCTGCAATTTTTTCTTTGTTTGTAACAAAAGATTCTGGAGCAAAAAGATTTTTCAACATTTCGTTGGCATAGTGTTCAACGCCGTATTTTTCGATACTTTCAATTGCCATCATTCGCTTTTCTATAGCTTCAGGGGTGTCGGCGGTGCAGTTGCTGTCGCATAAGATGAGTGCTTTAAACCGCTTCGGGAAATTTTGTATCGCATTTAAAGCAATGTATCCGCCCATCGACAAGCCACATAGCATTGCTGTTTCAATTTTAAGGGCATCCATTAGGCCGAGTAGATCGTTTACGAAAAGCTCAATCGAAAAATCTTCAGTTCCGGCAGCCGTGTGGCCATGGCCACGTATGTCGTATGCAATTACACGGTTATTTTCGATTAACACTTCCATCTGCTTGTTCCACATCGATTTGTTAAATGGAAAACCGTGAATCAGTATAATTACCGGTGCGTGGTCTGGCCCTTCATCTGAATAGCTTATTCTGAGATGATTAACTGTTATTTCTATGTCTGTTCCAAGGTATCTCATGGCTTTACTTCTTGATTAAAATCTTACATATTCAATTCTTGTTATCCTCCCAGTGTGACGTCCTGATCGTAAATAGTACTAGGCCAGGATCCAAACCATTCTCATAACCCTTCTCTTTTGTCAATTTTTTTTCTTCCGCCCATCGCCTGTTTCCATCGGGTATTATTCCAATATGTTTTGGTGTTCTCATTGCTTAATCCTCATGATGATTAAATATTCAGCTTGCCGGACTGTCAATTTGATTGACCAGATAATTTTCTATTCCCATTTGCTCAATCTGCGCATGTTGTATTTCAGCCCAATCAACATGACCTTCTTCCATTTTCAGTATTTTGGTCAGCAAGTCAACAGATACTTGATCACCAATTTCGCGGGCAAGTTTGATGGCATTGTTATATTTTGTTCCCTTTCATTTTGTGTGAGTTTTATTAGTGAAAAATGAAAGGACTAAATTGAAGACCTTTAACTATATAAGTGTTACAAAACTTTTGTGAAGACTTGCATCATTCACACATTCTATCGTTGGGCTAAAGTATAGAACATTGCAACCGCAGATGCCAGCATAACCAGGAATGTAATCCAAACTACCGTATTCGACAACCATCCACTGCGATATTCACCCATGATTTTTTTATTACGTGCGATTCGGGCAATCAAAAATATTAACGGGACTGCGGCAACGCCATTAAAAACGGCGGTGAAAACCAGTGCTTTAATCGGATCAATGCCGATGAAATTAATCATTAACCCAATAAGTGTTGCAATAGTAATTACTCCATAAAAACCATGAGCTTTCTTTAATTTGAGGTTAAGCCCTTCTTTCATGTTAAAGGCTTCAGATAGGGCATAAGCTGCTGATCCTGATAATATAGGAATGCTTAACAAGCCCAAACCCATGATACCCACAGCAAAAATTAGTTTGGATAAGAAGCCTGAATTAGGGAAAGTCTGTACCAGAGGTTCCAGAGCCTTTGCGGCCTCAGCGGCTGATGTGATATTGGTAATGCCATTCTGATTTAAAACAGTTGCAGCTACCACAATGATTGACCAGGTGGCTATTTCCGAAAATAACATGCCTGTGAAATTATCGATACGCAGATTCTTGATAAATTTTTCTCCAATTTTAGGCTTACCATATCGATCAATTAGATGAAGTTCTTTTTCCTCTTCCACTTCTTGCGAGGCTTGCCAGAAAAACATGTAAGGAGAAATTGTTGTACCGAGGATGGCAGTAATGATGAAGAAAAATTCAAAATTTAATTCCACTTTGGGCAAAAAAGTAGCGGAAATAATCGTCTGCCAGGGCTTGTCAATAATAAAGAGTGTGAGCGGATAGGCAAGTAAAGTTAAGGCCAACCAAATTAATATACGTGAATAAACCCGGTAAGAAGTGAATATTTCTAGCGTTAAAATCAGAGCAGTAAAACCTAAAGTTAAAATGGTAAAATTGACGGGAACAAGCAGTTGAGCAGCCGCCGCAAGAGCGCCAATATCTGCACCAATATTAATTGTATTGGCAACAACCACAAGTAAGACAGCCGCATAAAGGACCTTTTTGCTGTAATTCGTCTTGATTACGGTCGCTAAACCATGACCAGTTACGGCGCCAATCCGTGCACAGGCTTCTTGAACAGCTACCATTAGCGGTAGCATAACTATCACTGTCCATAATTGGCCATAGCCGAATTTAGCCCCGGTTTGAGTATAAGTAGCGATTCCAGACGGGTCATCATCAGCGGCTCCGGTAATGACCCCCGGCCCGAAAACCTTAAAAAAATTCTTTATTTTATTAAAATTTTTTTTCATTTTCCTTGTGGGCAATTCGTACAATTTCTTTGGCAATATCCTCCGGTGAAAGGATAAAATCAATGCACCCGCTGGCTATTGCGCTCTCCGGCATATCCGGCTGTTTGGCTGTTTCTGGTTTTTGCGCAATGGTAGTACCTCCCACTTCTTTTATGCCGCACAATGCCTCTGCACCATCACCATCATAGCCCGAAACAATTACAGCAATAAGTTTTCCGTCCCAGTTCTTCGTTAACGAATGCATAAAGACAGTAATTACATCGGGCCATCCCCAGGGCTTTGATATCGGCATTAGGTGGAACTCTCCATTCAGAATGTGCAAATCGCGCTTTTCAGGGATGATGAATACATGGTTGGGCTCGATGTCTAATTTGTCTGAGATCAATTCAACAGGCATCTTTGTAAAATGCGGGAGAATTTCGTGTAGCAAGGTGGCTACCGTTCTCAGGTGATTAACGATGACAATGGCAACACCCATGTCGGATGGAAGATTTTTGAGTAAACGGGTATAGGCATCAAGACCTCCTGCAGAACCGCCTACACAGACGACAGGAAAGTCTTTTGCCTGATTTTTAGCTTTCATATTTTACAGTATTTAGTCGAAATCATTTACGTCACGTTTCACAAGAATATAAATTACAGAATGGCTTTTCCGTCGTCAGTGTTATCCAATTGTATGCTCAATACTTTTTGAGCCATTTTGGTGAGTTCAATTTCACATGAAATCTCTATTTCATCGCTCACCATGATACCTCCTGATTCAGTAGTTGTGTTCCATGTCAAACCCCAATCGCTTCTGTTGATTATTGTTGTAACAGTAAATCCTGCTCTTTCATTTCCCCATGGATCATTTAACATTCCACCATATTGAATATATAGTTTTATGTTTTGGGTAATACCCACCATTGTTAGTTTTCCCCACAATTCATGAATACCTTCAGCATTTGCCTTTCCCATTGTACTTGAAGTAAATGTTATTTGCTTATGGTTTCTTACATCCAAAAAATCACGGCTTTTCAAATGTTTGTCTCTTTTCTCATCACCAGTTTGGATTGATGAAGCATCAATCCAAAGATCCACTTCAGCTGTTCTAAAATTCTTGGCGTAGGTATAAATACTTGCATCAAATGTTTTGAATGTTCCTTTTACATGAGCGATCATGAAGTGTCTGACTTTAAAACTAATTTCACTGTGTGACCGATCAATTGCCCATTTTGTTTTTGTTTCTGTGTGATTCATTTTTTTAGTTTTATTGATTATTCATTATTTTAATGATTTATAAATTTACATTCCTTTGAGTTAGGCAACTATTGCCTTTGCCGTGCTTATCGATTCTTATGATTTCAAGATCAACTGCTTTTTTTGTAGAAATGATGAATAGTGATATTCGGGTTTGCCTAATCATCCTGTCTTTCGTCCAAATCGTTATGGTCATCTCCACCTAAACTGTAATAGTTGTTTTCTTCGTCCTCACTACCTATTATTTCCATGTCATTATCTAATTCCGATCCGGGAATATCCATGTCATGATCCGGATATTCGTCTTCAAAATCTTTTTCGTTTAACGCTTTGGTTTTGTGAATGTCTTCCGGATCTATATCTTTCTCTTCCTGATAGTTATCGTAGATATCTTCATTTTCAGGATAAGCAGGGTAACCAGGCAGATAAACGTCATTGTTGTTTTGCTCCTGAACCAACAGGTTTGGGTGGCCACTTTTTTCTTTTTTCATATATGTCTATAATTTGTTTTTTAATTGTCGTATAGCCTGTCCCGATGAATATCGGGAGAACTCGCATGTCGATATTCTCATATTCTTGGATGTAATTATTTTACATGCTCGTTTCATAACATATGAATTTTAGAGTACACTAATTTAATTGGGTTGGCCTGGGAAAGTATTACAAAACTTTGGGTAAGAGTTGCATGATTCTCACATTTACCTGATTTCAAAACCTATTCCTGAATTCAGCTTTACCTGATTAAACGAATCGAGGTTAAATGTCAGTCTTATCCTGTCTTTGAACGGACCGGTAATGTGTTCAATGTTTCCTGAAACAACCAACGGAATATAAATTTCAAGAAAATTCCATAATCCGGCTTTTAGGCCTGCTTCGTAGAAGAATGGCGATTTATATGCTGTTGTATTTCCGTGGTCGTTCAGCAGCATATTGACAAAGGGTTTTATCGGCAGCCGATTCATTTTTCCGGGCAAATTGCTTGTGAATGATAAAGATATGAGCCATTGGCTATATCCAAGCAGGTTGTTAACGGGCGATACCAGTCCGCCTTCCGGTAAAGTCATTTGTCTCGACCAAAGTGTTGTGGGAAACGCACTAAACCGATCAGGAAACGTACCCTGGAAAAGATATTGCTCCGGTCCGCCCCGGCCTCCTGCCGAAAGTGCATAAAATGGAATGTCCGGATTATTATTCAGCATGGTTCCGGCAAAAAACCGGATATCCAGACCTCTTTTCTTTCCGTAATAACTTACGCGATAATTGAGTTCTACCGATGTTTTCAGAAATGAATAACCCGATTCTGAAGAAACCAGCAAGTTAAAAGGATTGATGGCACTGGTCTTTTCAAGCAGGTAACCGAACTGTATAAAAGAACTCATTTTTGCTTTTTCCTGAAGCTGAATCTGAAAAAGGTTGGTTGCTTCGGTAAAGTATCCAAATACCTGTTGCGATATTGAATTATTCATCTTGTCATTCCTGAAGTACAAGTTTAGACCTGTCTTTATTTCGTGGTAATTTTGATTGCCGGGAGCACCAAATTGTGTTCCTTCAAGCGAAATGGTTGCTTTCCTGATGAAATTATCGTAAGGCGTGATGTTATAGGCTATTCTCCCAAATCCGGCCAGGTCGGAATTATGGAAAGAATAGAAAGGCATGACAAAGTATTCAAACTGCTTGGGCATGAGAAATCCGCTGTGTAAAGCCATTCCAAGCATAAACCCGTTTTCCAGGGTCCAGTTAAACGCGGTGAAATAGTTGAAATATCTTTTCTCCGGATCTTCAAGCGTAAAATACAACTGACCCCTGATCGGGTCTGCTTTTGCGAATATTCCTGTTGTCCGGATGTTGTTATTAAGCCTGAATAATTCAGGTGCTACGTGTTCCGGATCGATTTTTAGTTCAGAATAATTGCCGGGCTGAATATCAATCCATTGCTGCCCGTCAAATCCTTCAGTCCATTTTTTGTAACAGATTGAATCACCTTTCATTCCGGCGATTATTAATGGCGATTTCAGCTCACCTTTATTCTTAACGAGTAGGCGGTTATCTTCAAAGCGCACCATTTCATAGTCCATCCGTTTGGTAGTTCCAATCAAGTCGTCAAAAAACCAGCTTAAATCTTTGCCCGAATTTGTTTCAAATACCTTGCGAAGATCGTCGGGTTGTGGATGCTTGAATTTCCATTCATAGAAGTAATCGTGCATGGTCGAATCAAAAAGTGAGTCACCAAGATAAGCCCGCAGATAGTTAAAGGCTATTCCTGCTTTATTATAAATAACCAGATAATAGTTCAATGCAGAGTAGTCTGACGATGCCAGATTAATTGGTTGTTCCTGGTTGGCGCGGGCCTGGGCAAGCCATTCGAGTTCCTGCATGAGATTAACCGGCATGTGGTCAATATGAAAAAATCTGGCCAGTTTGCGGTAAGGTACACTTACTTCCCAAAGTTTTTTCAGAGGATATCTTTGTTGCATATAACGTACCTCATTCATGCTTGTAATGCCTTCATCCATAAATGGATATCTTCTTTCGTCCGATCCCAGTGCACTGTAAAACCAACTATGGCCAATTTCATGTGCAATTACCTCATCGAGTGCATAGGTATTTTTTGCCATTCCGATAACTGTAATTCCGGGATATTCCATCCCATCGCCGGCACTTAGGGCGCTTTGCAAGGCCGTAAAACTTTGGTAAGGATAATCGCCATTCCATTTTGAAAAATGCCAGATTGCGCTGTTCATATTATGTATGGCATTTTTCCAGAGATCGGCCTGTAAATTGGTAAACATGGCCCAGGTGGTAACTTCTCTGCCCGATTCCGGTAATATTACTTTCCCCTTCAGCACATGGAAGCGCTTATCGGCAAACCATGCAAAATCGTGAATATTACTTTCTGTATATCGGAGCGTTTTCATCCGTGGCGATGAAGGTGGAAAATCGGCAGTTTCGGTCGCTAAATCTGACATCCACGTTGTGTCGGCAGCAAGCTGATCAAGCATTCGGGCTTCAATTGTATTTTGCAGAATACCTGTTGACCCGACAATGTAGTTTTCAGGTAAAGTTATGCTTACGTCAAAATTTCCAAATTCGGAATAGAATTCTCCCTGATCGTGATTGGACATTGGATGCCAGCCCCTTTCGTCGTAAACAGCCGGTTTGGGATACCATTGCGAAATTTGATAGGATTCGCCAATGTGGCCTAATCTCGACGAGACTCCTTTGGGGATTTTAATACGGAAAGGTGTGGTGATTTTTATGGTGTCGCCAGGCTTGAGCGATTCATTCAGAATAATACGGCAAATGTCAGATTGATCTGGTAATAAGTCCCATTCAACTGGGTGTCCGTCAATTTCAAAGTTCAGTGAATCAATATTTCCATGCAACTCCGGATCACGAAACAGCTTTTGCTTTCCTTTTAAATTGAATAGCTGTTTGGCTAATTCAGTGTTATTATCTGCATAGGCATTTGGCCAAAGGTGAAAGAAT
>JFJP01002799.1_pt1 | contig 13070 bp, 10 predicted proteins | sample 431651 | NCBI WGS metagenome assembly JFJP01 (sample SAMN02602958, study PRJNA72255) | Microbial mat metagenome, whole genome shotgun sequencing project. | biome: fresh water; feature: sink hole; material: water; isolation source: purple microbial (photo- and chemosynthetic) mats found in...
GGATCGGGTCGATGCCAAGCGCGATGGCGATGGGCAGGAACAGCGGCGCCAGGATCAATACGATGGAACTCGGTTCCATGAACTGGCCGGCGAGCAGCAAGGTGACGTTGACGAAGATCAGGAACTGCCAGGCTTCCAGATCCTGCGCGATGACCCAGGCGGCGAGGTTTTGCGGAATCTGTTCCGAGGTCAGCAGGAAGTTGAACAGGATGGCGTTGGTGATGATGTAGAGCAGCATCGACGAGGTGTTGGCGGCATGCAGCAACACCTTGCCGATGTCGCGGAACGGCAGGCTGCGATAGATGAAACTGGCGCAGATGAAGGCATACACCGCAGATACCGCCGCTGCTTCGGTCGGCGTGAAAACGCCGCCATAGATGCCGCCCATGACGATGACCACCAGCATCAAGCCCCAGAACGCGTCCATGAACGACTTCACCACTTCCTTGAAACTGGCGCGAGGGATGGTCGGGAAGTTGTGCTTCTTGGCGTAGAGGAAAGTGACCCCCATCAGCACCAGCGCCAGCAAGATGCCTGGCACGATGCCAGCGACGAACAACTTGCCGGCCGATTCCGACGTCGCCACCGCATAGATGATCATCACGATGGACGGCGGAATCAGGATGCCCAGGCTGCCGGAACAGGCGATCAAACCCGTGGAGAAGCCTTTCGGATAGCCCTGTTGCACCATCGCCGGCAACATCAACGAACCGATGGCCATGACGGTGGCCGGGCTGGAACCGGACAGCGTGGCGAAGAAGGCGCAGGCAACGATGCTGGCCATCGCCAGGCCGCCCGGCATCCAGCCGACCAGCGTGACGGCAAAGGCGATGATGCGCTTGGCCACGCCGCCGTCGGTGAGGAAAGCGCCGGCCAGCACGAAGAACGGCACCGCCATGATCGAAAAACTTTCCAGCCCGGTGAACAGGCGCTGCGAAATGATGTTCACCGTGGTCATGTCGAACGACGAGAAGAACACCAGGAAGGTCATCACCGTCATGCCCAGCGGGATGCTCATGATGAGTGCGGCGGTCATTTCGCATGCTCCTTCGCGCTGTCGAGCGCGCCTTCACGCAGATCGGAAACCGGGCCGGCAGACGTGGTCTGACCGCTCTTGAGGAACTTCACCAGACTCTGGATGAAGCGGTAGCACATCAGGCCGGAGCCGAACGGTATCGCCAGATAGATGATCCACATCGGCCATTCCAGATCGGGCGAAATCTGCCCGGTGCCGTAAATGAAGATCACCCAGCGGGCGCCGAAGAAGGAAATGATGCCGGTGAAGGTAATGCCCAGCACCATGCCGGCAATGACCAGAAAGCGCCGCTTGGCGCCTTCCACCTTGTTCACCACGTAATCGACGCCGACGTGGATGCCGGTGCGCACGCCATACGCGGCGCCGAACTTGGCCATCCAGATGAACAGGTAAATGGTGAGTTCAGTCGACCAGGTAAACCCGGTGCCCATGGTGTAACGCATCATCACGGAAACGAAGGTGACCAGCGTGGCGACGGCCATGAAGGAGAGGATGATCCACTCCTCCAGTCGATCCAGCATGCGGTGAAACATGATGCTTCCCCTGCAGGTTTGGCAAAACTCTGGGAAAGAAACCCCGGCGCCAGGCCGGGGCCGAACGGGTGGGGCTTACTTCTTCTCGGCGGCGGGCTTGCTGGCCTTCACCGGACCGGGTTTGTCCTTCTTGGCAGGAGCGGCGGGTTTGGCGGCCTTTTCCTTTTCCACCTGAAGGGCGGTCAGGTAAGCCGCCTGGATGAAGTCGCGGCCGATTTTCTCCTCGAACTCTTTGTGCACCGGCAGCAGCGCCTGTTGCCAAACCACGCGATCCTTGTAGGGCAGCGTGTAAACCTGGGTGGTGCCGGCCGCTTTTACCTTGGCCAGTGCTTCGTCGTTCTCTTCCTGCGCGATCTTGCGCTCGAACACCGTGGTGTCCTTCATCGCCTTATCGAGCGTGGTGCGCAAATCGGCTGGCAGGTCGTCCCAGAACTTCTTGTTGACGATCACTGCATAGCCCAGATAACCGTGGTCGGACAAGGTCAGGTGCTTCTGCACCTCATGCATCTTCTGCGTGAACAGGTTGGACATCGGGTTTTCGGTGCCATCCACCACGCCCTGTTGCAGCGCCGAATACACCTCGGAGAACGCCATCACCTGTGGATTCGCGCCCAGTGCCTTCATCTGCGCTTCCAGCACCTTGGAAGACTGGATGCGCATCTTCATGCCTTTGAAATCTTCCACCGAATGCATCGGCTTGTTAGAGCTCATCTGCTTGAAGCCGTTGTCCCAGAAGCCGAGGCCGGTGATGCCCTTGGCATCGAGCAAGCCGAACAGCTTCTTGCCGATATCGCCATCCATCACGCGATACAGGGTTTCCTTGTTGGGGAAGACATAGGGCAGGTCGAACAACTCGAAAGAACGCACGCCGAGCGGCCCGAACTTGGCCAGCGAGGGCGCCAGCATCTGCACGGCGCCGATCTGCAGCGCCTCCATTTCCTCGCGATCCTTGTACAACTGGCTGTTCGGGTAGACCTCGACCTTGACGCGGCCCTTGCTGCGCTCTTCGGCCAGTTTCTTGAAGTAATCAGCGGCACGGCCTTTCGGCGTATCCGGCGCAACCACGTGCGAGAACTTGATGATGATTGGGTCAGCGGCTTGGCTGGCGAAGGTGGCGACGCCAAAAACAAGAGCAGAAAACAGCGCTACAACTCTCATGATTTCCCCTCATAGAACAGTGGTAACGGAATTATGTTATGCCCGCGTATATCGAAAGACAAGCTGGCCTGGAGGTTAAATTTTCTTATAGATGTCGGCAGCTTGAAGGGAATTGGTGGCACGTTGAATGCCAGTTCGGAACAGATCGAAAAATAGAAAACGCGGGCGCCGGGCCCGCGTGTTTGCTTTCAATCTATGGTTGCTCAGTGGGTCAAAATCCACTTGGCCAGAGCGGCTGCATCAGCAGCGGCTTTCGGCTGTTTCGGCATCGCGGTCTTGCCGTACTTGCCTTTGGTGCCATTGTTGATCGCGGCGACCAGAACAGCTTCGGCATTCTTGTCAGCCTTGTTCTTGGCTGCAATATCTTTCCAGGTCGGGCCCATCTTCTTGGCAGTAGCGTCGTGGCAGACGGCGCAGCCATTCTTCTTGGCCAGGTCGGCGCTGGCGAAGGCGGAGCCTGAAACGAGAACGGCAGCGGCGAGGGCGATTGCGGTGAGTGTTTTCATCAAATTTCCTTGGCTTGGTTGGGTAAGAAAAAGGGAGCAACAAAGGGAGCAACAATTCTGTATCTAAGTGTATGCAAAAAAACTGATGTAGCCATGACCAATATCAATGACATCGTTTCCGCGCTACCACTGAACCACGTGCACATTGCTCAGACTCCGCCCAAGAAAGCGTTCGCCTATGGTCTGGAAACGCAGGGGAACATCGGTCACCCAGAAATGGTACTCAGGCGGAACCCGGTCCGGGTTGTGCAGGTTGAGCTCGGTGAGCAGGGCGGCGGTTTGTTCAGCCATGGCTTCGGCGGAATCCACCAGCGTGATGTCCGGGCCAACCACATCCTGCAAGAGTGATTTCAGCAACGGGTAATGCGTGCAGCCGAGAACCAGGCTATCGACCTGTTCGGCCAGCACCGGCTTCAGGTATTCCTGCGCGGTCATCCGCGTCACCGGATGGTCCAGCCAGCCTTCTTCCACCAGCGGCACCAGCAGCGCGCAGGCTTGCGAGGTCAGGCGTGCTTCCGGTTCGATGCTGTGTATCGCGCGGGCGTAGGCATTGCTGTTGATGGTGGTCGGCGTGCCAATGACGCCGATACGGCGGCTACGCGTTGCCGCCAACGCGGCGAGTGCGCCGGCATCGATCACATCGAGTACCGGCGTCGGTGACAGATCACGCACCACCTGGGCAGCCACCGCCGCCATCGTGTTGCAGGCGATGATCAAAACCTTGACCTTTTTCTCCAGCAAAAACTCGGCAATCTGGGTCGTGTAATGCGCAATCGTCTGCACTGATTTGACGCCATAGGGAACGCGTGCGGTGTCGCCGAAATAGTGGATCGACTCGAATGGCAGGCGTTCCATCAATGCCCGCACGACGGTCAGGCCGCCGACGCCGGAATCGAAAACCCCGATCGGGCTGCGCGGATCAAGTTGAGTCATTTTTGCTCGGGTTGAATTGGGAAAGCGCCCATTGTAGATGCTCGCGCAGCAGCGCTGACGGGTGATCGGCACGGCCTTGCAGGGCGGCGATCAGGTGGGCGGATTCAGACGTGGCTGTCGCCAGCGCATTCCCCAAAGCGACCGCGATATTACGCAGCCAGCGTTCATGACCGATGCGGCGAATCGCTGAGCCTTCCAGACGTTTGAGGAATTCGTCTTCACTCCAGCTGAACAAATCAAGCAAAGTCGCTGCATCAAGCTGATTGCGTGGCAGGAAATCGGTGACGCCGCTGACCTGCGCGAAACGGTTCCATGGGCAAGCCAGTTGGCAGTCGTCGCAACCATAAATGCGGTTGCCGATCAGCCGGCGCAGTTCAAGGGGAATCGGTCCGGCATGTTCGATGGTCAGATAGGAAATGCAACGCCGCGCATCGAGTTTGTAGGGCGCGAGAATGGCGCGCGTCGGGCAGATATCGATACACGACTGGCAGGTGCCGCAATGGTTGGCGGCCGGGGTGTCGGGTTCAAACGCCAGATCGACAAACAATTCACCCAGGAAAAACCAGGAGCCGGCGCGATCCAGCAACAGCGTGTGCTTACCCTTCCAGCCCAGCGCCGCGTTGCTGGCCAGCGCCACTTCCATCACCGGCGCGCTATCTGAAAAGGCGCGGAACTGGCAGCCGCCGACTTCTTCCGCGAGACGTTCGCCGAGTTGCTGCAAGCGGCTTCGCATGAGCTTGTGGTAATCGCGGCCGAGGGCATAGCGCGAGACATAGGCGCGCGCCGGATCGTCCAGATTGGTCCACGCATCGGCCGCGTCCGGCAGGTAATCCAGCCGCGCGCTGATGATGCTGGCGGTGCCCGGCACATGTCCCCGTGATAACCCGCCGCCAGCCACGCCATGAGTTCGTGTTCGGCTTCCGCCAGATCGACCGATGCAAACCCGATGCCGCTGAAACCCAGCTCGCTTCCCCATGCCCGAATGCGCGGCTTCAAAGCGGCGAGCGTTGAGGAGCTTGGTTTTGCAAACATGCGGAGATGATAGCGTGAGTGAGTTCTTGATCCTTCGCTTCGACCTGCCGGACGAGGCCGCCACCCTGGCGCTGGGTGCGCGCTTGGGACGCGCGCTGGCGCCTGGTTTGAGCCTCTGGCTAGAGGGCGATCTGGGCGCGGGCAAGACCACGTTGACGCGTGGCGTGTTGCGCGAACTCGGTTTTGCTGGACGCGTCAAGAGTCCGACCTATACTCTGGTTGAACTTTATGAGTTGTCGAGGTTTAATCTGTATCACTTTGATTTGTATAGATTCGTAGATCCAGATGAATGGGAAGACGCGGGGTTTCGGGAATACTTCAATGCGGCGAGCGTGTGTCTCGTTGAATGGCCCGACAAAGCTGGCGGGCGCTTGCCGCAACCCGATCTGCGTGTGCAGTTCGATATTCTGGACGACGGTCGCCGTATCCGGATCGACGCTTTGACGGAGGCAGGTCGCTTATGCATCGCTCGACTGAATTCAACATGCCAGCCATGATGACCCGATTCCAGGCGCTACGTGTGGCTGCGCTGTTCGCGTTCAGCCTGCTTGCACTCAGCCTGTTCGCGCCGCCGGTCATTGCTGATGCCGCAGCCTCTGCCGCACAGATCAACATCAAGGCCGCGCGGGTTTGGCCATCGCCGGAATACAGCCGGGTGGCAGTCGAATTCGATGCCCCGATCAGCTACAAATACTTCAGCCTGAAGAACCCGGAACGCATCGTGATCGATCTCAGCGGCGTCGAACCGGATGCGGCGCTGGCCGAGCTTGCCGGCAAGGTGACGCCGCAGGATGTCTATATCAACAGCATCCGGATTGCGCGCAACCGGCCCGGGGTGACCCGAATGGTCATCGAATTGAAGGCTGAAGTGCAGCCGCAAATATTCACTTTGAAGCCGATGGCCGATTATGGTTTTCGGTTGGTGATGGACCTGTATCCCGCTTCGGCGGCTTCCTTCGAGCAGCAGGTCGAAAGCGCAATCGAATCCGCCGGCAAACGCGCTGACAACGCCAAAGTTGCCGCTAAAGCCGAAGCCCAAGCCAAAGCCGATACCCCTGTTCCGGTGGCCAAAGTGACCGACCTGCGGACGCAGATCAAACCTGAGAAAACGGCCAAACCGGAATACATGCGGCTGATCACCATCGCGATCGATCCCGGCCATGGTGGCGAAGACCCGGGTGCATTGGGGGCAAATGGCTCACATGAAAAGGACATCACACTGTCCATCGCGCGTCGACTCAAGGGCCTGATCGACAAACAGGAAAACATGCGCGCCTACCTCACCCGCGACGGCGATTATTTCCTGCCGCTGCATGAACGCGTCAACAAGGCGCGTCGCGTCCAGGCCGATCTGTTCGTATCGGTGCATGCGGATGCCTTTATCAAACCGCATGCGCGCGGTTCGTCCGTCTTCGCGCTGTCGGAAAAAGGCGCTACTTCAGCCGCCGCCAAATGGTTGGCGAAGAATGAAAACGATGCCGATCTGATTGGCGGTGTCAATGTCGGCGCCAGAGACGTGTATCTGAAGCAGACGCTGATCGATCTATCGCAAACCGCTCAGATCAGCGACAGCCTGAAGCTCGGCAAAGAAGTGCTGGAAGAGCTTGGCGGCATCAATCAATTGCACAAGCCGCGTGTCGAACAAGCCGGGTTTGCGGTGTTGAAAGCGCCGGATATTCCGTCAATTCTGATCGAGACGGCGTTCATCTCGAACCCGGAAGAGGAAAAGCGCCTGAATGATGAGGTGTACCAAGAGTCGATGGCGACGGCCATCGTCAACGGTATCAAGCGCTATTTCGATCGCAATCCGCCGCTGGCGCGTAACCGGGGCGGGAAGAACTTGTAGGTTGCAGGAAAACCCCGGTTTTATCTCCGCGCAACATGGAGATAAAACCGGCGTGCAGTGCTGGAATTACAGATCGCCGTCGGCGCCTGCCTGCATGATTTCCGCCATCTTCTTGCGAATATCTATCGCGCCTTTGGAGAGTTCCGGCGAGATGCCCATCTGGGTTTCATAGCCTTCAACCCATTCCAGGTTCCAGTCCAGCATCATGACCCAGATGTTCTTCTCGGCATCTTCCATGACGCCGATGCGGCAGGGCAGGAAGACCAGGAATTCCGGACTGATCTTGAGCAGGTCGCGGCCGACGCCAATGTCGCAGAAACTGTGCACTTCGATGCGAGGCGCGGTCATGTCGCCCAGCACGGCCTGAAAGTCCTTGTACATCAGGTTGTTGCCGACGTATTTGAAGTTCAGTTTGTTGGCGCGCAACATCATCGATTCGACCACGTCGTCAAAGCTGACGCCGGGTTTCGCCTTGATCTTCATGGTGAACCAGTTCATCGCATCCGGCATCGACATGCGGAAGATGCTGCTCATGATCGGCATCATCATCTGCATCATCTGCTTCTTCGCGCCGTCCGGAATGCCGGGCCGCATGCTGTAAGGCTTGGTCGGCGTCGGCGACAGCGTGCCGACCAGCGGAATCGGAATGCCGCGCAGATCGGGAATGCCCGGCAGGCTGGGGAGAGAAGGCAAAGCCGGCAAACTCGGCAGGCTGGGCAAACCGAACTGCGGGAAGCCAAACGGTGCCGGGGCCGGCACCATGCCGGGCATGACGGCGCCGGGCATGTAGGGATTCGGAGCGCCAGCCGGCGTGATCAGGTAGGGTTGCTGTGCCTGGGCCGGCGTCGTGGCGGTCAGCGTGACCAGGCTCAGAGCGAGCAGGGAGTGGGACAGACGCGTAAGTTTGGACATGTGGATTCCTCGATTAGATGGCGTCTTCACCGGCCTCGCCGGTACGGATACGGATGACTTGTTCGACCGAAGTGACAAAGATCTTGCCATCGCCGATCTTCGACGTGCGGGCTGCCTTGACGATGGCTTCCAGCGCGGCATCGAGCATGCTATCGGATACCACGACTTCAACTTTGACCTTGGGCAGGAAATCGACAACGTACTCCGCGCCGCGATACAACTCGGTATGGCCTTTCTGACGGCCAAACCCTTTCACTTCCGTTACGGTCAGTCCGGATACGCCCAGCGTTGACAGGGCTTCGCGGACTTCATCGAGCTTGAAGGGTTTGATGATGGCTTCGACTTTTTTCATAGGCAGGTCTCCAGGGCTGTGGCAAGGTCGCGTTCAGGGGGCGCGATATTTATTGGTAATCGGATATCGCCGATCGCGGCCGAAGCCGCGCGCGGTAATGCGGATGCCGGGTGGCGATTGGCGGCGCTTGTATTCGCTGCGGTCGATCAGGCCGATGACCTTGCGGACATCGGCGGCGCTTTGTCCGGCGGCAATGATTTCGTGCGGCGCCATGTCCTTTTCAACATAACTGGCCATGATCGCGTCGAGAATTTCATAGGGGGGCAGGCTGTCCTGGTCGCATTGATCGGCGCGCAATTCGGCGCTCGGCGGACGCGTGATGATGCGTTCCGGAATCAGTGGCGAAGCCGGATCGCCGAGTTGATTGCGGTAGCGCGCCAGGCGCCAGACCAGCGTTTTGGCGACATCCTTCAGCACCGCGAAACCACCCGCCATGTCGCCGTACAACGTGGCATAGCCGCTGGCCATTTCACTCTTGTTGCCGGTGGTCAGCACCAGATGGCCGAACTTGTTTGACAGCGCCATCAGGATCACCCCGCGCACGCGCGCCTGGATGTTCTCCTCCGTCTGGTCGAACGGCAGATTCTCGAACTCGTCCGACAACTCGCTCAGAAACACGTCGAACATCAGCTTGATGGGTTGCACGTCATAGCGGATGCCGAGATTGACCGCGAGTTGTTCGGCATCTTCCAGGCTCATGCTGGCGGTAAATTGCGACGGCATCATCACTGCCTGAACGCGGTCGGCGCCGATCGCATCGACCGCGATCGCCAGCGTCAGCGCCGAATCGATGCCGCCGGAAGAACCCACCAGCACGCTGGGAAAACCATTCTTTTCGACGTAGTCGTGCACGCCGAGCACCAGCGCCTGATACACCGCCGCTTCGCTGTCCGGCAGCAGGTGTATTTCGCCCCTCGGCTGGCCATGCACAAGTTCGACAAAATGCAGACCGCTGGTGAGGGCTGGAAACTGGGCGCGCAGCGCGCCGTTGGCATCGAGCGCGAATGAAGCGCCGTCGAACACCAGTTCATCCTGACCGCCCACCGCATTCACGTAAACCAGCGGCAAGCCGGTTTCCATGACACGCCGGCGAGCGACTTCATAGCGTTCCGCCTGTTTGGCGAGATGAAAAGGCGATGCGTTCAGCACCAGCAGCGCTTGCGCGCCGGCATCCCGCGCCTGGGTCGCCGTGCCGGGCTCCCAGATATCGGCACAGATATTGATGCCGAAACGCATGCCGCCGCAGTCGAAAACGCAGGCCGCATCACCCATGACGAAGGTGCGCTGCTCATCGAATACCGAGTGATTCGGTAATTTCTGTTTGCGATAGACCGCCTCGATCCGTCCCGCGCGCAACACTGCAGCGGCATTGAAATAGCGGCCATCTTCATTCAGCGGATAGCCGACTACCACCGTCAGCGCTGGCGGCAACTGGCTGGCGAGTTGATCCAGCACGCGTGCGTTCTCGTCGTAGAAATCCGGCCGCAATGCGAGGTCTTCCGGCGGATAGCCGCACAGCGCGAGTTCGGGGGTGACCAGAATCGCCGCTCCGGCGTCAGCGGCTTGATGCGCCAAGGCGACGATCTGGGCGGCGTTGCCGGCCAGATCCCCCAGCGTCGGATTCATTTGGGCCAGCGCGATCTTGATTTGCATGCGGCCGATTTTACGGGGGAAATCCTCCGCCTGGCTTGTGCTGCCGAAGCGAAATGACACGGATCAATGTCAGGCCCCGAAAATATCGCTCGCAGTGGTCTCCCTCAACCTTCCCCACAACCGCTCAAAAGCGGAATTGATTGACCAGGTTTTCCAGTTCCTTGGCCAGATGCGCCAGTTGTTTGCTGGCATCCTGCGTGTCATGCGAGTGGCCGGCAATATCAAATTCCCGCGATCTCGGCCCAGCGTTTTTCCAGCCGTTTCACCGAAACCGGTTCCGGCGTCTTCAGTTCCTGCGCGAACAGGCTGACGCGCAGTTCTTCCAGGCGCCAGCGGAAGTCTTCCATCTCGGGTTCGATGTTGCCGCCAATCCTGCCTTGCGCGGCAAGGCGTTCGCGGCGCTGGCGGAAGGCGTTCAGCAGCTTGGCCATTTCGTTCATGCTGCCGAGATCGCGCGCGGTCTGCGCGGACAATTTGTTGAGGCGCATCTCCATCGCCTTCAGATAGCGCGGCAGATGCACCAGCCGGTTGGCTGGGTGATGTGCCATGAAGCCGGGAAAGATCAGTTCGGCGAGCTGACCGCGCAGGTCCGCTACGGCGGCTTTCCAGGCCGGGTTTGCGTTGACTGGCGCTTTGCCCAGGGCTTGTTCGATTCGCATCGCGGCGGCAAGGACTTCCAGCCCGATCTGGGCCATCCGCGCCACCGCGTCCGGCAGGCGCGGGCGGGCGGTTTTGGCGGCATTTTCGAAGTCGATTTGACTGCGTGGCAGGGGCTTGTCGAAACCCAGTACATCCAATACAGCGGCGTTGAGCACGTCGCGCACCAGGTTTTCTGCCGGGTGGCTGAAACCGGGTACTGCCTTGAACATCAAGCCGTATTGCAGACTGGCGGCTTTCAGTTTCTGGCCCAGGTCGCGTTCGTTCTGGCGCAGCAGATCGGGGAAACCCAGCCAGAGCAGGCGCGCGATGCCTTCGCGATGCGCGGCTTCGGCGTTTTCGGCGCTGTCAAACAAGGCCAGTCGAACCTGGCCGGCGACTTGTTCGAGCGCAGGGAAAGTGGCAAAAGCAGTGGCAAAACCACTGGCAAAACCAGTGTTAAATCCAGCCGCGACGTTGGGTTTGCCACGGGGGTTGCCAGACATGCCGACATGCATGCTTTCCGGCAGATCGCCAAAATCCCATTTGGTGACGTTGTCACGCTCGAATTGCCCGGTTGTGTTGGCCACTGAGCGCGCCAGTTCCTGCCTCGCCGCGCCGCCGAGTTGTTGTCGCAAGGTGCCCAGATCGCGGCCTTCCGCCAACGTTTTTCCAACTTCGTCCTGCACCCGGAAGTGCATGTTCAGATGCGCCGGCAACGCTTCCGGTCGCCAGGCATCGCGCGGAATCAGCGTGCCGGTGGTCTTGCTCAGGAAGGCGGCGAGGGCGTCGGTGAGAGCCGCAGTTTTCTTGTTGTCGAGCAGCGCCTGCGTCGCCGCGCGCGCGTAATCCGGCACCGGCACAAAACTGCGCCGGATCGATTGCGGCAGGCTTTTGATCAGCGCGGTGATTTTTTCTTCCAGCAAACCCGGCACCAGCCATTCGCAGGCCAGCACCGGAATCTGGTTGAGCGCGGCCAGCGGCGCCTCCAGCGTGACGCCATCGTCCGGCGTGCCGGGGTCGAAGCGATAGGTCAGCGCAAAGCGGACGCCGTTGAATTCGATGTGCGGCGGAAAGTCGCGCGCGCTGGCCTCGGTATTGCCTGAAATCAGGTTCTCGCGTTGAAGAAACAGCAACTTCGGGTTGTTGCGTTCGGCCTCGCGCCGCCATTTCTCGAACGCTGCGCCGTTGTGCATGCCGAGCGGAATCCGGGTATCGAAAAACTGGTAAATCGCTTCCTCATCGACCGCGATGCGCGCATTGCGTGAGCGGTGCGACAGGTCGTCGATTTCCTCCAGCAGACGCTGGTTGTGCACGAACCACGGCGCGCGCGTTTCGAAGTCGCCGTTGACCAGCGCGCCGCGCATGAAAAGTTCGCGGCTCAACACCGGGTCGATCGGCCCGTAATGCACTTTGCGGCCATTGATAATGGGCAGGCCGTACAACGTGGCACGCAGGCTTGCGGCGACATGCGCCGGTTTTTTTGCCCAATGCGGGTCGGTGTAGGACAGCTTGAGCAGATGCTTGGCTGCGTGTTCCACCCACTCGGGCTCGATCTTCGCCACCGTGCGCGCATACACCCGCTTGGTTTCGACAATCTCCGCGCCCATCACCCACTTCGGCTTCTTCTTGACGCCGGAGCCGGGAAAGATCAGGAATTTCACTTCGCGCGCGCCGAGATAGACGCCGTCTTCGGTGAGAAAACCCAGGTTGCCGAGCAGGCCGGGCAGCAGCGCCTGGTGAATGACGGCGTAGCGGTTGGCGAGTTGGAGATTGAAGGCTTCGTCAGCGGTTTTGTTCTGGACTTCTGCCGCAGTCGGGTGTGGTTCATCCGCCACTTGCCAGCCGAGTTCCTTCACCTGCGTCGTCAATTGGCCATAGACGTCGCGCCATTCACGCACGCGCAGCGGTGACAGATATTCGGCTTTCAGGCCTTCGCGCAGTTTGCGTTGCGATTTGCGGTGCGCGTTCTGGTCGTCGAGGTAGTGCCAGAGCTTGAGCAGCGCGATGAAATCGGAATTCGGGTCGGCGAAACGCGCATGTTTCTGATCGGCGGCGGCCTGATGTTCCAGCGGCCGCTCGCGTGGATCCTGGCTGGTCAGCGCGGCGGCGATGACCAGCACTTCATGCAGGCAGGCCTTGTCGCGCGCGGCGATCAGCATGCGGCCGATGCGCGGATCGACTGGCAGCCGCGCCAGTTGCTTGCCGATGCCGGTGAGGTTGCCCTGTTCATCCAGCGCGCCGAGTTCAACCAGCAATTGCTGGCCGTCCCGGATGCGCTTCGGCTCGGGCGCGTCAAGGAACGGGAAATGCTCGATCTCCGGCAGGCGCAGCGATTTCATCCGCAATATGACGCCAGCCAGAGACGAGCGCAGTAGTTCCGGCGTGGTGTATTTCGGTCGCGCCAGGAAATCCTGTTCGTCATACAACCGGATGCAGATGCCTTCCGCAACGCGGCCGCAACGGCCAGCGC
>JFJP01027400.1_pt1 | contig 13069 bp, 6 predicted proteins | sample 431651 | NCBI WGS metagenome assembly JFJP01 (sample SAMN02602958, study PRJNA72255) | Microbial mat metagenome, whole genome shotgun sequencing project. | biome: fresh water; feature: sink hole; material: water; isolation source: purple microbial (photo- and chemosynthetic) mats found in...
TCAATAGAGAGGAAAAAATTCACATAATTCTTCGCAATTCTATTCAAAAGAGCTTCTTCAATATTTTCATTTATTTTTTCGTCGACAGACTCTTTTTTCTTCAGCTCTGCCTCCTTCTTTTTAAAGAAAAACTTGCTAATAGCATACCAAAAAGCATCAGAAACGACTGCCAAATTCTCCTCAAGCTCCAAATATCCTTTCCATTTCTCGAACCTTGTTTTTTTTTTCTAAAGAAAAATTTCTCATTTAATGCTTATAGTTTTATTAAAACCATTTCATTTTTTTTAAGAAGTTCTGAATCCCTATCAAACTTCAAAGCATTCATAATATTTCCGATGATTCTTTTGAATTCAACAATATTTGGTAAAGGAGTGTAAGGAGATTCAAAATTCGTAGGAAGCTCTGAATCTTCGATTCGATAAATATGAGCTATTGGTTTATTAGAAGCAAATGTCTCTTCTTTCTCTTTTAGTTGACCAGGGATTTGGGGGTCTGTCAATTGGAAATGATTTGTTGTGATTTTTTTTTGCTCTTCGATTTCAGGGAGAAGGCTTGTTTCTTCACTGTCTTGTATGATTTTTTTTGATATAGTGCTGTCCACTTTAAAAAAAGGGGATTGATTCAATGATTAGGAGAGTTTTAGAAGAAAAGAAACCGAGATATTTAGAAAATGCATCATTGTGCTTTTCACTGATACTCATCGATTTAGTTGAATTTATTTGTTTTTCCATTAAAAGTTAAGTTATTTTTTTTGTTGGATTTTTTTAATAATTTTTTTTCGATTAAATTAATTTATCAATTTTCATGGATTTTTCAATAAATTAAAAATAATATTATATTACATTTTCAAAATTCAATTTTAAATTTTTGACATAGTTTTGAGAAATTTTGTGTTTAATGGCTGTTTAACCATTCTCATTTTAATTTTGTTTCAAGGAATTTTAATAAATGAATAGTCGATTCTTCATTTAATTTGGCTAAAGGTATCAATCTAAGCATTTCCTTGCTCAAATTCATCTCCTTTCCCATCTGTCTATATCTTGCCACAATGATACCTAACCAAACGAAAGAACATCCCAGGCCTCCGACTAAAATTAACCAAACTATATCACTATTCAACTTCTCTAATAAATAAGTGACAATACTAACAGTTTCTATCAGTAATTTATCTAAAGCCATCTCAATTACTTCAAAGCTTTTGAGAGTTTTATTCAGATCTCTTTCTAATAAAAGGTTTTGATTAATATTTTGAAAGTCTATTGAAGAATTTGACATGGCTTGATCAAATAAGTGTTTTTCTTGAGTAATTTTATTATATAAATAAGAGGAATACCCCTGAATCCCAAACTGTAAATGTTCTAATGAATAACTATCACAAATGAACTGTGTTTTCTCTTCAATTTTACACAAATCATTGACCATCAGTTTTTTATAACTTAAAAACCAACCACCTAATGAATCTTGTATTTTTTCCTTCAAATCATCACTATTACATTCTTTTAAAATATCAACCCAATTCTTAAAATCTTCATTCAATTTAATAATATCCTGATCTGTTATCACTAATTTATCATGTGCTTCTTTATGAGATAAAACCATTATTCTCAACAGATTTATTTTCCCTAAACCAATATAATAATTATGTGTATATTTGACAATTTCTATGGAAAAATCTAAATTTTGTCCAATTTTCTTCATATAAATAAAGATCCCAGTGTAATATAAACCAACAATCAGCAAAGTAATCAAAAAGAATAAATAATTCGAAAAATATGATAATCTATTATTTATGATTTTTGAAGATAAATATTTCACATTATAAGATTTCTTAGATTTTTCTTTGCTTTTCACCTGAGAAAACTCCTGATCTGTCTTATTTTTTACTTTTATAGTGTCTAATTTATCGAAATCATAGGTCATATAGGCTTCATTTGAAGATTCTAGCTTCGAAAGTCCGGCTTTTAATCTTAAAATTTCTAATTCGCATTCTTTTTCTTGCATTCTACTTGTGAGAAGATAAATTTTTTCCAAATAGATTGAATGATGTTTAATAAAAGGAAAACTTATGATTTGTAAGCTTAAACAGCAGATAATTCCAATAAAACTCAAATAAAGATAAAAAGACATCAAATCATTCTTCAAATACTCAAAATTATTGGTTTTTTCTGAGAAAAATTTCGAATTCCTTGTATTTATTCTTTCGAAATTCCCAAGAAAAAAATTTATTGTAAAAGAAAAATTATTGAAATTCCCAAATAACTCATATATATATGATGTTATTAAAAGTGGAAGCAAAGAAATAGAGAAATACTGTGTTGTTCTTGTTTGAGTTTCGTCATTTTCAAGGAAATTCAAAGGAATTTCTGTGTTTTCTTCTTGGAAAATAAGATCTTTTTGTATTTGTTTTAGTTTTGGATAAGAATTTTTTGTCAAATTAAGCAAAAACTCTTTATTTTCAAGAAATTCCTCAGAATTCAGTATATTTTTTTTCTCCAACAAAAATAAATTAGAAAAAAAAGTGGCTTTATCAAAAGAATCAATAAAAATCATCTGATTTTTTATGTCAATCATGCTATAATAAAGCGAGTTTATTCTTTCTTTCACAAGAATCTCATAGAAAATATTCACAGCCAAAAAAAAAGCTATTTGAAATAAAGATAACATGAAAATTCTCCTGATAATTTTGCCAGATTTCTTATTGTTTACGACTTCCTCCAGTAAATATTCTCCTAAATTCTCTCTTTTTAACATGGAATTTGAAGCTAAAGAAGAGGCTTTTTTCTCAGAATCATTAGAAATTCGTAGTTTTTCTGTGTCATTTGACCGACTTTCCTGAAATTGTTGTCCAGTTTTTTTGTTATCGCTAAGAGATGTTTCTGATATTAATTTATTTAATTTTATCTCTTCTTTGATAGTAATTTCATTGAGAATTTTCTCATTTTCCATAAATTCTTCTTTCGTTTCTTTTAACTTTGGAAACAATTCTTCATTTTTTTCTGTGAGATTCGATACAAAAGTATCAGACTTTAAGGTTTGTGCTGTTGAAGTCGATAATCCTGCTGTATAGCTTGAGAAATCCTCTTTATCTTCTCCAGTGAAAATTTGTTTTATTTGAAGGATGTAAAGTTTCAAAAATGATTGATCTTTTATAGGAAAAATCTCAATTCTTAAAGAAAATTGTACTATTTTTTTTGTGAATAGAAGCCTGCAAGAATTAGAACTAAGAAACTTTCTAAAGAACTTCTTTTTGTTAGTTTGATCCTTTATTTTGCTTAAATATTGTTTTAAAAAATTTAAAACTGATTGGATTTCATTTATAAAATAAAAAGGTAGGGCTTTATTTGGCATAAAATCTATTATAAACTCTTTTCTTCTTATAAAACTCTCGATTTCTTTTTCAGAAGGCATTTTTTCCAATAAATCTGGCATGAAAAAAAAAAAATTGAACTTCGAATACAATGATTTAACATTAAATCCTATAAGATTCGGCATTTCCTTTGAGAAATTCTCTGTTAAACCAATAATCTCACCATCATTTTTAAAGATCAAATCCATTGAAGAACTCTCTATTTTCGTCAAAATCCCAGAAACGCAGAAATCTTCTTCAAAACAAAAGGATAAAGTCAATTGTAATGACACAGGAAACACATAATTATTCTTATTCAAAGCATATACTGATCTTGCTTGATTGAAAATCTTCCCTGGTCCTTTTTTGAGGAATTTGGTAATTAGATTCTGATGAATCTCGCTCATAGAAAAAGGCATTAATGTGTGAATACTGCAATTTGTTTGGAATTCACTGAGTTCATAACCAAAGAAATTAGCTATTTTATTCGTTTTTTTATTGATAATTAAACCGCCTGGTTTCAAAAGTGTGATTGAAAGGATTATTGTTTTTAATTCTAAAAAACAAGAGCTTGAAGAACTTTTATTCAAAAGAATTGAATCTTTTCGAAGAATTTCGCGAACTTTTGCTTCAAAAATAGAAGAACTTAAACGATCGTTTAAAATTAAACGATAAAACAAGGAGTTTAGCTTTAGAACGACGATATTTTCTTTAGAATTATCGTTAGATATTTCATTAATACGATCTTCGAGGATATTTTTCATTCTATTTGAACAAAGCACGAAATTACAGCCTTCTCTCTTCACATCTTCTAATGAATTTAAGCCGATGAGCAACTTCTCATAGAAAGAGATCTTTAGTTTGAGCAATTTGATGAAATCACCAATTGAATTATAACAAATTTCATTTGCTCGAGGAAAAAAACTTAAAGACTCTTTATTTTCAGAAGACTTCTGAGCTTTTGTTAGATATTTACTTTTTCCATTTGTATCGAGATTTATCTTGTATTTTAACATGAAATTTTCAGCTATCATACCCTCAATTTGCTCAGAAATAAGCTCTGAAACTATGGTAAAAATTGTAGAAGGCTTTGAATTGGCTTCTCCTAAAAACTGATTTTCTTTTAAAATCAAGAGTTTTTTCAATTCATAATATGCTTTAATCGGATTATTCTGGAAATTTGAAAGAAAAGTGCAATATTTCATCAGAACATTCTCATAAATCTCTTGTTTTTTTCTGAGAGTTTTATCATTTAAAAATATTTGGAATAATTCATTGATAATTGTGATAATATTTTCAAGATCAATTTCCTGATTGGAGCTTAAAATATTTTGGAATTTTTTTTTTTCGAATAATTTGAGACCTTTCATCTGTAATTTAAAGAACTGAGACATCAAGCCTAAAAGCTTAATCTTCTGTTTTTTTTGGTTTTGTCCAGTTAAACTCAATTCATAAATTATATCTAAGAACGCATCCACATAATCTAAATTATTCTCATTCATTTCTTTTGGATTTAATTGCAAAACCTTGAAATATTTGAATTTATAATAAGATGTGACAAAAACCACCAGAAAAGAAGACGGTAAAACCCAAAGAAAAAACAGATTATATTCTAATAACAGATCAGTTAACTCCCAGAAACTGAATAAAATCATTAGATATTCAAAAATAATCGTCGAACTACCATAAAAAATACAAATGAATTCGTCTCGAAAAGGGATATATTTAAAAAAATCATAAAGAGCTGTGACTCCAAGCACATTTGCAATCATGTATTTTATTAAAAGAATATTGTTTATATTCAGATAATATAGAGTCACTAACAAGCTTCGTGCGAATAATTGTAGTATAAGATTCAATCTAAAGCTTCTTTTCAATAAATTCCTCTCATAGAAATCATAGCTTATATAGCAATAAGAGAGAATAATACCTGTGAAAAAAGTTAAAATTATTCCTAAAGCTCCCAGTATTAGATAATATGTAGGTTTTTCTGAATAACTAGAAGTATTTCTAAACTCCACTAAAAATGAATTGGCTCCTATAACCATTGTCCCCGCATGAATTTCTGTGAAAGGAACGTATAAAACCCAAAGAAAACTACTAAAGAAAATCTGATAGAAACCATTCACTATTTTGAAAAACAAAGTGAAATATTCTCGGATGTTTGGGTAAAATTTTCTGATTATTGTTAAAATAATTATATAAATCACATAAAAAAGAAGAATCCCATGCAATAAACCAAATGCTATTAATGTTAAAAGATCAACTCCGGCCATATATAGCATGAAAGTTACAGGAGAAATCTCATTCCAATGAGCAAAAAATATGATTTTATAATCATTTAAAGGCTTTGTTTCATATGTTGAGAAGAGATAGCCAGCGTATTGGGAATAGAGAACGACAATCATGAAGCAATAGATGAATTTAGGATAGTTGATCTTTTTCTCCTCGATGATTTGAAGGATTGTTTCGAGGAAATGGATTGGCTTGAGGATTTGTTTAGAGTTTGAAGATTCCATTTTCAGATATTAAAGTTTTTGAGGAAAGAAGAGATTTGAAAGAAAATAGTATCAGAATATTATTCAATTAATTAATTTCGTTAAATCAAAGATATTTTTATTTTTTTTCACATTTGAAATTTTTGTTTAAAAAAAGTTTTTAATTTCAAAATTTTTTTCCAAAAAAATCAAAGTTTTTTCATTTATATACATAAAAAATTGAAAAATCAAATTTTTTATTTTCATTACAAAAAAAATTGATTAAAAATCATTTTTTTTCAAACTAAATTTTCAATTTTTATTCGCAAAATAAAATAAAAAATGATTCAAAATTGCAAAAACAATTCTTACTATTTATTTAAAAACTCTGATGGAGTTGCCTTCATTCTCGACTCTCTTATCGATTACCAAAAAAACCTCTCCACAAATTATCACCAATATCTACATTCCCCTCCTTCTTTCAACCCAGAGTCGATAACTCACCCCTTCGAATCCTGTATTCCAAACAAGGTTTTTTATTAATTTTCCTCAAATTCACGAAAAACCCCTTATAAAACCCTTTAGTGTGAGATTATCGATGCGATAGATGATGCTATTTACAATTGTAATTTCTCTTTGGATGGTGAGAAATTCCTTATATCAACTCAAAGAGGTATGATGATCTATAATTATAATGACTCAAACGAAGACTTACGAAACCCTTTTACTCTTGAAGCTGATATCAATGCCTATGACATTTCCTGGACTATAACCGATGCGGATCTATCAGATAATAAGAAATTTCTGATACATTCCACTCTGAATCCCTTATTGCACTGTTTTGATCTCGAACATATGAAATACGTCACTCATTTCAATCTGGCCCCCGAACTTTCAAATCTGGGTATTTTTTATGATAGATGCCCTGTTTTCTCAATAAAGATTTCTGGTGATAACAATGAATTAATTGCTGGCTGTGGCTATCATCATTCAGGTCATAATATGAAGATTTTCAATATAGAAAAGAATAAAATCACACAAAATATCAAAGCTCATGATAGAGATATCAATTCTATTTGTTATTTAGATAGGCAATCTTCAGCAATTTTCCTATCAGCCTCTGATGATTGCTTTGGAAAAGTATGGGATGAAAGAGCTTTAGGTATGAATCAGAGCTGTGCTGGGTATTTAATCGGGCATCATTCAGGATTAACTTCTATCACTTCGAGAGGAGATCATGTTTATTGTGCGACGAACTCCAAAGATCAAAGTCTCAAGCTTTGGGACTTGAGAAAACTGGAATCTGATTATAAAAACAAGAAACTTATTTTGAAGAAATACGATTATCGCAATCAAAGTCTCAGAAGATCGGAAATAGAATCCTTTAAGAAAACCGATAATCCTGAACATTTTGATAATTCCATTCAAACATTCCAAGGACATACGGTGCTAAGAACTTTAATTCGATGCCATTTTTCACCAGAATTCTTAACAAATAATCGATATTTATATACAGGTTCAGCATGTGGAAGAGTGTTTATATGGGATATTTTCAATGGAAAAGCTGTTGCAGAACTATGTGCGAGAAGGGGTCAAGATATTGTAAGGGATTGTGTATGGCATCCTTATAACCCTATGTTGATAACGACGAATCTCGCAGGGATTATTTATAAATGGCAAATGGAAAAGAGGATGGATTGCGCGAAAATCGAATGGGATACAAATGAAAATGAAGGCCAAAATATGATGTATTTAGAAGAAGAAGATGAAGAAGAAGATATATATTGAAGAAATATTTTTCGATAGATAATACTAATTAAAACTCATTTCTTTTTGAAATGCTTGCGTTGTCAATTAATTTCTCTTCTTTTCTTTCAAATAAAATTAGCAATATTTCTTCCGAAAGTGTTAAATTTCAAAAGAAATTTTTAATTAATTTTTTTTCATTTTCCAGAATTTCTTCCTTTTCTCTTTAGAAATTCAAAAAGGCCTCATTTCAAATCTATTTATCCAGTGAAATCTTTCCATGTACCTTTCCTTTCAAATTTCAAAAGAAAATCTATTATGATGCGTTCCTGAATTCAAGCCAAAAAAGGCTATTGTAAAAGTGAAGAAAACCTTATAATTCCTAGAAAAAACCTTTATTTTTCGTATAAAGAACTAGTGACAACTGTTTTTGATCTTTGTGAGAATTATTCGGGAAAAATTATTGAAAATCTCGATTTTTCTTGATTAAAAACAAAGCCCAATTAACGTCGAATTTCGAGCTTTTTAAATAAAAAAACAGCATTTTTCAAGAATTAAAGACTCTTTCTTATGTACAATTTCGGTTTTTAATCCGAGATTTATCAATAAATGATGAAATCTTTGTGAATTTCACTATTTTTCATAAAACGATACCGAGAATTAGCTTTACAATCAGTTAAAAAAAACAGAAAATTCATGTTTTTATCGTTGTTTTAGTATTTTGTACAAGTATTTTTAATTAAAATTTATTGGATTATTGTGAACATAGTTTAATTTTGTAAATCCTATAGAAAGTGACTTTCTCTTAATGTAAAAGGTTGCATATGGGCGTTATATGATTTAGGCAATATTTTAATGAGAAATTCAGTGAGTTTATCAATATAATCGAGAGAAAAAAAAGACATTATATTATGAAGAATATTAAGGAGTCTTTAGGATTTAGAGACTTGTTTTTATCTTTAAACGAAAGAATTTGTGATTGATTTCACTGGACTGGGAGCCTTTTCTTTTATCAAAGGTTTGCTATTCACATTTTAGATATTAAATTCATTTATATCGATAATGCGAACCAGCTTAAAAATATGTAAAATAATAAAACTGGGTAAATCCCAAGGAATTGTCTATCATCTGGCACTAAATTCCTCATAAAAGAGAGCGAAGCTTATAAATAATATTAAATTTAATGAAAAATTCTCTGTTTTTATTGTATTTATACATAAACTAGACCAAAGAAATGCAACCAAACACAGTAACATTCTTCCCCAAAAGATAAGTAATGACCCTATTAATGCGATGATTATCGTAGAAATACAAATAGGAAGGAGACAATAGCCCAAAACTCCGACAGTTTGCCAAAGAGAACTTGAAATAAAAAGTTTTTTTTTTAAGATTTTTTCAGGGGGTTTTTACGGTTTTCCGCCTAAAAGCTTCGCGTTGGCGGTTACAACTGCAGCTCCTAATACAATAGTGAGGAATACTGCCAAAAACATTTCTGCTCCGTCAGAAGAAGTGCTCATACTCAAGGTAAATGATAAAGTCATGCATAAAAACATTGGACCCCATAAGTCCCCTGTAAATTTAAAATTAAATGAATGAATGATTGAATAAATGTAAAAAAGATGACTAAATTCATATTATAAAAGAAAAATAAAAGGCATTTTAAAGAAATTTAAAACAAAATCAAATCAAATAATCAATTTCTTAACGAACATTTTTTTCTTCTTTTCTGTTTAAAAGCAATTATTTCAAAAACAGGTTAAATAAGTCGTAAATATAAAAAAATTCCATTGAAAAATAGAATCTTTACAAATAAAACTAATAATAATAATGTAATTATGTTTTACATTGTCTCAATTTCCGAGTTTTGTCATCTTCTTTTGTGCCTAAAAAAGAGAATTTGGGAATGAGAACAAACCGTAATTTATTTCCTATTAATTTAACATCTCTATTCTTTAAAAAACTATGATTAAAGAATAAAAACAAAGCTTTTATTTAATAACTATTGTAAGAGTGACTGGTTCATTCAAAGTGTTAATTTGAGCCTGATCAGTCTCCTCTAAAATGTCTTGTCTAATGTCTTCAATATCAGGACCTCCTTTAAAATTCTGCTCATGGAATTCAAATTCATCTTTATCTTTCTCTTTTTCATAATTATCAGCTTTTTCCTCTTCTGCCATTTCACTATAGAATTTGGCCGGAGATTGAGCTTCTGGAAATTCTTCGATTTTTTCTGATTTATTGTCTAAATTCATTTTTTTTTTTAAATTATTGGTTAAATTTACGATTTTAAATTTGATTTTCAATAATTTTTCATTTTTGAAATTCAAACAATTTTTTTTGCGTCTAGCGATAGTTCGATTTTAAATACTTCGGGGCAAATAGTATTGTGAAACAACATGCCCAAACATTTTTCTAAACGCTTTCGCAAACGATCTAAGAAGTTCAATTCACGTAAGTCATGACCTCATTCAGTCATTCAGGGGGAAGAAGTTCTATACCCTCGTTAAGAGCACATGCAGATACAATCCATCCGGAAAGGAAGTATTCATATATCACGGAACGGTCCAGTTACGTAGGTCAGGACTATACATCAACCGCTCAAAACCCTTGGAATCTACTCTACGACAGCTGGTCAGACGTCTATTTCAAAGTATAAGCGTCTTGTATTACTGGGGTACTGGACTCCATTATTCGTTTAATTGTTTTTTTACGTTCGTTCACTGATGTTTAAATAGATTTTCTATATAAATTAACAATAAAATTAATCAATATTAATTTATTGAATCTCACTTCCGTCCAACATAATTATTGATGTCTTCGGTGATATTTGACATTGAAAATCTGAATGGTAATTCCAAAACTCGGCTCGGTATGTCTTCTTCAGTGTATGTACTTTCCTTGATTTGGATGATGACTCCATATCCAATAATGACACTGTTTGTTGTCTAAATTAACATCTAAATTAATGTTCCAATTATTTGGTAAGTCAATTCTTTCGTCGACAAATTTCAACTTCATGTAACTTTCTAGTCCTCTAACAGCAAATTCAAATTGCGTCAGCTTTACTAAACCTGTTTCTAAAGAGCAGATACTCCTTTATCCATTGCTATTTTAAACATTACACATTTGACTTTTTGTCCATCCTTTTAATATGGCTTCAAGTTTCATCCAAATCGAGGAAAGACTACGTTCTTACATACACTGAAGAAGACATACCGAGCCGAGTTTTGGAATTCCCTTTCAGATTTTCAATGTCAAATATCACCGAAGACATCAATAATTATGTTGGACGAGATGCGTGGCTCGCTAATAAAAGTATCGGTTTTGAACCAATTATGCGATGGGACAGTCTTACTCAATCAAGGGTATAGAACTTCTTCCCCCTGAATGGCTTGTGCCTGTCTTCTTCCATGACTTACGTGAATTGAACTTCTTAGATCGTTTGCGAAATCGTGTTTTGGCATGTTGTTTCACAATACTATTTGCCCCGAGGTATTTAAAATCGAACTATCGCTAGACGCTAGACCCCGGGAGTAGTAGGGTAATATTAGACGAAAAGTTCAATTGAAAAAAAAAATTAAAAATCCATTTAAAAAAAGAAAATAATTTGTTCAAATAATTAAATGTTATTTTTGAAGAAAAAGAAAAAAATTAAATATTTCAAGAATTCTTAAAATAAAAATAAAGCTCTCAAAATCTTATGGTTTCTGAAGAAATTTGACAATAACTTTAAAGAAATCAAGGTCATCTTGCGATTTTCTCGTTTTTTTGATTTCAGCAGACCCATTCTCTTTATTTATCTTGACTTTCAAATCATCATTGCAATTCATGACCCAATTCTTCCCTTTGAAGTAATATTTCTCGTCGTTCTTGATTCTGAAATAATAATATTTCTTTTCTTTTTTGATTCCCACCATTTCTTTTGTGAATAAATTATCCTTTTTTTTCGAGATATCGAGCTTCAAATTCATACTTCTTCCAAATTTTTTGGCTCTAATTACATTTTCGCTTCGATTTATTCTCGAATAAGCAGACCCCGTGTTATTTTCCTTTATCATAACAACGCCTAAATCATCATGACTAAAATTATCATCTTCTTCGTTTATTATAAAATTTTCGATGCTTGTTTTTACAGGTAATGTAGAAAATGAAACATTTGTTTTCTTTAAAGTAGCACTCAAACATTTATTCTTTTTCATTGGGACTTGTATAGTTAATTGCATTGGACCTTTCTTTTTAAAGCTTTGTGGATAATCCATTTTTTCTTCAGTGGGGGGGTTTTTCTGTACGAATTCTTCATCGAGTTTAGAAAGGATTTTTTCATCTAAAAAATCTTCTATTCTATCATTGAAAGAGTTATTGTCGAAACGGGTCGGAAGAATAAAATCTTCACTTTTCTTTTTTTAGAAAATATTTAATGAATTTTTTTTGTTTTATTACAAAGTTTGTGATGAAAGGTTGGTGCCAGTCAGAATGGGCTTTAATGATTGGTTTGGGGGAAGGCCACGCGTCAATTGAGTGGATTTGATTGATTTGTGTTAATTTATTAGAAACCAATTCAACCCATTCTTTATCTGAAATAATTTTTTGTTATTTTTATTAAAATATTTTTTTTTTACTTGAAAAACAATAATTCTTTATATATTCATTTTTTTGTGAATATTCATTAATTTCATTGCAAAGTCTAATCAAATGTCCGAAATTTCCTTTTTTAATTGATTTTCTTCAATTAAAAAATAAATTTTTAATAGAAAAATTTATTAAGTACCCATTTTGTGAATAATTGAATAAATTATTATTGAATTCATAAGCAAATTTATCTAAAATGGCTTCTCTTTCAAAAAGTGCCTTTATTAGATTTTGATTATTTTTCAAAAGCAAAATCTTCAGAAAATCTTCAATAATTGTGAGCCCAATACTATTCCAAGGATAATCAAAGAAAGTGTTCTAAATTTATGATAATAAAACACTTTAATTATATAATAAATTGATAAAATTTGAAAGATTCTTACTATCATAATCTTTAAAATTGTTCCATTTATGAGAATATCAATAATTTCTGTGTCATTTTCTCTTATCAGCAAGTTCAACAATTCAATAATCTTCATTCTTTCACTTCCCAAAGTCTTCACTTTTGCTTTGAAAGCCATTTCAATGGTTATTTGCGTATTCTGAATGGATATATTTAGAAAAATTAAAGAAAATAAGAGAAAATATTCAATAATAATTAAATTTAATTTAATTTAAAAAAACAACCTTATTTTCTTGCAAAAGAAATTCAAACCTGCCCATTTTATTAATCAATTCATTTTTTAAAGGCACAAAATTCAAAGATAAAGTTTCAGCTTCATTTTCATGATGAGTTGCAAAGCCATAAACCTTAATTCTGAGCAATTCAATCAAAATTTCTAAGCTCTCCAAACAAGAATCTTTAGTCTTTTTATATTTTTAGAAATTCAAAGAAAAAATATATAAACAACCTCAATTAAAAGAAACAAAC
>JFJP01039616.1_pt1 | contig 13067 bp, 12 predicted proteins | sample 431651 | NCBI WGS metagenome assembly JFJP01 (sample SAMN02602958, study PRJNA72255) | Microbial mat metagenome, whole genome shotgun sequencing project. | biome: fresh water; feature: sink hole; material: water; isolation source: purple microbial (photo- and chemosynthetic) mats found in...
ACCTGCTGGTTGTTCGTTTTATAACCTTGAAAAAAAATAAGGTTTCCCATGTTTTGTAACTTTCTCATTTGTAGTATTTTGAAAGTTAGAACACTTCGGAGCCTTTAAAATTAAACTCTATACGAATGAAAGATTTAAGAACTGTATTTTTTATCGCCTTCTTTGGTTTCACCAGCATTTGTGCATTGCAGGCACAGGAATTACAAAACGAACAACCAGCAGGTGACGCATTACCCCCTCATGGATTTATGATCGATCAGGTAGTAGCTATTATAGGGAATAAAATCGTAAAACAATCGGACATCGAAAACCAGTTTTTGCAGATCAAAGCCCAGGGCGATGAAGTTGATAAATGTTTTATTCTGGAAGATATGCTTCGCCGGAAGCTGATGATAAACCAAGCTGTTCTCGATAGTGTGGAAGTAACCGATAGTGAAGTGGAAAGTGAATTGACCCAGCGGTTAAATACATTTATTAGCCAGGCTGGATCAGTTGAGGCATTGGAAGAATATTTTAAGAAAAGTATGCTCGAAATGAAGGAGGATTTCCGGGACGAGATTCGGGAAAATATGATATCTCAAAAAATGGAGCAACAAATCGCAGGCGACCTTGCTATTACCCCCACAGAAGTGAAAAATTTTTACAATAAAATAGGCAAAGACAGTATGCCTTTGGTAAATGCTCAGGTCGAAATTTATCAGATTGGTGTATATCCTCCATATACTGAAAAAGCTGTATTCGATTTGAAAGAAAAGATGCTGGAGCTTCGTAAAAGAGTTATCGATGGCGAAAGCTTTACTTCATTAGCGGTATTATATTCAGAAGATCCAGGAGCTACGCGTGGAGGAGAAATTGGGTTCCTGTCTAAAGGCGAACTCGATCCTGAATATGCAAAAGCAGCATTTGCGTTAAAAGAAAGAGGCGAAGTATCGAGAATAGTTGAATCACAATTTGGGTACCATATCATCCAACTTATCGAGAAAAAAGGCGATAAAGTGAATACACGTCATATTCTTATGAAACCTAAACCCGATCCGGAAGCTATTACAAGGGCTTCTGTCAGGCTGGATAGTATTGTTGACCTTATTCGTAAGGATTCTATTACGTTTGAAAAAGCAGCGCTCTATTTTTCTGAAGATAAATCAACCCGGTTTAACGGCGGTTTACTTGTAAATCAACAAACGGAAGAAGCGAAATTTGAAATGGACCAACTCGATCCAATCGATTATAAAGCGCTAAAAGACCTTAAAATAGGTGAAATATCTGCTGCCTATGAATCGCGTGATGATAAAGGCAAAAAACTGTTTAAAGTGGCCATGATTAAATCGCGAACCAATCCTCATAAAGCAAACTTAAAAGACGATTTTAACATGCTTAAAAGTATGGCCATGAATTATAAACGGAACACGATTATTAACGAATGGATTACCGAAAAGCAAAAATCGACATATATCCATCTCGACGATTCATTTAAAAACTGCCCTTTTAGCCGAAAAGGATGGATTAAATAATTTCCTGATGCATACTTGTTTGAAAAATCTTCTTACCATATTCGTCGGAATAACTATCCTTTGCAGCCAATTATCGGGACAACAGATTCGCAGCATTACTATTTTAAATGCGGACGGAATGGTGGGGGGCAAAGTACCCGGGAAACCTGATATGCAGAGACTAATAGGAAATGTCGCCTTCAGCGATAGCAGTGTTACAATGTATTGCGATAGTGCGCATTATTATGATACTTCCAATAAAATGGATGCCTTTTCTAATATCCGTATTGTTCAAAACAACGGTACCTTAACCATTACCGCTGAAGTAATGAATTACGACGGCGAAAAAAAACTGGCTGAGCTTCATAAAAATGTGGTAGTAAACGATGTGGATATGACCTTGCGTACCAACGCTATCTACTACGATTTAAGGGGAGGAGTCGCATCGTATACCGACAGCGCCTATATTGTCAATAAAGAAACTGTAATTACAAGTAAACGCGGACAATACTATAAAGCTGATAAATCGCTGCATTTCCAGAAAAAAGTACGGATAAACAATCCAAAATACCGAATTATCAGCGATACGGTTAACTATAGCACCGTTGAAAAAATTACAGAATTTTTTGGCCCAACGAATATTCTTACAGGAAAAGATTCGATTTACTGTGAACGGGGCTGGTATAATACCAATAATGAAGATTCGTATCTTTATAAAAATCCATTTTATATTTCGGATGGGCGTAAAGTAAAAGCCGATACATTGACCTATTTGAAGTCCACTGGCTTTGGAAAAGCAATTGGTAATGTTGAAATGATTGATACAGCTCAAAATGCTGTAATAAAAGGAAATTTCGCAAAATACAACCTCGAAAAAAATCTATCGGTTATTACGGACAGCGCATTACTAATTCAGATTTCCGAAGGAGACAGTCTTTTTATACATGCCGATACCATTCGGTCGCAAATGGATTCGACCGAGAAGTATCAAATTCTTAGTGCCTATTATAAGGTACGGATGTTTAGAAAGGATATGCAGGGAAAATGCGATTCGTTATGTTACTCAACTGCCGATTCGACCATGCAGTTTTTTGGTGAACCAATATTATGGAGCGACTCCAGCCAAATGACTGCTGAGTTTATTAAATTTTACATGGTAAACAAAAAAATTGACAAGCTGGAACTACAAAACTCGGCCTTTATAATTTCACGGGACGATAGTGCCAAATATTCCCAAATTAAAGGGAAGAACATGACGGGCTATTTCAGGGAAGGTAAAATTGACAAGCTTTTGGTTAAAGGCAATGGGCAAACGATTCATTTTCCAAAAGACGGGGAAGAATATATTGGAATGAATAAAACCACCAGTACCGATGTTATTATCCAGATGAAAGATGGGAAAGCCGATCAAATAACCTTGCTAATTAAGCCTGAGGGGACGTTATATCCCTTAAAAGACATAACGAAAGAAGATATGTTTCTGAAAGATTTTAAGTGGGAGATTGATAAAAAACCTATGAAGAAAGAAGACATTTTTATATGGAAATAAAAAAGGGGCTTTTCTCAAGCCCCTTTTTTATTAGTATTCTTCTTCGTTAAAGAAAAAATCGTCTTTACTTGGATAATCTGGCCAAATATCTTCAATACTTTCGTATATCTCTCCTTCATCTTCAATTTCCTGTAAGTTTTCAATCACTTCAAGCGGCGCTCCTGAGCGGATTCCGAAGTCTATCAGCTCCTCTTTGGTGGCAGGCCAGGGAGCATCTTCTAGTTTCGACGCAAGTTCTAAAGTCCAGTACATAGGGCTAACTTTTTATAAATTAACTAAATAGATTTTTTAAAGGTTGGCTGAAATTAAAAATATTTTTTGATATTACAACCTAGCTTTCCAAGGAATTTCTTCAATATTTAAATCTTTTACTAACATCCGCGACAAAACAAACAGATAATCAGATAGTCGGTTTAAATATTTAATTACATTTTCGGGTACAAAGAATTCATCGGCGAGTTTAATTACCGTCCTTTCGGCCCTTCGACAAACCGTACGAACAACATGGCAATACGATACTGCCACATGTCCACCCGGCAAAACAAAACTCGACAGTGGCTCTAATACAGCCTCCATTTTGTCCATTTCGGTTTCCAATAAGCGAATATCTGCATCCCTTATCTCCGGGATTTTTATTTGGCAGTCTTCGCAATCGGCAGCTAATATAGCAGAGCAGATCATTAAACAATCTTCGATCTCAAGAAGCAACTTTTTAATCTCTGTGGATTCAGTTAAATCGCGCAAATAGGAAACATTCGACAGTAATTCATCTACGGTGCCGTATGCTTCAATTCGCGTGTGATATTTTACTACCCGCTTCCCTCCTATTAAGGATGTTTGGCCTTTATCGCCAGTTTTAGTGTATATCTTCATTCTTCCAACTCAATTTAAACAACAATATATTGCTTTGCAATCTGTAGTTTTTTATTAAAAAAACCTAATCGTAACTTAATTTACTATCACCAGTAATCGGTATACGGCTTCCCAAAAATTTTGGCTTTCTTTTTATTGAAACTTCCACAAAAGCCTTCACAATTGCAATCTTTTCGCGAAATCGCAACCTCGAAATAGCTTGATATTCCCTACGATCAGCCCTTATTCCATAAGCATTAATACCCATTTTTCGTGCAATATATACCGCCCTGGGAAGGTGAAATTCCTGTGTAACAATGATAGCCTCGCCAATTCCAAATATCTTTTTTGCCCTTGCCATAGTATTATAGGTATCGAACCCGGCATGGTCTAAAAAAATATCTACTAATGGAACATCATGTTCGAGCAGATATTGCTTCATATGATTTACTTCGTCGTAGTTCACCGTTCCATGATCCCCACTTAATAACAATCTTTTTACCTTTTTAGTATGATAGAGTTCAATTGCCACATCTAACCTATCCTGTAAAAAATCGGACGGATCACCGTCTTTATTTACCAATGCACCCAAAACAATGGCGGTATAACAATCGGGAATCTGATCGGTTTTCGAAAATAGGAATTTTTTCTGGCTTTGGGGTATAAAAAAATTCAATGCAATAATGGCTAATAAAGCTGCTAATGCAAATACAAGCAGGTATTTAAGATATTTTAGTATTGGAATTTTCATTTAAAGCTTCAAAAAAAATCTGTTTCGCATATGTAAAACCGATAAAACACTAAACCCAAAGAAAAACTAAGCCGAATATCAATTTCTTTTCATTATCCATAAATCTACCCTGTTTATTTTTTTATGCTTATAATTGTATTCGATTTTTCGATAAATTTTCCCGTCAACAAACTCTTCTTCCTTTACAACCATTCTATAATCCGATGAATATGTCTGCTTTTTAATATAATAATAAGCATCATTTATGAGTAATATCTTAAGAACTGTCACTGGTTTATGGGGGGCTAAATATCTTACTTTTATTTTTTCCTTTTTTGTACCTCCCTTATAGTGTTTTATTTTCTGTTTAAAAATCCTTGTTCCATTCTCAAACCGTCCTCTAATCCTCATTTTCCTGTTTCTTTGCAAAATATCCATTTCAGAGGTTTTTTCGCTTAGAGCCACCAAAGTACTGTCAATTGAACTCACAAAATCTTTAATTGTTTTATCGGTTTGGGCGTTGATTTCAATAACAAATAAAAATAACAACGTAATTATTGGTAAAATTGGCTTTAAATTCATGTTGGATTTGTTAGCAGAGTTATTCCAAAAAATACTGAATCTTAAATTAGTAATTCTTAATAAAACTAGAACACATCCATAAATTGGATGCACAACGTAAAAAGAAACCTTGAACTTTTGACCTATATCTAAACCGGTTGGGGAATTTGATGATGTTGGCTAATTACATCCGATTCAACCAAACCATCGCGTAAACGAACAATACGGTGGGCGTGGCGGGCAATATCTTCTTCGTGAGTAACTAAAACAATTGTATTTCCTTTGGAGTGAATTTCGCTAAACAAGTTCATAATATCAACCGAGGTTTTAGAATCGAGGTTTCCGGTTGGCTCATCTGCTAAAATAATAGTTGGGCGGTTAACCAGAGCACGGGCAACGGCAACACGTTGGCGCTGACCACCCGATAGTTCATTGGGCCTATGACTCATGCGATCTTCCAAACCAACACTGGTAAGCGCTTCTGTGGCTCTCTGGATTCGTTCTTCTTTTCCAATACCGGCATAAATTAACGGGAGCATTACATTTTCCAACGCCGAATATCGCGGTAAAAGGTTAAAGGTTTGAAAAACAAACCCAATTTCTTTATTCCGGATTTCGGCCAATTGATTGTCTTCCATTTTACTAACGTCCTTACCGTTCATAAAATATCCTCCACCGGAAGGCGTATCAAGGCATCCAAGAATATTCATTAACGTAGACTTGCCAGAACCCGATGGCCCCATAATGGCAATATATTCGTTACGATGAATGCTTAGAGTGATGGAGCGTATAGCTTCTACTACCATTGTACCGATGTGGTAATGCTTAATAATATCTTGAAATCGAATGATTTCTTCCATGGCGAATAATTTTTGAATAACAAATATACTAGTAAAATATTGTAAAATGCTGCTTTTGAAGCTTTGGATTCACGAATATAATGCCCATTCGAAATAAATCCAAACTTACAACCACATTTGGATGTTTTTTTATCGTATTCCATGCGTCCATCATACCAGCCGACCAGTTAATATCATCCATAACCAAAACGGCATCGTTGCTGCAATATTTTATAATTTCATTAAAATATCTCAATGTTGGTTCTTTCTGGTGGTTTCCATCCAAAAAAGCAAAATCAACTACCTTCATCCGATCCAGTGTTTCTGTCAACCGTTCTTCAAAACTCCCTGCAATAACTTCCACAATTAACGCTCCGTAACCGGATAATTTAATTGTTGCTAATTGAGCTTTCTCTAGAGCTCCTTCGAGAGAATAAATTTTAGCCTCCCTGGCAGCCATAGCCATATAAAACGAACTAACTCCCAGCGATGTACCTAATTCCAAAATATTATCGGGCTGATGATCGTGAACTAAGTTAAACAGTAATTTGCCGTATTTTAATGGAATTGATTCATTGGATGCGGCAACAGAAATTTTTTTAACTATGCTGCCCTTGTGACCTTTTGCCCCAAAATCGCTAATTTTCAAGAAATTATTATTGTTCAAAAGGTCGTTCCGGTAATTTTCTATTTTGAGTAATACATCTTTGTCAATATCTTTGGCAAAAACGTCACGGATTATTCGGCGCAGATAGGGAGATATAATCCCGCGGCCCTTTTTGTGAGGTTGTAAAAAATAGTATTGTAAACCCTTGGTGATTAGCCCTCGGTGGATCATAAAATTTGGCGTAGGAGATACATGAATAAATATTGGGAACAAGATATAAAATTTCTTCCGGGTGTTGGCCCCAAGCGTGCCGAATTATTCAATAAAGAGCTGAATATTCGCACGAATGAAGATCTTTTACAATATTTCCCCTATAAATATATCGACCGTACAAAGTTTTACAGCATTCGCGAAATAGACCCATCGGCGGCATTTATTCAGCTAAGGGGAAAAATTACCCGATTTTTAAAGGAAGGGCAAAAGCCAAAAGAACGGCTAATAGGGAAATTTTCCGATACTACCGGAACCATTGATTTGGTTTTTTTTCAAGGATTCAAATATGTCCTTGCCAATTATGACCTCGATAAAGAGTACATTATTTTCGGGAAACCTAATTTATACAATGGTTCTATTAACATTATCCATCCAGAAATTGAAACGGTCGAAAAGCAGGAACAGCAGATAAATTCGTCGCTCCAGGCATTTTATAATACCACGGAAAAACTTAAAAGTAATTACATTACCTCAAAAAGCATCCAAAAATTTCAGAACAATTTATGGAGAGATCTCAAACAACCAATTTCTGAAACACTTCCGGCATATATTCTTGCTCAACATCGCCTGATAGGATTGCACGAAGCCCTTTTTAATATCCACTTTCCTCAATCGATCGATGCCCTTAAAAAAGCCCAGCTTCGATTAAAATTCGAAGAACTTTTTACCATTCAGCTCGATTTACTAAAGCAAAAATACAACCGTTACCACAAATCGAACGGATTGTTATTCAGCAAGGTTGGCGACAATTTAAATACATTTTATTCGAAGTACATTCCCTTCGAACTTACCAACGCCCAAAAAAGAGTAATTAAAGAAATACGGAAAGATTTGGGGTCGGGAAAACAAATGAACCGCCTGCTGCAGGGCGATGTAGGCAGCGGGAAAACTCTGGTGGCCCTTATGACCATTCTTATTGCGCTGGATAATGGTTACCAGACATGCATGATGGCTCCTACCGAAATATTAGCCAATCAACACTTTCACAGCATTAAAAAGATGTTGGGCGATATGGATATTTCGGTTCAGTTGCTCACCGGATCGACACCCAAAAAACAGCGTACTATAATTTCGAAAGGACTGATGGATGGTTCCCTGCATATACTTATAGGTACACATGCCGTAATTGAAGACACCGTGCAGTTCAAAAATCTGGGTTTTGTAATTATCGACGAACAACATCGGTTTGGAGTTGCCCAACGGGCAAAGCTCTGGGAGAAAAATGAGCAAACACCCCATGTGCTGGTAATGACGGCTACCCCAATTCCCCGCACCCTTGCTATGACGCTTTACGGCGACCTCGACATTTCTTCCATCGACGAGCTGCCTCCGGGTCGTAAGCCTATAAAAACCATCCACTATTTCGACACCAAACGGTTGGTAATGTTTGGGTTTATCCGCCAACAGATTGAACTGGGGCGACAAGTTTATTTTGTATATCCGTTAATTAAAGAATCGGAAAAATTCGATTATAAAGATCTGGAAGACGGTTATGAAGCTATCAGCCGAGCCTTCCCTCCTCCCCGTTATTCAGTGAGCGTTGTTCATGGCCGGATGAAGGCTGATGAAAAGGCTGCTTCGATGAAGTATTTTAAGGAAGGGAAAACCAATATTATGGTGGCTACCACCGTAATTGAAGTTGGCGTGGATGTACCGAATGCCTCGGTAATGGTGATAGAAAGTACCGAACGCTTTGGTTTATCACAGCTCCATCAGTTGCGGGGACGCGTAGGGCGTGGAGCCGAGCAAAGCTATTGCATTTTGATGTCGTCGTATAAACTCTCGGAAGATGCCCGAAAACGGATTGATGCCATGGTGAATAGTAACGATGGCTTTGAAATTGCGGAACTCGATCTGAAACTTCGCGGTCCGGGAGACCTGGAAGGCACCCAACAAAGCGGTCTTGCTTTCGACCTGAAAATTGCCAATCTGGCCCGCGATGGACAAATTCTTCAATTGGCCCGTGATACGGCATTAAGTGTGTTGGAATCTGATCCTTACCTGACTAAACCTGAAAACCAGATATTGGTAAACACTATTGCAAAATCTAAAAATAAAGAGGTGGACTGGAGCCAGATCAGCTAATTTTTTATTTCTCCTTCAGCAACACATCCATCCATTCATCGGGAACCTCATCAACAGCTTTAGTTAACAACTCTCCCCATTTTCTGGAAATAGACTGAAGGTCGCGGTGCTCAAACCTGTGCACCTGAATATCGTGTGAATTATGTTTATAAATAAGCACATCGATAGGATATGCCACATCGTTGGCACTAACGCGGGTCGAATCGAACGACAGAAAACCAGTTTTAAGGGCAAAGCGTATGCTTGATTCGTAGGTAATCGTTCGTCGAAGGACAGGTTTGCCATAGCCGGAATTTCCTATAATGGTAAACGGAGAACCATTCCCTATTTCAACCCAGTTTCCTTCGGGATATAAAAGAAATAACATATGTTCCGAATCGTGATTTAATTGTCCCCCAACAATAGCATGGAAATTAAATGCAAGTCCCGACTTGGTTAGAGATTCTTTATCTTCGTCAGCTACCCTCCTTATTTGTTCGCCAAACAGGTTTACGGCCTGATACATTTTATCTAAGGTTTCAAAACGCTCGTTCATCGCTTCGGAGAAGTAGGTGATCGCTTTATCGCGCACTGACCGAAGTCCTGATGTCATAATAAACAGATTATGCCGCTCGTTTTTGTATATCTTATACTTCTCTATAGTGGAAGTTTCGTTGCCCGATGTGATACGTGTATCCGATAACGCTACTATCCCTTCTCTTAGTTTAATACCTAAACAATATGTCATTTTTATTGTGTTTGTTGTTCAATTACTTTTACCGAATATTCGGTAAATCCATTGCCTTTGGCGATAAGAACCCCCTTAATAGGCATACAATCGGTATAATCCAGTCCATGTCCAATTTTTATATAATGCACATTGGCCAGCAGGTTATTGGATGGATCAAACCCAATCCAGCCTGTTCCGGGTAAAAAAGCTTCCGCCCACGCATGCATGGCCAGACTTCCGGTAAAATCCTGTCCCTGGTTAAGATAACCCGAAACATAGCGTGCAGGTATACCATTTGCCCTCATGGATGCAATAAAAAGATGGGCATGATCCTGACAAACACCTGCTCTGATTTCCAAAATCTCATCCAGTTTAGTTTGAGTTGTGGTTACACCCACTTTATAAATGATATTTTCGTGTACCCAATTGTTTATCCGCAACATGCATTGAAAGAGTGTTTCGCCGGACACATACATAACTTCTTCGGGCAATAGTTGGTTAACTGGTGCGGTAAATTCATTTACCGACAACCATCGGTAATTATCTATTCGAAAAGCAAAGTCAGTTAATATCCTTTTCTGTTCCTCCGGGTCTATCTCGGTAATATCAAAAGGATTAAAATCATCCTTTTGCACGATGGCATTAACGGTAAGCTTGAAAGAACAAAATTTTCGAGGCAATCTGAAACGTATGAGCCGCGCACCAAATAAAGATTCAGAAAATTGAGGATCTGCTTCCAGCGAATTTTGCACCTCAAAAGACAGACATTTTTGTCCTTTACTATCCTCAGGCAATACCATCAATTCAAGAGTTGCTTCCCTAACTGGCTTGGTATAATAATTTTCAGTCTCGTAAGTAATATGGAATATCGGCATCAGTATATAAAATACTCGTCAACAATCAGGTCGCAAATTAAATGAATTTTTTTAAGTGTATCTTCCAAAAATGGTATTACATTATCGTCTACTTCCTCTACCTGAAGGTATCGAAAATGGCTAATATCCTTACCTACCTTAAATTCCAGCGATGTTTTGCTGAATTGTTTTTTTTGACTAATTTTTTCGAGCATCTCATGTGCATTTGCCAAATTGAAACTTACCGACCGGGGAAACTCCGGATTAAGCAAGAGAAATTCCAGTGTATTTAACCTGTTTGGCAGCGAATTGTAATATTTTCGATACATATCCTTGGCTTCCAAACAGTCGAGCAGAATGTTCCATTGTTGAAGTTCGAGGGAGTTACCAAGTTTAAACTGATTCAGGGTGTGAATATCGTTAATTTTACTTGTAAGGATGCGAACAACCTGAATTGAACGTTCGAGATGCATCCCTAACTGAATAAAACGCCAGGCAACATCCTGCATCAAGGTATGCTGAATCTTCCCCCTAACAATAGAGCAATGGTTAATAACATTAGAGGTAAAATCAAATAATCCTTTTGTTTTATAAACATCAACCGGATAACCCGATACAAAAAGATAATAATTATTCATAGACTCCCATAACTCCGTTGAAATGGAATCGCGAACACTCCGGGCATTTTCCCTTCCTAAAAATGCAGAGGAAAGAATAGAAACCGGATTTTTCTCATCAAGTGCCACACCAACAAGGACTTCTTCCTCCAGAGGACGATCAGAAACGGATGGCATACCAACCATTTCGAGAATTGAGATAATTGCCCTTTCGCGCTGTTGTTGATATGGTACATCGATAGACGAAAAATACTGAACGCTTAGGTATCTGGCTAAATGTTCACTTCGCTCAAGATATCGCCCTAACCAAAATAAATTATCTGCAACGCGTGATAACATACAATCCGTTTATTAATGAACAACAACGATTTACATTTATAAATAGTAACCAAGAATAACAGAAACAGGAATTTTTTACAAAAGGTATTCCGGTCTTAAAATGTAGGCTTCACCATGTATTACATTTTTTTTTATTCAACCACCCAGGTATCTTTTGAGCCTCCACCCTGCGAGGAATTAACAATTAGACTTCCATTTTTCAGCGCAACGCGCGATAGTCCACCTTTTAATACATATTCCTTATCTTTTCCCAATAAGGTAAATGTTCTCAGATCGACATGCCGCGGTTGAAATTCATTTTCTCCTTCAATATAGGTAGAGTGAACCGAAAGGCTCATAATGGGTTGCGCAATGAATCCTCTGGGGTTAGCCTTTATTTTAGCCTTTTGAATATCTATTTCTTCCGATGATGCCTGACTGCCAATCAATATGCCGTATCCACCCGATTGATCGACAGGTTTAACAACCAGATTTTTCATGTTTTCCTCCACATATTTCATTTCAGCTTTTACATCGCATCTGAAGGTGGGAACATTATTCAAAATTGGATCTTCGCCAAGATAATATTTAATAATTTGGGGAACATAGGTATAAACTGCCTTATCGTCGGCTATTCCGGTTCCCACTGCATTTAGCAGGGTAACATTCCCTTTTCGGTATGCGCTCATTAAACCGGGCACACCCAGGGCAGACTCAGGTTTGAAAACCAGAGGATCGAGATACTCATCGTCAACCCGTCTATATATTACATCAACTTTACGGGCACCATAGACAGTGTGCATATAAACAAAATCATTATCAACGTAAAGATCCCTCCCTTCTACCAATTCAATCCCCATCCCCTGAGCCAGAAACGAATGTTCATAGTAGGCACTGTTATATATTCCCGGTGTAAGAAGCACGCAAACAGGCTCATCCTGGTTATAAGGCCGAACGGCTTGCATCGTTTCGAGCAGAGCTTCCGGATAATCGGCCACAGAGCTGACATTAAACTGAGAGAAAATATTAGAGATTGTTTTTTTCATGGTTTCGCGGTTGGCAAGCACATAGCTTACGCCTGACGGACAACGGATATTATCTTCGAGGATATAATAACTGCCATCGTTATGCTTAATTACGTCTGTTCCGGATATATGATTGTAAATTCCACCCGGAGGTGTAAAGTCGTCCATATACCTGTTTAAATTGGGGCATGAAAAAATTAAATCGGCAGGGATTATTCTATCCTTTAGAATCTTTTTCTCGTGGTAGATATCATGCAGGAATAAATTGAGCGCTTTGTTCCGCTGTATTAATCCCGATTCAATTAATCCCCACTCAGAAGCTGGCAATACCCTGGGAAAAAGATCAAACGGAAAGATTCGCTCATTGCCTTTGGGATTATTTGAATAGGTTGTAAAAGTAATTCCCCTAATCAGGAAAGATTTTTTGGCATATTCGTTCAAAATTCCAAATTCTTTACTCGAATAGAGGGAAAACAACGCCAAAAGTTTCTGATAATGCTTGTTAGCATCTTTACTCGGTTTAAAAACTTCGTCCAGCAATCCTTCTTTGATAGGATA
>JFJP01039619.1_pt1 | contig 13064 bp, 16 predicted proteins | sample 431651 | NCBI WGS metagenome assembly JFJP01 (sample SAMN02602958, study PRJNA72255) | Microbial mat metagenome, whole genome shotgun sequencing project. | biome: fresh water; feature: sink hole; material: water; isolation source: purple microbial (photo- and chemosynthetic) mats found in...
ATCTAATACCAGGAGCACCCGCATTTCCTGTTGTGTCGTCAAACCATAAGAATGGCATAACAATTCCTACTTCAGCATTATTTTGAGCAAAATTAACAAATGGTGTTGGATCTTGACCAAATGCACCACCAGGAACTAAAATAGTTTTCTGATGTGGCAACAATGAAGCTTTCAAAGAAACATATTGTCCTGTCAATACTGTAGATTTTTTATCGTAATCATCGAATCCTACATAATCAAATAAATCTTGGCAAATAAAGTTTTTATCAGCAGCATAGATCATGCCAAGTTTAACTCCATCCAATTCTGGATACATCTTAACTGTAGCTTTTACAATTTCGACTGCTTGTATTAGATATTCGGCAGTAGTGGTATTGTTTGCTTCATCTGCTGGGTAGATGATCTTAACAAATTTTAGAGCGCCTTTGTGTCGTAGAAAATCTAAGAAGTCTACAAGATTTTGCGAAGCTGTCGGTCTAATAACTAATGTATTACCACTCTTTTCAAATAACTGATATTGAACATCAAGTACTGCGTCAACACCAGCATCAAGAATATTTTGAGCACATTTGTCTGGACCATCAAATTGAGAATCCATGAACAAATTAATATGGTCTTTTGTTTCTGCTACTTGTTCTTCATCGCATGAATAATAACCATAGTAAAGATTAGTTCTGCGATTACCATAATCAGGAATAAAAATATCATTATATGTTTTATTTTTATTCCTATAAAAAGCATAACCAATAGCTGCGACAATGGCAAGCAAAGCAATAATATATTCGTTCATATGTTTAACTTTCAGATCAGATGTAGCATTTGTAAAAACTGTGTTGCTTCTTCATCATTATTAAAATATTGCATTTTAAATCCATTATCTATTAATCCTTTAACGACTATAAGATATGATTTTTCAAATGCACCGGTATCCAACATGGATACTTTTACTAAGAACTTATTATTTATTACAATCTGTTTAGATTTGATAAGTTCTTGTAATTCTTTAGGATTTGATTTTGACATAGGGGTAATGATAGTATTACCCCTATTTAAATTTAAGAAATTGCAATCATTTTAGGTTTCAATTTCTCTGGCACAATTTTATGCATATTGATTGATAGAATACCATTTTCAAATTTAGCAGCAACTACTTCGACGTTTTCTCTTAATAAGAAACTACGTTCAAAATCGCGGCCTGCAATTCCACAATACACATATTTAGAATCAGTACGCACTGATTCTTTTTTACCAATAATTATCAGTTTACTATCTTCGTTGGTAATAGTAATATCCGATTTTGAATATCCAGCTACGGCCAATTCAATAACATAACCTCCAGAGGTTTCGATAATGTTATAAGGTGGGAACGAAGTTGAATTTCGACCTTCATAGAAGAAATTAATCTGATCAGCTAGTTGTTCTGATCCGATAAAATCTTTTGTAAGTGTATCGAACAATGATTTAGTAATAAAAGCCATTTAAACTCCTTAAAGCAAGTTTAGTTTTAATTGCTGTAGACCCATAAGGCATCTACAGATTTATAGCGGAAATGCTATAAATTCTTTTTAGAACCGATCTGATATTTTGCTATCAATGACCAGTCTTTTTTCTCTTTATATGGTACAATTTTAATTTCTAAAACTGGAACTAGAAATTCTAAATTCTGTGTATTTAATACTTTGCACAATCCCCATTGATCTAACAGCTTAGCTATAGTATTTCTGCGTCTATAATCATCTTCAGAAATATCAGTTTCTTTATGATCTAGAGTAAACAATTCCTTGAAATGAACAATAAAATATTTACCCTGTTTATGCAGAATATGAGCTGTCTGAAATAAAGTTTTAGATTTCTTAGAAGCTAATCCTAATCTAGTAAGTGTTTCTTTGATTTTTAAAAAATCGTCCGGTTCTTTTAGAGAAATTTCAATTCCAAAGTCAAGTTTGTGTTCTTGTTTTTCCATTATATTTGCCACCGTGTTTGCTAAGCTCTGCTTCTATTACCGCAGATCCCAACAAGTTATAAATTTCAGTACCACGTTTAGTAGATACATTCATCATCTGACAAATATACTCCACATGATCTGTATTTATTGTAGCATCAGATTCTTTTTTAGACCACATCTTTGAATAGCCTCTATTCTTTGGAACACCTTTCATGTAAAAATCATACTGAACTTTCTTGTCTAAAGAAACATACTTGTCCATACATTCAGCAAATAACACAGTTCTTTCTGTATTAGACATGATGCGATTAATCATGAATGGAGCATATTCGCGTACAAACAATTCTTCAGATGTATACAAATCTTCTTTAGTCTGAAGAATCGATTTAGCAAAGTCGAATGGAGAACTCATGCGAATTGACAGCTAGACATGAATGAAACTATAAATGCTGCATTGTTGATCTCGTGATCAATGCTGAACGCAGCTTTAAACTGAGCTTCGCCAATCAGTAATATCATTTGTGGCACTGATTGAGGTATCAATAATGGTGAAACTTTATCATAGAACAAACGATAAAACTGGCTAGAGTCCATTTGATTATTAGCAATCCATTGACGACACTTAGTGAAATTCTTTTCTTTAAGATAAGAAACTAAATCATTAAACCCTGTATCGTCGATAGTAGCAAGAATTCCAGAATCAATTTCACCAGATGATGAATAACGCTGAAGTGCTACTACAGTTCTACGAAAATCTGGAAAATTCTTTTGTACTAATGCAGCAACTGTTTTCTTATCATATGTAACTTTTTCTTTATCTAGAATTACACATGCACTCTTCAACATCTGCATCATTGCTGAATTTTTCTCTTCTTTAGAGAATCTAAAGTCAATTCGAGTTAGGCGAGACTGTAGTGGTTGAATTATGCGTTCTGGATAATTACAAGTAAAGATAAACAAAGCATTAGAACTAAATTCATCTAAGAATCCACGCAATGCAGGTTGCACGCTGTTGCAATTATGAGCAATAACTTTATTACCCAATATAAATTTTTGAGTTCTTTCAGTAGTGATATCATATACTGGCTGAATTCCTAAACTAGTAATTTTAACTATTTTTTTCATCATTTCTCACTTTAGACCATCTATTATTTTTACCGATTTTTTTATTTCTAGATTCAACTTTGATTCCTGGAATCCAATTTTCCGGTATAACTTCATCATTTTTAAATGATTTGTAATAAACCATATCAGGAGAAGTATAGTACTTTGAATTAGATCTAGAATTTTTAGTGAATTCAGATAGTTTTTCCCTAGTTTCTTCAGAACAATTTTTAGAAGATTCAGATATTAATTTTAATGTTTCATCAGAATGCATAGATGTAATTTTCCAAATTTCTCCTATTTCTTCTATTTTAACCTTTTTCTTTTCATTTGTAAAAATATTTTCTGCATACACTTTTCCGGAATTAGCTATAGCTATTTTTTCATTAGTAATTATCCTAGTTTCTTCAGACATAAATCTCTTTATACCCTTCTTCATAGGTTTTTTAATTTTAGGTAATTCTAAAATAATTAATATGCTTTCATACAATTTAAGTATATTTTTAAACTTTTTGGTAGTATTTTTCAAAAATTTTATATGATTAATAATCATATCTTTATTTTCAATTTTTAATTCTTTTAAAATTTCTAAAGTTAAATTACTTTTATACGGTTTAATTTTAATTATCACACTTATAATTTTATTTTTAACATTAGTAGTTGATGTTTTCTTACCAATTTCAAGACTAATGATTTTTGATCTATTTTTAGTAGCGTGCGAAAGTTTATCTCTTACTTCTAACCTTTTGGCCGGATTTAATTCACCGTACATAATCGGCCAAAATGCTATAGCAAAACACTTATTTAAAAATTTATATCTAATTCTACTAGTTTTAATTTTATTTAAAAATCTAAGTTCCCAATCTATTGCACTCTTTTTATCTTTGAATTGTTTTCTTATCTTAAAAACAAAATCATCTATACCAAATTCCTTTATCAAATCCCTAATAACTCTTGAAGAAGAAAAATAAGTAGTACCTAAATCATGTGGAGAGCAACCATCTGCATATTTTACACCATAATACCATTTATCTGATGATTTTTGATAGATAGAATAAGTAAATGGAATAGTCGTTTTTAAATTTTTCATATATTTAGACGAAGGTGTTTATCTAAATGTATTTAATCAAAAGCACTATTCTGCTGTTTTAAGATAAATACCTTCGTCAATAGTAATTTCATTCATATTAGAATCAAAAAATTTATGTTTATCTGTAGTATATATAAAAGTACCGTCTTCAAATTCAACTTTAAACACTTCTGCTTCACCAGATTGAAAAACATATCCAGAATCTATAGTGTTTTTATCATTTTCTACAGAAAGAACATCTATTTCTTGACCACATAAATCTCCAATTTTTTTAGATTCAACGTCACCTAAAGAATTGACTGTTAGTATTTCTTGATTAGCTGCAAAACAATTTAGGTAGTCCGCTTCGTCAAGCACTACAATCTTCTTTGAATCTGTAAATGAAACTGTCGATACGAACTGAGTTATTTTCGTCCTCAGCGTGTCGATGTTGCCGTCTAGAGATGCATTGACAAACAAAACATCTGCACCAAGAGCATTAGCAATCGCATATGCAGCTGTAGTTTTACCAGTCCCAGGAGCTCCTGAAAAAAGATAGTTCGGCACAGATCCAGATTCTAATTGTTCCATTAGCATCTTTTTAACTGTAGCTGGAAGAATAGTATCGCTAACACTCGGTGGGCGATACTTCTGTTCCCAAACTAGATCACTTAAACTCATTATAAATTCCTTGTATCATTAACATTACAAAATAAATATTGTGTACAGTGTATCGTATACTGTACACAATGAGAATCACTTAAGACCAAGAACTATTCTTTTCTGCAGCAATGTATACGTTGTATTCGATAGTCTTTGATTTAAATTGAGCAATTTTCTTAGAACTAAGATTGACTTCGTAAATTCCAGGAATCAACTTAAGATTTTCTAGCTTAATATAAGTCGAAAATGTCTTTGAAGTTTCTCCGACTTCAACTGCAAACGTATTAGAACTTGGATTCTTTGGATCTAATACCGTACACGTGATTGTAGAACCATCACCTTGAATAAGCAAATCAGTTCCAGATAATACAGCACCAGCTTTTAACAGAGACTTAAGATTTTCATCAGTCAATTCAAACGAAGCATCAGTTGCTGGCATCTTGATCGGCTTATCTGGATAATCTAGAACTTCAGGCGAAGCAAAAACATACTGTACTTTATTCTTACCTTGGCTGATAGCCATTGAATTTTCAGACAATGCAAACTCTGGTTCTGAAAACAATGAAATGATTCCAAGCCATTCGTTAGTATTATAGATACCGAATTCTTGTTCGAATTCAACGTCTACTACGGCCTCAGCATAAATGTTTTTAGCTACAGTTCGTGTAGAAATAAGTTTACCTTTTTTAATTAGAATGTTCTGATTAAATGCAGCAAAGTTGCGCAATACTTCTAGTGTCTGTTTTGTTAATTTCACGTTAGTTTCCTTTTCATGTTAAAGATTTATTTTAATCTATTTTGTAGAGAATGTACAATTTTTATGAGTACCAATCAGGTACCGGTCTAGAATTCGTTTTACCAGACCAACTTGCAAGATGTCTCTTTTCTTGCATATAATATTTACGATACGAAGCAACAACATCGCCAGAAACAATACAGTCATCCGGCATGGCAAGATATGGCAATTCGAATCGCTTAGTAATTTTGATATTATGCGGAATATTATTCCCCAGCCAATCGACTAAACCGATTGAATCGGATTTATGGACTTTACCATAACGATATGTATATTCGTCGCATAAAGCTCTGAGATGCAGAGAAACCCAAATGTATTGCTGAGGATCATCTCGGCAATACCTTGCTGATGGGTGATTGATATGAGTAGCTTTATATAACAGCGGTTGTGAATGTACGTATTGTTTTTGCTTTCGTCCTGATGGTGATAAACCTTCAACAAGTATACCATCTAAAACTCTATGGGCAGTAGAAAGCAACTGCGATACTTCAAGAATCATTTTGATTACATGACGATCACAATTGTACTGAGCTGCTAATATAGGATTAGAATCTAACGCAAAAATATTCATATACTAATTATATTACAACAGCTATTATGCGCTAATTATCAGATCTTAACCAATAAACCCACGTTATCAGAATGATCAGGTGAAACAAAGTCAGGACTCTTCACCATATCAGGCAATCCAAACTTGTTAGGTCGTGAAGCTTTAATTCCTGGAGACTTAGTCATATTAGCTGCTAGAACCAAATTCCATGCCTTTTCTACGTCAACTTGATATGCATCAAGTGTTCCCAATGCTACGACAACTAAATCAATGCATGCATCAACAATTTCAGCGTTGTTCTTCTGATCTGCTGCATCTTTTAATTCGTCAAGTTCTTCTTCTAGAAATCGAATCCTAAACTGTAAGAATTCTCGTAGCATTTCTGGCGTAAGCTTTTCGACTGCTTCACGCACGCCGAATTTACCATGAAATTCGTACATATCTTTAATCAAACATTCACTCATAATTTTCCTTTATTAAACAAAAAATTCTTCTATCGTTGCAACGGTCTCTTCTTCCATGTCTCTATAAACTTCAGTCTTTGTATTATTATACTGGATCAGAACCTGATTGTACAATTTTATTTTACGCCTCTTACCTTCTAGAAAAGCCTTGACTTCTGATGCCATATCAGCAGCAGTCCCAACAGGAACGTTTTGACATACATGATTTAAATTTTTCTTTGGATTTAACAATTGAAAGTCTAATGGCAAACCCATTATAGTCATTGCTTCGCGATAAGTAATGTACCGATCTTCGTATGGATGAGTCAGCATAGTTGGCAAATGTCCTACGAATGCTCCTATATAATTCTTAGGAATTGTAGAAGCTCGGCGCATAATACTGCCTCCAGCTTTTAGTTTTGTATCGATAGTTCTAGCGCGTACTGCAAGTTTTTCGTATCCGTTCTTATCAAACCATTTAGCTACTTCTGAATACTGAACACCTTTCTTTTCTAGCCAGTCCATTGGATTATCAGTCTTCTCTAGTTTATCATAGAACTGTCTGTGGGTAATTCCACCTTCTAAATGTTCTAGAACATATCTATACCATGGATCATCTTTAGACGGTGTTTTAGAATTTGTAACTGTATGTAAACTAGCGTCTTTAGGAACAGATAGAATCAGCTCTTCGATAGTTGGGCGTTCTTTGTTAAAATATTCCAAGACTGGAACTTCATCACCTTGCCAGAAGAAAAAGAAAGAACGCTCACGAACTTGAGGAATTCCGTGTAACAATGATTTAGTTCTATACAGAGACATAGAATAACCATTCTGTTGGCCAATCTCAAATAATCGCTTAACTACAGGTTCGCCCCATTTGCCGCATAAAGCTGGAGCATTTTCTCCAAATAGAACTTTAGGCTTGGTCGTTGATAAAACGTATTCTGTAGTCTTGTACATCCAATCATTGGCAGCTGCGTCTGGATTAGCAGTTGTCGACAAAGAAGACAACCCTGCGCATGGACAGGTGCTTGACACTACATCTGCATAAGCTTTAGTTTCGACTTGATCTAGTAAATAAACTGGAATTCCAGAATAATGATTAATCATATGCGAATCATTAGATCCAAATGGTCCATATGATAAAACGAATTCTGGGTCTGATCCGAAAGCTTTTGTTGTTCCAATTGGTAGGCCGCCGATAAGAGGAACAATTGCTGAGTGTATAAATTTATTCATAAAAATCTTCTAGAGTGGGAATATTGGGAATTGTTTTGTGTATTAATGATTTAAGAGGAACTTTATCGGCGACCGCCTTCTTGATAGTGGTCCATTTAACCTTAGCATTATAAAGACCCTTTTTGTCGTCAATTCTAACTAAATCTGATCCCCACTTGTTCATCAAAAGAGTTGTATTTTTAATACATCGTTCTTTTAGAGCATCGATACTAGCAGACATAGCTGAAACACCAGACTTCAGAGACGGTGTGTTATAACTAAACCCAATACCTGCAGACCCAGTATTATATATGCACTGCTGTAAAATCATATCATAATCATCCCAACCGGAATTCTCATCATAAAATAGATTCAAAGCTTTACACGAATCGATATTTATATGCACTGCTTGAATAGCTTGTGCATATTTTTTAATGAACGGCGTAGTTCTTAGATCTCTGAATGCAAAGTCCATATTATTAACTGGTCCAGAATACTTTAGATCATATTTGTTAACCAAGCATTCCCAAAATCCAAATACAAAATCAAATGACATTACAAATTGATAGTTTTTGTAATTTCCAGTATTAGGATTAATCTTACCTACAGGGAGACAGAAATCAAAACAATCGTCTTCTATAAAGAAAGCATTAGAATGTTTTTCTTTAATGTTCCAATCTAGAATGTATTGTCTTTTGCCAGTTAGCGTAGAATATTTCTTATCTAGTGGAACATATATTACATGTACTTTAGAATGGATCGCTTCGAATTTTCTGTATAAATCTTTTTGATCTTCATATGTAAAAATATAATAATGATTAGACAGATTGTTATTCTGAATTTCTAATTCAAGTTTGGCTAAAAACTTCGATCTGCGTTTATCAAACTTGTGAGACAAAATACATACTGGAAATTCAAATGTTTTATTTTTCTGAAATTCTTTTACGATTCCTTTGACTTCATCAGTAGATACAGATTCAGTATCTACGTACGATTGTATTTCATTATCTAATTCTGTCATACCGTTAACCAATATCCATTTTCTGTATATTCTTCATAAGTTCCAAGAGAAAAATACTTATCTAATTTGACGTATTTTACTGTTAAATGTTTACTTAGCATTAATTTGAATGCATTATCTAAATAATACTCTCCATTAGTTTTAAAATCTTTTTCGAAAATTTCGAAAATAGAATCTAGCAAAATAGAATTTTCTCTAACCCAGAAGCTTCCAATTAATACCATTTGATTAGAGAGTTGTGCGTTCAATTCTTTAATTGATATATCAGCTATAGAATTATTATCATCTGGAGTAACCCAGGCAAAACTAGTCTTATGAGTCTTGGCATATTCGGTCGGATCGGTGGTAAAGATTATAACATCAGAAGTTAGTTTCAATTGTAAAAATCTAGGTGTAGTATATTTAGTAATTAGATCGCATGGAACAATTAGAGTTTCTCCAATAATACTAGCACAAGACTGTACGTAAGAATATGCAGCTCCAATTTTATTCGGATCTACGAAATTTACATTATATCCGTTCCAAAAATGTTCATGTTCTCTAGATCCAACATAAGTAATTTTTGTATCAACTTTATCAAATGATTCCGCGATTCTAGTAATAAAATCAGAATCGCCTAATGGTATAAAAGGTTTAGGCTGTTTAAACCCGAGATTTAAAAATCGCTCTCCTTTGCCAGCAGATAATATAACAGTATTCGTTATGCTAGTACGATCATTATCTAAATGTTCTAGCATAGACAGTTTATTCTTAGCATATTCAAAATCTTCTGGAGTTCCGAATTGATAGAACTTACTAATCCCATCATATGTTATAACTGTATAATCATCAACAATTTCGTTATATGCTAATGAAACATAATACTCTCCGTTTAGTTTATTTCCAGATGAAACAAGCTTAGCAAATGCTACGCACATTGTTGAAAATTTTGAAAAATAATATAATCCTGCAGACCATTTTTCAGTCAGTCTATTTTCGCTTCTGTGTTTTTCAATAACAGAATATACGCGTCCAGTATCATCTACTTTGCATGCAGCATATACGTTATTAACATTTTCCAAATGAGGATGATAACCAGAATAGCATGGTATGATTCCATCAGCATCAGATTCTTTAGCAAATTCTAGAAAATCTTTATAATCCCACTTCATACCATAATCGCAGTAGCTGACAATAACATTATCATCTGAAGAAATATATTCTTTTAGATGATCATATGTGCCAAGCACTGCACCGGTCGGCCCAAGCTTAGGACCACTATAAGTAAAATGCTTATAGTTTAAATTTGGCAATGTACGTAAATGAAATTCTAATAGTTCATATGTCTGTGGAGAACTAATGAAAAAATACTCATCGTTCTTATCAAAACATTTAATAACGAAATCAATAATTCTTTCAAGATCATTAACTAAGATCAATGGTTTATACTGAATATAGCCTGCATCTTTAAACCGCTGGCCCAGACCACTTGCTGGAATAATAATTTTCATTTCACACTCATCCTATATTTTTCATTGCTATCACTAAGTAATTTAGATTTACATTCATCAGTTAGAGATTTCAATTGTAAAAATCTCTTGCTTGCAGTGTATTCAATATATTGTCTAAATAGCCAAAGCTCTAAATTGTTTGAATCAACTACATCGTCTGGTGTATATGCAGTATCATTATATGTAGTTCCTAAATATTCACTTTTGATAATATAGTATAATTCTTCAATACGTTCAATAGAATCTGATTGTAATACTACACCATGATTCTTTAGCCAAATAATTTCACTATCTACACCAATTACTGATTGAGCTAATTCTTCTCCGGGACTAACATATTCTATAACATGACCAGTTATTAACTGGTCATCGCTTCCGACAGAACACAGATATGGTAATACATATGCCGGATGATAATGAAAAACGTATTTACACTTCAGATTCATATGCATACCAATTTCCATACTTGGTTTGATTGCATCTATAACACATTCATCTGTAAAATCATAACTGTATTTAGTCTGACCATTATTGTCACACGTAGTTATAATGTGATCAACTTTCATATTCTGGCCAGATGATTTAATCATAATAGAATCGTCATATTTTACAGAAATATTGCCTCCCATTCCTGGCGCATCTAGTAATGTCACTAATTTAGATAATCTATAATAATTAGCCAATGCTAAATTAAATGACATAACGATTTCCTTTTAAATCTAACATCAAGCTCTTTACTACAGCTAACATATCTGAATAATCTCCAGTCAATACTAATAGTCCATCAATAAACGTGTATTTAGTAAATTCTAATTCATCAGTAATTGTAATAGTGTATTTCATATTTTTATCAACATGAATATGAAAGTTAGCAAAATTTTCTTGAATTGCAATGTACTTTTCATAATCTAATGCTCTAGATTCAATACTCTTTTGTACTTCTAATTCTGTCTTCTGTCTAGAGGCAGTATCTCTAACTATTTTTTGATCGTCTGCTAATTCGTTGTCAATGAATATTCTAATTTTAACAAAATCACCAGTTACTTCTTTATATAGAGAATGCAAACCATCAATAACAATAACATCAAGCTTATCATGATTCAATGCAACTGGACTATCAAACAACCCAGTAGAATGATTATATATCGGAACACTAATGTTTGATATATCATGATAGATGTTTTTAATATCTATTCCTAGCTGAATCAAGTTATTTGATTTAGGATTGTAATGCGTTAATTTTTTCCAATTAGGATGGTGTCTTTCGAATTTATGATAGCCATCGCCTTCAATAACAGAGCAATCCCATACTTCGTTTAATACTTTATGCAATGTAGATTTGCCAGCTCCAGATTTGCCAGAAATACTAATCAAAAGTTTAGTACAATTATACGGATAGTAATCGATACTCAGATGTGCTGTATTATCTGCCATAGAATCTCCAAACATAATTACTTTATGTTTTTCTGGATTTCCTACTAATTTTAGAGCGCGATCAAATAATGCAAAATTTGGTTTTTCTACTTCATATTCTTCGCTAGTAACTAAGAAATCAATATACTCTGCCATTCCTAATAGCTTAAGCTTTTTGATCTGAGGAAGAATATAAAAATTAGTAATTGCTACTACTTTCTTTCCTGCAGATTTAGCGTATTTTAGCATTTCTAGCATACTCTTATCGGCATGCATATATCTATGAAACATTTCTTCATAATGCTCATACATTTTCAATGTCTGCGAAAAATGTAAGTTATTTTGTTCGCAGATATTTTTGAAGTTGAATTCTTTTCTGTGGTGATTTACTTTTAGTTCTCTCTTTTTAGTGTCTCTTTTAGCTAAAGTATAATCTTCTTTTTTGAGATTGAATTCTTTAAGAACTGCTTCTATAGCTCTTTCATGTGCATAAGTGTAATTAAAAAGTGTGTTATCAACATCTAAAAATACTACATCATACTTCTCAACAATTTTCTTCAAATTCAGCATTTAATTTCTCCAGTGTTCTGGATATTTAGTGCACACGCCAAAATCTGAAAACCATGGAGATCTAATTGTTTTCTTAACTTCATCAAGCAATGGCAGATATTCTAATGAATACAATTCAGGTGATACTAAAATAATTTTATGAGTGCAAATACGCAAGTCATCATAGATAGATAAAAAGTAATCTCGGTATGATGCTGAATCAAAATTAGCAAAGTTTGAATAATCTAGCCAAATATACGTAGGATTTACTAGATTTAGTAATTTGAAGCTTAGAGGTTCGACATCAGATATTCTAATTATAAACCTTGACTTAATATGTGTAAAATATTTACTCAATTTCAGGATGTCAGGAATCTGCGAATCTAGAAAATAATAATCTAATCCTGACATGAGTTGGATTAGTTCTTCTTCAATGCCAGATTCTTTTACATTGAGAATAATCTTTTTACCAGCAAATAGATACAAACTATCTTTAAGTAAAGGATACTCAGCACTATGATCTAATCTGTCATGATTTAAAACTAATCCGTCAACTGAACTTCTGACATCTATTTCGATGCCATCATTAGACATGTTAGAATTGACATTTTGTCGATGTAAAAATATTTCTGGAGAGAGTTTCATAGATATTTTGAATTAGGATATAGTTCGGCATACTTTTCTTTAGAGATTGAAATTTCACCAGTCATACAGAAATGATCAACTAGATAATAATGCCGATCATAGATGTGCTGGCTTGAGCTAGTCCAAATTAGATCGCCAATACCAATACCTAAATCTTT
>JFJP01002188.1_pt1 | contig 13063 bp, 9 predicted proteins | sample 431651 | NCBI WGS metagenome assembly JFJP01 (sample SAMN02602958, study PRJNA72255) | Microbial mat metagenome, whole genome shotgun sequencing project. | biome: fresh water; feature: sink hole; material: water; isolation source: purple microbial (photo- and chemosynthetic) mats found in...
CCCCTATTGATCAAGATCAAAGCAAGGTCGATATAGGCCTGCGTTTTACCCACGGGTGCATTAGCATTACCGCATTCAGGGTCTGACCCGCCGGCGGGTCTGGTCAGCCGGTCACGGAGTCGCTCACGATGAAACCATTCATGGCCTCGCTCATATCCTTGCTGCTGCCGCTGCTGCTAGCGGCCACGTCCGCCCACGCCGCCGAGGCCACGCCCTCCGATGTCTATGCCGAGGCGGTGCGCATCGATCATGAGATCGAAGCACTCCAGCGCCACTTCAAAGCCGTCGGGCAGGCCACGGTCGAGCTAAAGACCGGCGACCTCAAGCCGCAGCATACCTGGGCGAAGAGCTACACCCTGCTGCTCAAGATCGGCAAGCTGCGGCGCAAGCTGGGACTCACCTACATCCAGCCGGCAACTGTCGAGCCCATGCAGGAGATGCCGCCCAACCAGCCCTGGGGCATGACCCAGCGCATCCTCGCCGAAATCGCCATTCTCAAGCATTCCCTCGATATTCCCGGCCAGCCGCCGGCCGCGGTTCGGGTCAGCGGCAAACGCCCCATCGATGCCTACAACAAGTTGCATCAGCTCTCGGGCGAAATGGAACTGCTGGCCGGCGCGGTGACATCGAGCGAGGTCTATGGCGAGGTGAAGCGCCTCGACGAAGACATCAACGCCATCCTGCGCCACCAGCGCATTTTCGAGAAGGCCGTGCCGCCGCCACGGCGCGAGAACCTGCGGCCCAAGGATTCGTTACAGGCGGTATTCGCGCTGATGACCGAAATCCAGCGCTTGCAGCGCGTCCATGGTTTGCCGACGACCGACTTCAAGGGTTTCGACATGGGCGACAAGACGACGCCCGATGACGTCTTCGGCATGGTGGCGCTGGCACTGGTGGAACTGCAACGGGTCAAGGCCCGGATCGGCATGACCCACGCCATCACGCCGGCCGCGCCCTACGAAGAAAACAAGACGCCGACCGACGTCGTGCAACTGCTCGGCTACGTGACCGACAAACTGCGCGCCATCGGCACGAAGTAGGAGCCCGCATGCCAACCGAAAACTTCTCTGATCGCCTGCGCCAGGCTTTGCGCGGGCTCGTGGCGCTGTTGCCAGGCAAAGGCGCCTTCCGCGGCGCCGGCATCAGCACCAAGCTCAAGCTGCTGTTCTATTCGACCGCATTTTTTGCCATCGCCGCCATCGGCCTCTATGGCTACCTCAATGCCAGCACGGCCTATCGGGATCGCGCCGTCAAGTTGCTCGAAAGCAGTCGTAACGAGGTCACGGCCAACATCAACGAATTCATGGCGCTGCAGCAAAGCGACATCGGCTTCATCAACAATTTTTACGCCATCCTGCGCTATGCCTACTGGCGGGATCTGGGCGACGTGAACAAAATGGAGGAGTGGCGCAACGTGGCGGGCGATACCCTGCGCAACTTTGCCGAGAATTACCACCACTACTCGAAAATTCGCCTCATTGACCTCGCGGGGAACGAATTGCTCCATGTCGTGACTGACAACGCCAGCGGCAAGGCGCGGGTGCTGGACGACAACAAGTTGCTGAATGTGGCCGACCTTGATTACTTCATCGCGGGGCGCAAGCTCAAGCGTGGTGAACTCCATATCAGCGCACTCGACTTCGGCAGATACGAGGGCCGGGTTGAAAAGCCCTATGTGCCGGTGGTGCGTTTTATCGAACCGCTGGTCGGCGACAACAACATCACCTATGGCCTGACGGTTTCCAACATTCGTGCCAGTGCGATCTACGACTACATCCGCAAAGCCAACAAAAACGACCAGGGCCGCCAGTTCACCCTGATTGACACCAACGGCAATTACCTCTTTCATCCGGACGCGGACCAGCAGTTCGGCCACCTGCTCGGTCATGGCCACAATTTCGACAAGGACCATCACAACCTGATCGCCGAGATGCGCGGCAAGGCCGAGGGCGTGATCACGCGTGGCGGCCATATCCACGTTTTCCGCGCCATCCACCCGAATCTGCGCCAACCGGAACTGCAATGGTTCCTGGTCGGGGTGGTGGACGAAAATGTCGCCCTGGCCGAACTGAACAATTTCGTCATCGTTTTCCTTGGCCTGCTGGCGTTGCTGGTGGTGCTGGTGCTGGCGTCGACCCGCTACATGATCTCCGAGTTGATGACCCCCTTGCAGTTCGTCACCCGCCAGCTTGAACATCTGGCGCTCGGCGAGGCGCAGCCGGAAACCATCGAGTACCTGGCCCGGGACGACATCCGCCAGATGCTGAATTCCACCGAACGGGTGGTGACCAACATGGATGTTCTTGCCCGCCAGGCGGATGCCATCGCCAGCGGTGATTTTTCCGGACGGGTGATGCTCCTCTCCGAGAACGACCAGCTGGGCAACGCGCTCAACAACATGACCCTGCAACTGGCCGCGAGCCAGCGCGCCGACATGCAGCGCAACTGGCTCAAGGACGGGCTGAGCGAACTGGCCAAGGCCCTCACCGGCGACATGGAGCCGCAGCGCCTGGCCGAACTGGCCATCGGCCAGGTGGGCCGCACGCTGGAGGCCGGCCGTGGCGTGCTGTATGTCTGGAACGACGACGCGCAGGCCCTCGACCTGCTCGGCAGCTACATGTACACCGAACGCAACGCCCTCGGCGCCCGCGTCAAGCCGGGCGAAGGCGCCGTCGGCCAGGTGGCGCGCGAGCTGAAGCCCATCGTCCTGCATGCCTTCGAAGCCGGCGCACAGGCTGAACTGCCGCCGATCACCACCGGCACTCTCAGCGTGGCGCCCGTCATCACCTACACCTGGCCGCTGCAGCGCGAAGGCACGTTGCACGGTGTCATGGAGATCGCCCGCAGTGCGCCGCTGGAGCCGACGCAACTCGATTACCTCAACGCCGCCGCCGGCAGCATCGCTTCCTTCCTGCAAGCCGTACTGCAGCGCAGCCGCATCAAGGCGCTGCTGGTGATCTCGGAAGAAGCCACCCGCCAGGCGCAGGAGCAAAGCCGCCAGTTGCAGTTGGCCAACGCCCAGATGGAAGAGCAGCAACAGCAACTCCAGCAGCAGACCGCCGAATTGCAGGCGGCTAACAGCCAGATGGAGGAACAGCAGCAGCAATTGCAGCAACAGACCGCCGAATTGCAAGCCACCAACAGCCAGATGGAAGAGCAGCAACAACAATTGCAGCAGCAGACCGCCGAACTCCAGGCCGCCAACAGCCAGATGGAAGAAGCGCAGCAAACGCTTGAGCTGCGCAATCGCGACCTCCTGATCTCGCAAGAGGAACTGGACACACGGGCCAAGCAACTGGAATTGTCGAGCAAGTACAAGTCGGAATTTCTCGCCAACATGAGCCACGAGCTGCGCACGCCGCTCAACTCCATCATCCTGCTGGCGAAAATGATGGCCAGCAACGAGGACAAGCGACTGGGCGAGGAGGAGGTCAAACGTTCCGAAGTGATTTACCGCGCCGGGCAAGATCTGCTGCGCCTGATCAACGACGTGCTCGATCTGTCCAAGGTCGAGGCGGGCCGCATGGAACTGCACTCGGCCCCGGTTGCCAGCAGCGTGCTGGCCGATGAATTCACGGACCTGTTCACCGCGCCAGCGGGCGACAAGGGGTTGGAGCTGAAGGTCGAGGATACGATCGCCGCCGACATCGTGGTCGATCGCGACAAGCTGTCGCAAATCGTGCGCAACCTGCTGTCCAACGCCATCAAGTTCACCCGCAAGGGCAGCGTCACCCTGCGCTTCGAGCGCCGTCCGGGCACCCCGCTGCCCTTGCGCGTCAGCGTCGGCGATACTGGCATCGGCGTCGCGGCGGACAAGCAACGGCTCATTTTCGAGGCTTTCCAGCAGGCCGACGGCTCGACCAGCCGCGAATACGGCGGCACCGGTCTCGGCCTGTCGATCAGCCTTTCATTCGCCCACCTGATGGGCGGCACCATCGAACTGGCCAGCGCCCCGGAACAGGGCAGCATCTTTACCCTGCTGTTGCCGGACGAACCACCCGCCAGCGCGGTGCAACACGAAGCGCGCCTGCTCATGGCAGCCCGCCCCCACGCGGCCACTGCCGTACCGCTAGCGCCGACTTTTTCAACCAGTGCCCCCGCCAAGACGCCAGCGGCCGCCTTGCCCGCCCCGACAGCGAGCCCCTGGCCAACCGACGACCGCGCCCACATCGCCGGCAACGATCAGGTGTTGCTGCTCATCGACGACGATCCGGTGTTTGCCCAGGCCATTCTCGACATCAACCGCCGCATCGGCCACAAGACGCTGCTGGCCGGCAACGGCGCCGACGGGCTGGATCTGGCGCGCCGCTTCAATCCCAACGGCATTCTGCTCGATCTCGGCCTGCCCGACATCGACGGTAGCGCCGTGCTGCACCAGTTAAAATCCGCGCCCGAACTGGCCGACATCCCCGTCTATATCATCTCCGGCCGCGACCGCAACAACGCGCTATTGGGGCAGGGCGCCATGGGCTACCTGCACAAACCGGTCGACGCCGAACATATCACGCGCGCCGAGAGCGAATTGCTGGACCGGTTCAAGGCCCGGGCCGGTCACGACATCCTGCTCTTGACCAATGGCTCGCTGACCACGGCCGAGATCGCGCCCCTCGTCGGCAAGAGTGGCGGCAAGCTCGTCACGCTGTCCGTGGCCGATGTCGACGCGGACAAGATGGCCGAACTGGTCGCTACCGGCGGCAACCTCCGTTTCGCCATTCTCGACCTCGGCGTCGGCGCCACCAGCCTGGCAAACGCACGCCGGGTGGCCGGACAACTGCATGAGCAGATGCCGCGGCTCGGCCTGATGTTCTACAGCGGCGAAACCCTGGGTGACGAGGATGAGGCGCGCCTGCGCCAGTTTTCCGACAGCATCATCATCAAGACGCCGCAGTCCGAACGCCGCCTGCAAGAAAATATCGCGCATTTCCTGCAACAGGCGCCGCCACGCAGCCGGGGCCACACGACCCCCGCCGAACCCGCCGGCAGCGGCAAAAAGCGGCTGGCCGGCCGCCATATCCTGGTGGTTGATGACGATCCACGCAACCTGTTCGTCATCACCGCCGCGCTGGAGCAGCACGGGGCGCGGGTCGATAACGCCCTCAACGGGCGCAAAGCCCTCGAAATGCTGGCGACCATGAAGCCCGACCTGGTGGTGATGGACATCATGATGCCCGAGATGGACGGCTACAAGACCATCGAGGCCATGCGCGCCAATGCGCGCTTTGCCACCATTCCCGTCATGGCGCTCACCGCCAAGGCGCTGCCCAGCGACCGCGAAAAGGCGCTGGCCGCCGGCGCCGACGACTATCTGGCCAAGCCGGCCGACTATGACGTGCTGGTCAATATGGCCGCCGCCTGGTGTCAGGGGCGGCGATGAACCTGAGCCTGCAAAACGCGCGCTCGGCGGCCGGCACGGACATCCGCCGCATCAACCTGCTGGGGCGCCTTGAACAGCAGGCGGAGACGGCGGAGCTGTGCACCCTGCTGGCGACGTCATCGCCCGAACCTGTCGAAATCGTCTGTTTCGATGCCGACAGCCTGCCACCGGCGGTGGTCGAGGCCATCGTCGACGCCCTCGATCGCGGCATCGACGTCAAGGTGCGCGCCTATCGGCCCCTGCTGGCCTTCAGCCTGCTGCGTCTCTCGTTGCCGGTGCTGCCGGTGCCACCGCAGGCGCCGCATGCCCTGCTCGAATCCTGCCGCGCGGTGGCGCTGGCCGGTTCGGCCAACAGCCTGGACAAGATCCTCGCCATCGTGGAACGCCTGCCGGACAGCGATGCCGCCATTTTCATCGCCCAGCATGTGCAGGAAGACCAGCCCAACCTGCTCGACAAGCTGCTCAAGATGCACACCGAGTACAGCGTGGTGATGCCGCAGCATCTCATGAAGGTGCAGCCCCATACCATCTACGTCGCCCCGCCGGCTTTCCACATGCGGGTAGCGCACGGCATGGTCTATCTGACGCAAGACCGCAAGATCAGCTATTCGCGGCCCTCGATCGACGTATTGTTCGAGTCGGTGGCCGGCGAATATGGGGCCAGCGCCCTGGTCGCCCTCCTCTGCGGCTTTGGTCAGGATGGCGTGGCCGGCTGCGCCGCCGTGCGCGCCGCCGGCGGTTGCGCCCTGGTCGAAAACGGCAGCGAGTGCGACGGCGCCGGCATGATGCCCGACAACGCCTTCAGCGCCGGCCATTTTGATCATCAGCTCAAGCAGCGGGGCATTGCCAGCATCGTCGCGGCGGCAGTCTCGCCCCGCAGCCGCACGGCGAGCGCCGACGAGGGGCCGCTGCTCGATCTGTTTCTCGATGCCGTGCATGAACACACCGGCTACGATTTCCGCAGTTATCAGCGCGGCACGCTGGAGCGGCGCATCGCCAACCTGATCAGCCATGCCGGCTTCGCTTCGTTCTTCGATTTCCAGCGCGCGGTGCTGTCGAACCCGCAGATGACCCAGCGCCTGCTGACCGAATTGTCGATCAACGTCACCGAGTTCTTTCGCCACCCCGAGCAGTTCCGCCAGTTGCGCGAACAGGTGTTGCCCTATCTCGCCAGTTTTCCGCTGATCAAGGTCTGGTCGGCCGGTTGCGCCACCGGCGAGGAAGCCTACTCGCTGGCCATTCTGCTCGACGAACTGGGCCTGCTCGAAAAGAGCCGTATTTTCGCCACCGACATCAATCCCTATCTGCTTGAACTGGCCCAGGCCGGCCTCTTCCCCAAGGAGGTGCTGAAAAAAAGCCGTGCCAATTACCACGCCAGCGGCGGCGGCGACCTGTCGCGCCATATCGAGGATCGCGGCCGCTTTCTCAAGATCGCCGAACGACTGCGCGAACGGGTGCTGTTCCATCATCACGCGCTGGGGCAAGATGGCGGCTTCAATGAATTTCAACTCATTGTCTGCCGCAACGTCATGATCTATTTCGAACCGGACCTGCAACGCCGCGTTTTCGATCTCTTTGCCCAGTCGCTGCACCGCGAGGGCTTCCTGCTGCTCGGCCCCAGCGATGGCCTGCGCACGCTGGCACAAGAATGCCAGTTCAAACCCGAAGCCGCGGATGGGCATCTCTACAGATTTACCGGGAGTGCGCCATGAGCGAACCACGGGAATTGGACACGGCAATGAACACGCGATTCCTTATCCTGATCGTCGATGACAATCCCAACAACCTGTTCACCCTGCGGGCCTTGCTCAAGCGGCTCCACGACTGCGAAGTGATCGAAGCCGCCTCCGGCGAGGAAGCGTTGGGCCGTGTGGTGGAGCGCCCGGTGGACCTGATCCTGCTCGACGTGCAGATGCCGGGCATGGACGGTTTTGAAACGGCACGTCACCTGCAGATGACCGAGCGCACGCGCAATATCCCGATCATTTTCATCACCGCCGTTTTCAAGGCGGAAGAATTCATCCGGCGCGGCTATGACCTCGGCGCGGTGGACTACCTGACCAAACCCATCGACGACAACCTGCTGCTGAACCGCATCCGGCTCTATCAGGCGGTTCACCGCCGTGAGCACCAGCTGGCGTCGATGGTGAATGAATTGCAGCGCAACGAGCAGGCGCTTGCCTCGGCGCGCGATGCCGCCGAGGCGGCCAACCGTGCCAAGAGCATCTTCCTCGCCAACATGAGCCACGAGTTGCGCACGCCGCTCAACGCCATTCTCGGTTTCGCCCAGTTGATGGCGCGCGACCGCAACCTGTCGCCACAGCATCAACGCGACGTCGGGACCATCAACAAGAGCGGCCAGCATCTGCTCTCGCTCATCAACGACGTACTCGAAATTTCGCGCATCGAAAGTGGTCGCCAAGGCACCGTCATGCAGGCGTTCGACATCCAGACCCTGCTCAACAGCCTGCTCGACATCGTCAGCATTCCCGCCACGACAAAGGGCGTGCTGTTGCGCTTCGAAGCCAGCCCCCGGCTGCCGCGCCATGTGCGTACCGACCTGCCCAAGCTGCGCCAGATCGTTCTCAATCTGCTCGGTAACGCGGTGAAATACACCGACAAAGGCGAAATTGTCGTGGCAGTCGATGCCGACATACAGGGCGGGCAAGCCCTGCTGCGCATTGCCGTGCGCGATACCGGCGTAGGCATCGATGCCGCCGAACTGCCGCAACTGTTCAATGCATTTTTTCAGGCCAAGCACGGCGTCGCGAGTGGCGAGGGCACCGGGTTGGGGCTGGCCATCAGCCGCAGCTACGCCCGACTGCTCGGCGGCGACATCACGGTGGAAAGTACGCCGGGCCAAGGGTCCTGCTTCCGCCTTAGCCTGCCGGTCGAAATCGCCGAGGCCAGCGAAGCCGCCGAAGCCGACGGCCAGCGCCGCATCATCGGCCTGGCGCCAAATCAGCCGGAAGTGCGCGTACTGGTGGTGGAGGATGACGATGAAAACATGCGCCTGCTGGTGGAGTTGTTGAAGCGCGGCGGCTTCTGCGTCGCGACGGCGAAAAACGGACGCGAGGCCGTTGAAAAATTCACTTCATGGCAGCCGCATTTTGTCTGGATGGACATGAAGATGCCAGAAATGGACGGTTACGAGGCGACCCGCCGTATTCGCGAACTGCCCACGGGCGCGCATGTGCCGATCGTTTCCCTGACCGCGGCGGCGCTGGAGGAAGACCGCGTGCGGATAATGTCCGCCGGTTGCGACGAAGTGCAGACCAAGCCGCTCGACGAAGCCCTGATTTTCCAATCCCTCGCCCGTCACCTCGACTTCGCTTTTATCCATGAGACGCCCGATGATGCACCGGTCCAGCCCAAGGCAGCGCAAGTCGACCTGATGTGCCTGCCGGCGACGGAACGCCAGGAGATGCTGCGCGCCGCCGTCGAACTGGACCGCGAGAAGATAGAGTCAATCGCCGACAGCGTGGCCGCCAACTTTCCGGCACAAGCGGCAGCTATCCATCAGTTGGCGCAGTCTTATCTCTTCGATGATCTGGCCAGCCGCTTGGGCCAAGCGGCAAGTCAATAGCGAAATACCGCAATCTCAGGCCCAGGCGGCGATAAATTCTCGCCAGTGCGGGGCGTCGATAAGCTGAAGCTGGCTGCGCACGAATGCAACTTCGGCCGCATGCTCGGTGGCGGATAACCTTCCCCGCATCAACTGGAAGCGAAGATAGACGAGATATGTATTCACCACGTCGGTCTCGCAATAGTCACGGATGTCGTCGATCTTCCCCTCCAGCCACGCGCCCCAGACCGCGCTGCCGTCCATGCCCAGCTTGCCCGGCAGGCCCATCAGTTTGGCCAGTTGGTCGAGCGGTGCGGCAGCGCGCGGCTGATACATCGCCAGCAGGTCCATCAGGTCGAGATGACGCATGTGGTAGCGACTGATGTAGTTGTTCCACTTGAAGTCGCGGGCGTCGTAGCCGTCGCCTTCGCCCATTTCCCAATAGCGCGCCGCCTCGACACCGTGAATCAGGCCACGATAGTGCAGTACCGGCAGGTCGAAGCCGCCACCATTCCACGACACAATCTGCGGCGTGTATTTCTCTATGCCGCTGAAAAAGCGGCGGATGATCTCTGCCTCGCCATGCTTTGGCTCGGCCAGCGACCAGACCTTGAAGCCGCCATCTTCACCATGGGACCGCAGCACGCAGGAGATGACGGCGATGCGTTGCAGGTGATGCGGCAGGAAGTCGGAACCGTTCTTTGCCCGCTGTTTCTGGAAGGCAAGCTCGGCCACCTCGGCGTCGGCGAGTTCCTCCGGCAAATCATGCAGCGTGCGAATTCCGGCGACATCGGGGATCGTCTCGATGTCGAAAACGAGGACGGCGCTCATGCGAAAACAGCCACGCTACTTCTTTTGCCAGGCGCCCTGCGCGGTCTGGACCCACCAACCGGGCTGCGCCTTGTCGATCCACCGTTGCGCAAAGGTCGAGCGGATATCGGTCTCCCAACTGGGATTGCCGTTGGCCTTGGCGATTTCGCGGTAAAGCGCTGTTCGGTCGTTATTTTCCGCCGCCACCGCCGCCTGTACGGCGGCACGCTGCGCCAGCGGCACGGCATTGGGGTCGCGCAATTGCACCGACGCATCCTGCGCCAGACCCAGCGCGCCGCTGGCATAGTGCGGCGCCAGTTGTCCGTGCCGTACCGCCATCGCCGACTTTATTTGGGCAACGGCGGGGGTATTGATTTCGAGATTGCTCTGCGCCAAGGCAACACCACTGGCAAGCAACAGCAACCAAAGCAGGATGGTTTTCATTTTGTCTCCTTGGCCGGCGCGGTGACGTCCAGCTTCTTCTGCAATTGCCATACTTCGTCGATGATCTTGTCGGCGGCCTTTTCAGCGGCGGCCGCCGGAAAATAGATGTTGATGGTGACGCAACCGGCCAGCAGCCCGGCAACGGCAAACAGGGGCAGGACGGAACGTGGCATGGTTTCTCCTATTCGATGACGGGACGCGAATTACCGGCGGCGATCGCTTCGAGGCGCGACACCAGTTCTTCCCAACTGACGCGGCGATTGTAGCCGATGACACTGAGCGCCGGCAGGCCGCCGCCCTTCACCATCAGGTAGCCCGCCCTATCGCCTCCCTCGATTTCTTCGACGCCGCCCATCTCGCAGATGCCGCCAACCAGCCGGCATGTCAGGCCGATTTTTTCGTAGCCGAAGGTATCGAAGATGCGCAGGAAACTGCGCTGAATCGCCGCGCCAGCGCCGGCGCCGCCGAGCGAGGAGATATTCTGCACGGCGCGCTGGCTGATGCGCTTGCCGAATTCGCCGGGACTGGTTTCGATGCGCGCCACGAAGGACTGCGGCTGCCGCCCGACCATTTCGAGACCGCGCACGTCGGCATCGATGTAGCCCGTGATGCTGCCGAAGGAGAAGGTTTGGGTGAGCATCGCCAGGTCGAGATGGCGCGCATCGATGTCGGCGACCACGCGTGGCGCGTGGCCAACAGGATCGATCACCTTGAGTCCGGCGACGGACAGATAGCCGTCGAACGCGGAAACGATCAACGAGCCATTAAGCGTCAGCGTGCTATCCGCATACTCTATGCGCGGGATGGTTGCCGACAGCAGGCCTTCCATGCGCGGCAATCCGAGCGTTTTCGAGAGCAGCGGCATGGAAAGCGGATGCAGCGCCCCGGCCAGTTGCCAGCGCCACGCCGCCTCGCCTCCCTTCGCCCCGTCATTTACCTCTCGCTGTGCGGTGAAATTTTCGAACAACAGTCGGCCATCGAGCACGGGCAATTCGACCTTGTCGAAGCCAAAGCGCCAGCCCTCCATTGCCAGCGGCAAGCTGAACGCCCCGAGCGGCAATTCGCCAAGCTTGCCGCCACCCGAGCTTATTTGCGCCGTTGTCGCCGCATCACGCCGCCACGGCACGTTTGCGCGCAGGTCGGCCAGCACGAAACGTCCCTCGCTCACGTCGATGCCATGCAAGTCCAGGTCGAGGTCAAAGCTGCGTGTCGCGCTGGCGTCGATGGCCAGTGCAAAGCGCGCCGTGCCGTCCAGTTTTACGCGCGGAGTTTCACCCAGTAGCGGCTGGCCAAACTGCGCCCAGGCGGGGGCCACCTGCCAGGCATCGCTGGCGAGGCTCAGCGCGGTCAACACCCCACGCGGTCGATTCCAGCCGAGTTGCCCATCCAGCACACCGATGCCCGGCAGCACGGCATGCGCGGCATCGACCCGCACTTGGGTTGCATCGACTATGCCACTAGCCGTGATCGTCTGCCCCGCGCCCTTGAGATACCATGGCTGCCAATAGACCTCACCCCCCTGCCACGCGATGCTGGCCTGCCATTGCCGGGTATCAGCAACATCCCGCACCGTGCCGGCGACATGCAGCATCATGCCTTCCCCCGCCTGCGTGCCGGCGACATTGGCGAAGGCCAGCATGCTCGTGTCGAGCTTGAAATTCGCCTTCGACCCGGCCAGATGCAGGGTGGCGGAGAATTTACCCTGCGGTCGCCAGGCAGCCAGTTCAGGGAGCAGACCCGCCAGACTCGCGGCCGAGGCGTCGCGTAGCGTGAGGTCGAGTGTCTTGCTCGCAGCAACGTAGTTGAAATCAATAGGTACCGTGTTGTCAGCGCCGACTTTTAGCGCGCCGCCAGCACAGCGGATGTTTCCGCTGGCCCAGTCAAAATCGCGGCACTTGAGTCGCAAATCGCGAATTTGCCGCCCCCCACCGCGCAACACGCCGATGCTCAGCAGTACGCCCCCCGCCTCAGGTTGCATGCGGATACGCTCGGCTTCAAACGCCGGATGATGAATGCTGCCCAGTTCAAGGGAAAGTTGGAGTGCCGCGGTGGCGACACTGCTGAACAGCAGCAAAACGGCCGCAAGCAAATCGGCCGCAAGCAAATTCATGTGGCCGTCGTCATCCCAGCCCATCCGCTTGCGCCGCAGGGTGCCAACCACGCCACTAATCCACGACCGGAACACCTGCTCAATTTGCTTCGGATCAAGGATGCGAAAGATCCGGTTAGCGGTATCGTGGGACGGGATACCGTTCTCGAGGCGCAGGAACCGCGTCAAACCACCAGACTTCTCTGCTTTTTCGTAGCCATGTTCTCTCTTCGAAAAATAGAGAGTAGCCCTGATTGCAGTAGAGCAAACAAGATGTATACATAACCACATGATTAGGAACGATTTTTTTGTTAGGTCAACTACGTTGGCATTTTTGTTGTTCTCATGACTTCCGAGTGCGATTGCCCCGGGAATCTACCGTACCGAGAATCACTTGGTGCAAGGTGTCTCAGCAGACATACATAAAAAGACGATGAATGTATTCTGGATTTCTAGGGTTAGTGGAGACGGCAAGGAAGCAAATTCTAAACAGCATCAGCCCCGGTCTGTCGCTCCCAAACTTATCACATGAAGGAATGTCAATGAACAAGTTCAGCATAAATATGATTACGCTTTTGCTATTTATTTCGCTCGCATTTGGTTACACGCTCAGCGCTGACGCAACGGTGAATGTCGCATCTCTAACGAGCATAAGATCACCCTCAGTATTCGCGCGGAGGGTGATACGCACGGTGACAATCAAGCCGCAGACCACGACATGGGCTGTGATGAAAAATACACCCCGTTTGGGCTGGTGGATGAAGATAGCGGGAAACTGAGG
>JFJP01003436.1_pt1 | contig 13063 bp, 15 predicted proteins | sample 431651 | NCBI WGS metagenome assembly JFJP01 (sample SAMN02602958, study PRJNA72255) | Microbial mat metagenome, whole genome shotgun sequencing project. | biome: fresh water; feature: sink hole; material: water; isolation source: purple microbial (photo- and chemosynthetic) mats found in...
AAATGCACTTGCCGATAATCGCTAAGTAAACGTTTCCTTGTTCTACAAGACTACTAAGGAAACGTTTCCATGTGATGCATTTGTGGAGTTGGCATGCCGAAAACACGTCGGGCAGTGACCATCAAGGACGTAGCCGTCAAGGCCACGACGTCGATTGCCACCGTGTCCTATGTCTTTAGCAATGCCGACCGCTACATTCGCCCGGAACTCCGCGAACGTGTTCTGGCCGCCGCGGCCGAGATCGGCTATGTCAAGAATGCTGCCGCAAGCAGCATAAAGGGGAAGCGCCGAGGCATCCTGGCCATTGTCGTCGCCCAATTCGGCAATTCCTTCTTCACCCGCATGTGCGTGGAAATCGTTTCGATAGCCCGCCGGGAAGGTTACGTTGTCACGTTATGCAACAGCGACGAAGACCCGGAACAGGAACGCATCATTCTCGAACGACTGATTGCTCAGCAAATCGATGGCTGCGTCCTTTGCCCCGCACTCTCCAGGGAAGAAAACACTCATTTGCTGCGGCGCCACCGCATCCCTCATGTCATTCTCGAACGTTCCTTTCCCGGCTCGCTGATTCCACACAATTTCGTCGGTCATGACAATTTCCAGTCCGGCTACCTGGCAACGCGTCATTTGCTCAACGCCGGACACCGCCGTATCGCCTTTTCCGGATGGGATTCACCAATTCCCAACGTTTGTGAACGCGTCGATGGTTATCGGGCCGCGCTGCGTGAGCTCGGCGTATCAGCCGCGGATGAACTGGTGATGACCGGTGAACTCTCGGCGGATGCCGGACGGCGAATGGGTGCCGAGTTGATTGAAATGGGGGTCACGGCGGCGGTACTCGGGCATCATGAAACCGCCAAGGGAGCGCTGCTGCATTTTCAGGACCATGGCGTTCGCTGGCCAGACGATATTTCGCTGGTAATGATTGGCACCCCTGAATGGGCGGGTGTACTGCGCCCGCAGCTGACCTGCATCCGGCGCCCGGAACACGAAATGGCCGTTGCCTCGGCCAATCTGCTGCTCAAATCAATTGCAACGCCGGATCACCCACCTGTCAGCCAGCTATTGCCGTGCTTGGTACAGGAAGGCAAGTCAGTTCTCGCAATTCCGCAGGTCCCGTAGTCCAAACGCACGATTCTTACTTCTGGAGGTATTGAGAATGAGCACAAAGAGTAATTGGCGTATCCCCGCAGCCATCACACTTGGCCTGACAGCTCTCTGGCCGCAACTTGGCAATGCACAGGAAAAATGGCCCACACAGGACATCTCCATTGTCGTTCCGTACCCCCCTGGCGGTGGCACCGACCTGACCACGCGTGCGCTGGCCGAAGAAATGGGCAAGGCTCTCAAGGCCAATGTTTCCGTACTGAACCAGCCGGGTGCTGCCGGTTCAATCGGAACGCTCGGCGTGTGGAACAAGCCGCACAATGGCTACACGATTGCAGCGAATGGCTTGCTGGCCTTTTCATCGTATGCCGTCATGGGCTTGAGCGAAAAGACCTATAAGGACTGGAATATCTGGATCGCCACCTATTCGCCCAACGTCATCGTGACCAAGGGCGGGGACGGCGCGAAGTACAAGACCATGCCCGATCTGCTGGCCGCGCTGAAAGCCAAACCTGGCGAGATAACCTTCGGGACGGCCGGCGTTGGCAGTGGTGGCTACATGGGCGCGGAAGTCCTGAAACTCGGAACCAAGCTGGCATACAAGCACATTGCCTATCAGGGCGGTGCGCCGGCCATCATTGGCGGTTTGTCCGGCGAAGTCGATATCGTTCCGCAGTTGTTGATGGAATTGGTAGACCACATTCGCGCAGGGAAAATGAATGCGCTGGCCGTTTTGATGGATCAGCCATTCAAGCTCTCCGGCGCTGCCGATATCCCGGCGATTTCCGCCTCAGTCCCGGATATCAAACCCTACCTGCCGATGGGTGAATCTTTCGGCATCATGGTGCCAAAAGACACTCCGCCCAATGTTGTTCAGGCAATCGATGAGGCCTTCAAGACGGCCGTGAAGAGCGAAACCGTGAAGAAATTTGCTGCAGAAAAGGGATCGGTCATTCTTGCGCTGACGGGTGACGAAGCCCAGGCACATGTTGCCAAACTGTCGTCCATCGTTTCCTGGACCTTGTTTGACGGCGGAACTGCCAAGATTTCTCCCGAAAAATTCGGATTCCCCAGGCTCAAATAATCTAACCGGAAACGCATGAATCAACCGCCGACACCCGATTGACAGCGTCCATCGATTGTCGGCGGCTTATCTCGCCATCAAGGAGTTGGGTCGTGGAAAAGCAATCCCATTTTGATTTCGTCACCAGCATTGGTCTCATGATCCTGTCGCTGGTGATGATTGTAGATAGTTACCGCATGGCGATTGATGTTGGCGGCCCACTTTATGCGTCACCCGGCATGCTGCCCATGATGCTGGCCTTATTGCTGCTGCTCACCAGCACCATGCTGCTCAGGCGCAGCATTCGCAGCGGTGGATTTGGCAAGAATCTTGCCGGTTTCCTTTCCTGGTTCAAGAGCTTTCGAAATTCCCGGAAAGCGCGCGAAATGATGCTGGGCGGGCTGATTCTGGCTCTGTACACTTTCATCATGGCCCCGCGCCTGCCGTTCTGGATGTCCACGTCGATCTTCATGATTCTGGTCATGGCCATCCTGAAGGCAACCTCCATCACCAAAAGCATACTGATTACTGCCCTTGTGGTCGGATCCATTTATGGGATCTTCCAGGTGATCTTCCACGTTCCGCTGCCATAACAAAGGGAAATCTTCATGGATTGGCAATATTTTCTCGGGGTACTGCATTTTATCGTGCAGCCCATGAGCTTGTTCACGATGGTCGTGTCGGTTTTCTTCGGCCTGATCGTCGGCATGCTCCCCGGACTGACCGCGACGATGGCCGTTGCCCTGCTGACCGGACTGACCTACAAGCTGTCAAACGAGGTGGCGATCCTTTCCTTGGTCGCCGTGTATATCGGGGCGATTTCCGGCGGATGCCAGTCCGCCATCCTGATGAACATTCCCGGAACGCCAGCATCGGCGGCTACGGCCGTGGATGGCTTTCCCATCGGCCAGCGCGGCGAGGGTGGACTGGGTATCTTTATTGCAACGATGTCCTCTTGCGTTGGAACTCTGACTGGAACGCTTTGCGTACTGCTGCTGACACCACCGCTGGCCGTGCTGGCACTGAAGTTCGGCTCCTACGAATTTTTTCTGCTGGCACTGTTCGGCGTCATGATCTGTGGCCAACTGACCGCCGGTACCGATCCGTTGAAAGGCTGGATATCCGGGATTCTGGGTCTGATCGTTTCGCAGATTGGCATGGATGGCATGAATGCCTATCCCAGGTTTTCGTTTGGCGTGCTTGACCTGATGTCGGGGATTCCGCTGATCCCGGTAATGATCGGCCTGTTCGGATTCCCGGAAATTCTCTACGGCCTGGTTTCCAGCACCGCCCGGGCGCAGGTCAAGACAACATCACTCGAGATGAAGAAGGGGTTCGGCATTATCATAAGAAACAAGCTGAACCTGATCCGCTCATCTCTGATCGGCGTCATGATCGGCATCATCCCCGGAGTCGGTGAAGACGTCGCTGGCTGGCTGTCGTATTGGGCGGAGAAGAAATCGAGCAAGACCCCCGAAATGTTCGGCAAGGGTGCCTACGAAGGGGTCGTCGCCGCGGAAACCGGCAACAATGCCTTCGCTGTTCCGGGCAGTGCGCCGGCTGCAGTATTGCTCGCGGCACTGTGGCTGCACGGTCTGCGCCCCGGCCCGCTGTTGATGAGCGAGTCCCCGGGGTTTGTGGTCGACATCAGTGTTTACATGGCGATCAGTGCAATAACCATGGTCTTTCTGGCGCTGATTGTCTCCAAGGCAACGGTAAGAATTCTGTCGGTCAAGAGCACCATTCTGATGCCCATCGTCTATGTATTGTGCACGGTGGGTGCCTATGTCATCAGCAACAGCATCTTCGACATCTACCTGGTGTTCATTTTCGGACTGGTCGGCTTGTTGCTGCGCGAAATGTCCTATCCGGCAGCGCCGTTCCTCCTGGGCATCATTCTTGGACCGATGGCCGACAATAGTCTGCGCCGTGCGCTGATCCTGTCGTCGGGCGACCCGTCACCGTTCTTCACCCGGCCGATCAGCCTGATTTTTGCCAGCGCGATCATCCTGATGGCACTGACCCAGCTCAACGCCTTCGGCTGGCTGAGAAAATTGCTTGTTCACTCAGAGCTGAAAGAGTAGAAAACGGGCGCGCTGCTGCAGACATCAACACATCAACAGAAGAGCTAAATGAACAATTACCCGAAATTGCGCTTTGGCGTGATTGGCATTGATCACCGGCACATCTATGACCAGGTGGCCAGCCTGCGGGTCATCGGTGCCGAATGCGCTGGATACTGGACGCACGATGAGGTGCGCACACAGGAAGGCTTTGTCGAGCGATTCCCGGATATTCCCCGGGTGGCCGACCGCCGCCAGTTGCTCGAAGATGAAAGTATCCATCTGATCATCTCGGCGGCGATTCCCTGCCAGCGAGCGGACGTGGCCATCGATGTCATGCGCCACGGCAAGGATGTCATGGTCGACAAACCGGGCATGACCACCCTGGCTCAACTGGATGAAGTCCGGCGCGTTCAGGCCGAAACAGGCCGCATTTTTACCGTCAATTTCACCGAGCGTTTCGAGGTACGCGCCGTCACCGTTGCCACCGAGCTGGTTCGCAGTGGAGCCATCGGCCGAGTATTGCAGACGGTCGGCCTTGGGCCACACCGCCTGAACCGCCACCTGCGACCAGCGTGGTTCTTCGATCACCAGGCCTATGGCGGCATCCTCGCTGACATCGCTTCGCACCAGATCGACCAGTTCCTGCACTTTGCCGGCGTTGACGACGCGACCATCGTCAAGTCGCGAGTCGGCAATCTTGGCCACCCCGATGACCCGGGCCTGGAGGATTTCGGCGAAATACTGCTGGCTCGCGGCCGGGCCAGTGGCTATATCCGTGTCGACTGGTTCACACCGGACGGTCTGGATGCCTGGGGGGATGGACGCTTGACGATACTTGGCAGTGAAGGCTACCTCGAACTGCGCAAGTACATCGACATTTGCGGACGCCCCGGCAAGGATCACCTGTTCCTGGTTAACCATGAGGGCAGCCGCTATATCGACTGTTCCTCAGCGCCCTTGCCTTACTACACAGACCTGTGGCGCGATATTTTTGAACGTACTGAAACGGCCATGCCGCATGCTCATTGCTTCAAAGTGTGCGAACTGGCGCTCAAGGCTCAGCAACAGGCAGAAAGGATTGTTCCATGAGTGCGGCCAATACGATCGGCTTCGGCATTGTCGGTACCGGCATGATCGCCAACTACCACGCCAAGGCCATCAAGGCACTGAGCGAAAAAAACGATATCCGTGTCGTTGGCGCACTTGACAGCGTGCTTGATCGCGCCCGTGATTTTGCGCAAAAGAACGACGTGCCGTTCTACACCGATTCTGCTGAAGCCTTTTTCGCCAACCCGGACATCCAGATCGTCTGCATCACCACGCCCAGCGGTGCGCATCTTGAGCCGGCACTGCAGGCCATCCGTGCCGGCAAGCACCTGATCGTCGAAAAGCCGCTCGAAATCACGGTCGAACGTGTGGACAGGCTGCTTGCCGAGGCCCGCAAGGCCAACGTGAAAGTGGCCGCCATCTTCCAGGCCCGGCTCTCACGCGGCGCCGTGGCACTGAAGCAAGCGATCGATGCCGGCCGCTTCGGTCGGCTGAGCCTGTGCAGCGCCTACATCAAATGGCACCGTTCGGCGGCTTACTACACCGGCTGGAAAGGGACTCTGCAAATGGATGGCGGTGGTGCGGTGATGAACCAGGCCATCCACGCCATTGATCTGCTGCAATGGCTGGCTGGTATGCCGTCTGAAATATTCGCCTGGAAAACCCGGCGTGTTCATCTCGATATCGAAGCCGAAGATACCGCTTGCGCCGCGCTGCGTTTTGCAAGCGGCGCCCTCGGGACGATCGAGGCGACTACGGCCGCCTATCCCGGCTGGGAACGGCGCATCGAGATTTGCGGCGAGTTTGGCTGCGCTGCCATCGAAGACGACCGCATTGTGCGTTGGGACTTTCGTGACCCAACGCCCGCCGATGCCGCGCTGCTGGGCTCGCCAGACAACGCGTCGTCCGCGTCTGGCGCCGGCGCACCGGACCAGATCAACTTCGCGGGACACCAGCGCCAGATTGAAGACATGGTACTGTCGCTACGCAACGGAACCCCGCTGCTGATCGACGGCGCCCAAGCCCGCAATACGGTGGTGCTTGTCCGCGCACTCTACGCATCCGCCGACAGCGGTCAACCGGTCTCCCTGTAGATGATGAAATTCTCTCTGTGCAATGAAGTCCTCGCCGGCATGCCGCTGGAACAGCAGTGCGAATTCGCCGCGACTATCGGCTATCAGGGGCTGGAAATTGCGCCCTTCACCCTGAGCGACACCCCGGAACGGATATCAGCGCGGGAAGCGGCGCGCATCCGGGCGACGGTCGAGTCCTTCGGCCTGGTTGTTACGGGCCTGCACTGGTTGCTGGTCAAACCCACCGGCCTGTCACTAACGGATTCCGACGCCAGCTTGCGAGCGCGTACATTGGATGTGATGAGCCGACTGACCGTGTTGTGCGCCGAACTGGGTGGAAAGGTACTGGTTCACGGCTCACCGAAACAGCGTCAGATCACCGTCGGTGAGACGCTCGATGTTGCCGTTGACCGTCTGCAGGACGCACTCGCCAGGGTGGGTGACGTGGCAGCCGCCAACAGCGTGATCTACTGCCTTGAACCGCTGTCTGCGCACGAAACACCGGTCATCAATACAATCGCCGAGGCCGCCGCCCTGGTTCGCGGCGTCGGCCACCCCAACCTGCGCACCATGATTGATTGCAGTGCGGCCGGGCTCGGCGAAAGCGAGCCGGTACCCGATCTGATCGATCGCTGGCTGCCGACCGGACTGATCGGGCACGTTCAGGTCAATGATCCGAACCGGCGAGGACCAGGCCAGGGAGAGATGGCCTTCGCGCCCATCCTCGCGGGACTGCAGCGCAATGGCTACACCGGCACGATCAGTGTCGAACCGTTCGACTACATTCCCAACGGTCCGGCAACAGCCGCCTTCTGTATCGGTTACTTGAAAGCACTGCGCGAAGCGCTGGCTTGATCCCCATTCGATCTGAGCACAATGGTTTGCTCAGAATTCGCATATCCCTGAAGACTGGCGTATTCATTGGCCTTCAGACATACCCTCTCGCAGAACGCCAACTGGCGCGGCGTTCAGCCTTATCCGCAGCGACCCACCACCGACGCCGTTGCCATCAGCTCTTCGAGCAAGGCCATTGAAGCCTGCCCGGAACAGTTGAAAGGATTAAGTACCGGAAGCTTGGCGTATTTGAGCAGCAAGGATGGATTGACCGTTGACACGTCCACATGGCCCATGGTCCAGCTGCCAAAGCGGCGTTCGGCGATTTCCTCGTAACAAAGGATGCGCACATTGCTGTGGCGGTCATCGCGCACAATGGTGTTGTACAACTCGCAGACTTCATCGCGCCCGCCTTCGAGCACCTGGAGAAACAGGTCGCTGCTGTAGCAGAGCATGCCGGTGATGCCGAGCCGGGGATTGTGCGCACGCGACTGGGCAAGAATGGAATCGACCATCGGGGTGGTCAGCGGAGCCGTCGCGCGGCTGGCATAAAGCAGACGAACTAGCATCGGAGCCTCAATTCTTCAGGTTGATTAATGACAGAAATTCACGACGCAGCGCCGCGTCCTTGAGAAAGGAGCCACGCATGACGCTGTTGATCATCTTGGTTTCGGAATCCTTGACGCCACGCCAGTGCATGCAGAAGTGGTCGGCCTCCATCACCACCGCGAGGCCGTCCGGGCTGACCCGGCGCATCAGGAGTTCGGCCATCTGCGTGATCGCCTCTTCCTGAATCTGTGGCCGGCTCATGACCCATTCGGCCAGGCGCGAGTACTTGGAAAGCCCGATCAGGTTGGAATGCTCATTCGGCATCAGACCGATCCACAACCGCCCCATGATCGGACAGAAGTGATGACTGCAGGCGCTGCGCACGGTAATCGGACCAACAATCATCAGTTCGTTAAGACGTTCGACGTTGGGAAACTCGGTCAAGGCAGGCGCCGCCATGTAGCGGCCGCGAAAGACTTCGGTCAGGTACATCTTGGCGACACGCCGGGCCGTGTTTTGCGTGTTGTGATCGCTCTCGGTGTCGATAACCAGACTATCGAGCACGGCTTTCATCTTGCCTTCGACCTCGTCGATCAGCGCCTCCAGGTCGCCCGGTTCGAGATAAGCCGCGATGTTGTCGTTAGCGTGGAAGCGCTGCCTGGCGCTGGTGATCCGCTCGCGGATCCGGGTGGAAACCGGCTGTATGGCAGGTTTGTCAGATGTATTCGAAGAGTCGCTCATGAAAGGCCGTTTCAGTTGATGTGAATCTGCAGGATCTAGGACAAGCACGACTATGACAACAATTATTGTAATAGTGTTCAAACGTTGCGTAGAGCAGCATCACCAATAGACCCGCCATCTCGTCCGGATTGACGAATCACGGCCGATAAGTCAGCTCCCGCGCCTTGCCCCTGAACGGCGGATCAAGGGAGAGGAGGCAATTGACGCAGCTCATGGATTCCTTACTGATTCCGAATTGTCACCAGCTCACGAGGAAGCCGCCGGCGACAAGACACAGGCAGGCAACACCGCTAAGCCTGAAACGCAGGGGCAGGTACCAGGCGGGCAGCCGGGCGTAGCCGGCGAGGCGCCTGTCCTGCCAGTAGTTGGCAAGGAAACCTGCAAACAGGATACAGCTCGCGATCGCCGACGAAAGCAGCAGCGCCGGCCAGGCCAGCAATGCCGGCACGACGCTCCAGACGAAGCAGGCATTACGGCGTGCCGGCTCGAGCTCGCCCAAGGTCATGGCAAAGCCCCAATGCAGGGCGCCGACAAAGCTGAGGATCACGGCGCCGTAGGCGATCAGCGCGTCGGACCAGAGTGCGGCATGGTGATCGTCAATGACGGTGGCCAGTGCCATTGCGATAAAAGGCACTAGCCCGCCATAGCCCAGCCAGGCAACGGTGGCTGGCAAGGCGTCCGGCAGCGAGATGTGGTGTTCGGCGCGGCGTGAGATGTTTGCTGGCGAGTTCATGGCTTTTCATTTCACTAGTGGACGGATGCTTGAAAAGCCGCTATCCATCGACCACACCTGTCCGGTAACGCGGGCGGCGCAGTCCGAAAGCAGCCAGAGCATCAGCTCGGCCAGTTCGTCGGGGGTGCCGATCCCCGGCAGCGGATACTGGCGCGCCGCCGCTTCGCGCGAAAGCGCACTGGACAGAATGCGCCCCGCCGCCGGCGTGTCCATGAGACCGGGCGCAACGGCGTTGATGCGGATCGCCGCGGGTGCATAGGTCGCAGCAGCGCCACGCACCAGCCCTTCAACGCCGGCCTTGGCGGCGGCAATGGCTTCGTGATTGGGCGTTCCGATGCGGGCGGCGGCAGACGACACCAGCACCGCGGCGCCATGCGCGTTGCGATCGCGAAGCGCACCTACAAAGGCGGAAAGCGTATGGAAGGCACTGATCAAATTGGCGTTGAGGCAATCCATGAAATCGCTCTCGGACATCCGGTGCATGGCCCCCAGGCGAATATTGCCGACACAGTGCGCCAGCGCATCCGGCGCCAGTTGATTGGCCTTGGCTAAACACCGGCAACGGTAGAACAATCGGCGACGATCTGAAGATGACTGTTACCGTAGGCTTGCCTCAAGCGTTCGCCATCCCGGCTGGTCACGATGAGATTCCAGCCGCTTGCCGACAGCTTGTCGGCAAGCGACTTGCCCAGGCCACCTGCGCCGCCGGTGATCAATGCTGTTTTTTTCCCCATGCTCCCTCCATAATGTATCAACAAGTGATCGTCTGGGCATTCCAGAATGTCGTGGACAAAATAGTGCAATAATTTTGCCCGAGTAATAATAATACGAATATAATCAATTTTTGTCTAGGACAACACATGATCCATTTATTACTACCTGCGATCCGAAACATCCATATCAACTGGCGGTCAGTTCGACTGGGATCTCTGTTAATGGCCACACTAGCGGTTTTGAGTGCCTGCTCGACGACACCGCCCGCTGGAATGACCGCCGTCACGCCATTCGACGTCCAGCGCTATGTCGGCAAGTGGTATGAGGTCGCACGCCTCGATCATTCATTCGAGCGCGGTCTGAGCGATGTCAGCGCCACCTATCGCCAGCAGGGCGATGGTAGCGTCGAGGTAATCAACCGCGGTTTCGACAGCAAGCGCGGGGAATGGCGCCAGGCCGAGGGCCGTGCCTTATTCACGGGCGATCCGGCACGCGCTTCGCTGAAGGTTTCATTCTTCGGGCCGTTTTACGGTGGCTACCATGTCGTTGCGCTCGATCAGCAGGGGTACCGCTGGGCCATGGTTGTCGGACCGGACCGCGACTACCTCTGGATTCTGGCTCGGGACAAGCAACTGCCGGCAGGTGTTCGCGAGGAATTGTTGCGTCAGGCCAAGGAACAGGGGATCGATGTGCAGAAGCTGATCTGGGTCGGGCAAAATCGCGATGACGGCTGACCGAAGGCCCCTGCTGCGCCTGAATCCAAAAAAGCTGCTGCTCAGCAAATGGACGGCAGTCGTCCCGCGCGGCAAGGAACTGCATTTTCTGGTCAGCAAGGTGATTGAGCCCGAGGTTCCGGACACGATGATCGAAAGCGTCGAGCTCGAAGCCGTCTACTCCCGGCGTGTACTCACCCTGCCCTGGCGCGAACTCCAGGACAGTCGCCAATGGCGACAAGGCTGGCAGTCGCTGGAAGCAGTGAAGTCGTCCCAACCCCGCGGCCCGCATGGATAGTCACTCTTCAAGGCCTAAGCGTGGAAACTGGCGTATTTATTATCGATCAGCCCTGACTGCTCGTAGATCGCCAATCGGCGAGGCTCCCAGCGATGGTCGATGATGAGCATGAACGAACTCCCGTCGCGAGAAAGCGTATGACCCCAGCGTCGAATCACCCCCGTCACATTGCCGTGATCGGCGCCGGAATTGCCGGTTTATCATGCGCGACGGCGCTTCAGCAGGCCGGCCTCAAGGTCACTGTGTTCGACAAGAGCCGCAGCGCGGCCGGACGCATGAGCACGCGCCGGGGTGACGGCTGGCAATGCGACCACGGCGCGCAATATTTTAGCGCCCGCCACCCCGCCTTTCACGCCGAGGTGACACGCTGGCAGCAGGCTGGCGTGGCAGGACTCTGGACCCCACGACTCCAGGTGATCGACGGCGAATCGACCGCTGAACGCAATCTGCACGATTCCTCGATCGAGCGTTTTGTCGGCATTCCGCGCATGACGGCACCGGCCCGCCTGCTCGCGGACGCACTGACACTGCGCTTGCAGACTACGGCCACCCAGGTGCAGCGCCACATTGACGGCTGGGGTCTTTGCACCGAGGAGCATGGCTGGCTGGACGAGCGCTTCGATGCGCTGCTGCTCGCCGTGCCTGCGCCGCAAGCCGAGCCCTTGTTGCGGCAAACGGCACCACGGCTGGCGGCGCTGGCCGGCGGTGCAGTCATGCGCGGCAGCTGGACTATCATGCTGCGCTATGAGGCCCCGCTCGAGTTGGGATTCGATGCCGCCTTCGTCAATCACGACCCCTTGCGCTGGATCGCACGCGACAGCAGAAAGCCCGGGCGTGTGGGCGAGGAAACCTGGGTCTTGCAAGCCAGCGCATCGTGGAGCGAAGCGCACTTGGAGGACAGCGCGGAGAGCGTCGCTGCCATTCTGATCAGGGAGTTTTCCGCGCTCGGTGCCCCCGCCCCACATGCCTGGACGTCGCATCGCTGGCGCTACGCCGATACCAACCCGGCGCTCGACATTACTTGCGCCTGGAATAGTGAAACGGGCGTGGGATTGTGCGGTGACTGGCTTAATGGCGGCAAGATCGAAGGTGCCTGGCTGAGCGGTCAAGCCCTTGCAAGACAAGTCGTCGATTCGGCCGGTGTGCTCGCTGCCCGTCAGGCGTTCCAATGACGCTGAGCAAATCAGGGTTTCGCGGCAACAAGGCCGCGTTACCGAGTAAACCTTGCGCGGTCTGTGGCCTGATGATGAGCTGGCGGCGTCACTGGGCGAAGAACTGGGAAGAGGTGAAGTACTGCTCGGATGCCTGCAGGCGCAGCAAGGCTGCGCATGGCTGAGTTGCGCGACTTGATCATCGTGCTGGGTGACCAGCTCAACCTCGATGCCGCCGCCTTCGACGGCTTCGATGACGGTGTGGACGCCGTCTGGATGGCCGAGGTGGCCGAGGAGTCGACCCATGTCTGGTCGAGCAAGCCGCGCACGGTGATGTTCCTGGCGGCGATGCGCCACTTCGCGCTGGCCCTGCAAGCCGCCGGCCGGCCACTCCACTACACGCGTCTTGATGCCCCGGGCAACGCCGGCAGTCTCGGCATGCAGTTACAGGCCGACATTGAACGCCTGCGACCGGCCCGTCTGATCATGACCGCCCCGGGCGACTGGCGCGTTTTGCAGGTGATCAAGAGCGTAGCCGAAGCGGCCAGCCTGCCGCTGGAGATCCGCGAAGACCGCCATTTCTTCGTCAGCGTGCGCGAGTTCGCGGAGCATGCCAAGGGTCGAAAATCCCTGCGCATGGAGTATTTCTATCGTGAGCACATGGAGTATTTCTATCGTGAGCAGCGCAAGCGTCACGACGTGTTGATGGAGGGCGATGTGCCCATCGGTGGCCAATGGAACTTCGACGCCGACAACCGCGAGGCCTTCGGCGCGACGGGCCCGGGCGCCGTTCCACCGCGCACCACCTTCGCCGCCGATGCCGTGACGCGCGAGGTTATGTTACTGGTCAACACCCGCTTCGCGACCCACCCCGGCCGGCTGGAAAGCTTTGCCTGGCCCGTCACGCGCGCTCAGGCCTTGCAGTCCTTGCAGGCTTTCATTGCGGAACGTCTGCCGCTGTTCGGCCGCTA
>JFJP01031774.1_pt1 | contig 13063 bp, 16 predicted proteins | sample 431651 | NCBI WGS metagenome assembly JFJP01 (sample SAMN02602958, study PRJNA72255) | Microbial mat metagenome, whole genome shotgun sequencing project. | biome: fresh water; feature: sink hole; material: water; isolation source: purple microbial (photo- and chemosynthetic) mats found in...
GGGCTTTGTGATAAATCGTGCGATAATTTTCACCCGCTTGTCGTTCCAATTTGCCCCAGTCTTCGAGCCGTTGCCAATAAGAGACAATGATATCATGCCCAATTTCAACCAAGCTTTCAGCGGTTAATTCAATCGATTTATCAGGCAGTAAAAAATTGCGCGGATTGCGCCGAAACACATGAATGACTTCAACCACTTCTTGCCATGACACTTGGGCTAATTCTGCTACGTTTTCAATACGGGCAGGTTGATGCAAAACGCGACTGGTTTCTTGATTAATGACTAATAAACGGCGAAATAAAATTTCGGCAATTTTAAATTGATTGTCGCGTAATTCAAAATATGCCTCTTCTAAATGGGCAGATAAGGTTTGTTCTAACCCTATGACTTTATTTTTATGGTATTGGGTTAAATTTAAATCATGTTCTAAGCCTAATGGCACTAAATTCCACATCCGCATTAATAAATGTTGCAACAATAATAATTGGTCGGCTTTATTTTCGGCATCGTGCAACAATTGTGCGGCTAATTCTTCGTTTACTGACCCATTATGCACAAGAGCAGGTTTGACAATAATCTCATACAACTCAGCCAAACTTAAGCGTGGCACGATATAAAGCTGGCGTTTAATAGCATAGGCAAGGTCTGGAAAGTTTGCACAATAATCCAGTTGATTCGAGCGCAATACCAACATGATATGCAGCAAAGGCGGCGGATTTTTTTTCAACGGATAGGGTTTGCCACTGGCTAACAGTAAATTGACAAACTCAAGGGCTAGTTCGGGGTTAGTTTTTTGATAGCTAAAAATCTGCTCAAATTGGTCACAAATAATCAATAACTTATGTTCTTCGGGGAGTGGAACATTATCAAGTAAATGATGCAATCCTAAGCTGCTGTCTGCCAGACCTTGTTTTAAAAATTGTTTCGCAGTGGCTTCATTTTTAAACTGCTGTTTGTATAACGACCCTAAGGCATTGTCGGTTAATAAGGCATCGGTTAATTGGGCAAACGGGTCATTTTGTGGTGTCATTACCGCAATATGCCAAGTGCCTTGCTGGATTAAGTGGGCTTGTAAACCACATTGTAAAAGCGAAGTTTTACCGCCATACGCCTCACCAATTATCACCGTGAAGCTTTGTTGGGTAAGAAGTTGAGTCAGTTCAGTAATACAGTTTTGCCGCCCAAAAAAAATATCATTTTCTGCAAACGTTAAAGCCCGCAATCCAACGTAAGGGGTTTGGCTACTCATAAGGCATTCTCCTACTCTAAATTATTCACAATGACATCATAGCAAAAACCGTTGATACAAAAGAGGCGATAAAATAACCAAGTCGTGAAATAAAAGTTTGGGAATATTTTGGAATGCAAGCTTTGCTTTGTCAGGCAAAGCCTGACATCCAGCCGTTTGATATTCTGTAAAACTTATGTTCGGTTACTTAACTAATAGTAAATGTTGGTACATTTTTTATTAAAGATTATATTTATTTTCAATAAGTTAAAAAAATGTTCTAAAACTTTGTATCAGCTAGTTATAAGAATGTTGTTTATTCCACTACTTTTCTCTATTCTTTAGTTCTTTATAAACTTTAATCTGATTAAAAATGGGTCTAAAACAACAATGGCTAGTTTTACTTTTCCTAAATTTTTATTTATGGGCAGTAACCGCTGAAGCAGATGGGATAGAGAAAACATTGTTATCTCGACCACAAATCAGTTCCCCGCGTGAAACACTATTGGGATTTATGGATAAAACCCACCGAGTTGCCAGCATTATTTATGGAGTAGAACAGCGATTTCATACTGAAAAAGGATTTTTTCATACAGATGCTGATATTGCACAAGGAAAACAAGCCGAAACTTTATTAGAACAAACCATTAACACATTAGATTTAACAGCAATTCCTGAAGCACACCGCAAGCATATTGGTATTGAGCGAGCGTTAATGCTGGCTGAAATCCTCAAACGTGTTCCCCTGCCTGATAAAAATGCCATCCCTAATACCACCACAACAGAAAAAGGTGCAAAACTGCAAGAGTGGGTTATTCCCAGTGTAGAAATTGTTATCATGCGCAATACTAAGTCTAAATACCATGATGAATATTTGTTTTCCGCAGAAACTGTGCAGAATATTCCTGTGATTTTTGCACAAATTCGCGATCAACCGTCACAGATAAAAGACCCCATTGCTGTACGAAATTTTTACGACTATTACACCAGTACACCGGGTAAATTATTACCACCGAAATGGTATATGTATTTGCCAAATTGGAGCAAAAATCACTTGTACTGGGATCAAACCCTCTGGCAATGGACGGGGTTGATGTTGACGTTAGTGTTGATGTTCAGAATCAATATTTTTTTAATTTTCTGGCATTTACAACATAGCAAGGGTACAGCTCACACGCTGCGTAATATGATTGCCCCGTTGCTAGTTATAAGTAATTTTTTAATGGGCGATTACGTTATTGATCAGGTATTAAATATTACTGCGGAAGCTTTTGGACTGGTGTCTTTCTTATTTAAAGTGTTGACGTTTATAGCTGAAAGTTGGTTGACCTATATTGTCATCAATTGGTTAGCTGAAAAAATTTGGCAATCACAACAACTTAACCAACACAGTATTGATGCCAGTTTTATTCGCACCTTATTACGCTTAATTGCGCTGATGGCAGCAGCAACGGTTATTTATTTTGGTGCGCAATCATTAGGGATTCCAATTGCGCCATTATTAGCAGGATTTGGTGCATTAGGTTTAGCGATTGGGATTGGTGCGCAGGAATATTTTAAGAATGTGGTTGGTGGATTAACTTTGTTTTTAGATCGCCCTGTACAACTGGGTGAATATTGCGAATTTGGCACGATTGCAGGCGTTGTAGAAGAAATTGGTTTGCGTTCAACGCGCATCCGTACACCGAATAATGCTTTAGTGATTGTACCTAACGCTTATTTTTCAAATGCAAATATCACTAATTTTTCACGGATACAGAGCCGTATTTTAAAAATGCACCTGAATTTACGCTACGACACAAAACGAGAGCAGTTGTTGTTAATTATGGGGCAAATTCGTGATTATTTAACCGCACATGAAACCGTAGAAAAACCTGTGGTACGGTTGGATAAATTAGGCGATTTTTCATTGCAACTTCTTGTTTCTGCTAATATTTTAACAAATAGTAAAAACGATTTTTTTCTATATCAAGAAAAATTTTTGTTACACATTATGGAAATTATTGAAAATTCTGGCACTTCGTTGGCATATCCTTCACAAACGCTTTATTTAAAAGATGACAAAACAAATTTACTTAAAAATCAAATAGATGAGTAATATCAGTTAGGTAATACAGTTTTGCCACCCAAAAAAATAGCATTTTCTGCAAACGTTAACGCCCACAATCCAACGTAAGGAGTTTGGCTACTCATAAGGCATTCTGCTGCTCTAAATTATTCACGATAACCTCATAGCAAAAACCGTTGATAGAAAAGAGCGGATAAAACAACTAAGTCATTCCTGTCTTTGAAGACTTGACAAAGCCTGCTTGCCTAGCGACCATGTAACCTTTTAATTGTTGTAGAGATTTCCTTGAACGACGACATTCCCCTTAGTGTGTTATTCGGTGCGTTGGTGCTATGTCTTATTTTATCCGCCTTTTTTTCAAGTTCTGAAACGGCGTTAATGACGCTCAACCGCTATCGGTTACAGCATTTAGTTAAACAAAAACATAAAGGTGCAATAAAAGCCAGTCTATTATTGCAACGTCCTGACCGATTAATTGGCTTTATTTTATTAGGCAATAATTTTATTAATACACTTGCATCGTCGGTTGCAACCATCATTGCCATTCGTATAGGAGGGGAAGAAAGCATTGCTGTTGCCGCTGTCTTATTAACCCTTGCGTTGCTGATTTTTGCAGAAGTCACGCCGAAAACGTTAGCCGCCCTTAAACCTGAACTGATTGCATTTAAAGCCGTGTGGATTTTCACGCCTGCGTTAAAACTGTTTTATCCTATTGTCTGGTTTGTCAGCTTATTTACCAATTTATTGTTATTACGCTTGTTTGGTGTAGATGTGGCAAAAAATCAGAAAAATGTCATCAATAAAGAGGAATTGCGCAGCATTTTGGCAGATACCGACCATTTGATGCCGCAAAAATATCAAAATATGTTGCTGGGCATTTTAGAATTGGAATCGGCAACGGTTGAAGATGTAATGACTCCACGAAATGAAATTATTGGGATTGATTTAGAAGACTCGATTGACAGTATTATTGCGCAAATTCGCGATAGCTCGCATACCCGTTTACCCGTGTATAAAAAGAGTATTGACCGAGTCATTGGATTTTTGCATTTGCGAATTGTGTTATCACAAATTAGTCATGCGGATTTTGATAAACAAAAAATTACTGAGCATTTAATTAAACCATTTTTCATTCCTATTAGCACCTCTTTACATAAGCAAATGTTAAGTTTTAAAACCGAAAAATTGCGCATCGGTTTGGTGGTGGATGAATACGGTGATGTACAAGGCTTGATAACACTGGATGATTTATTGCAAGAAATTGTGGGCGAATTAATCAGCGAAGCGGTCGATGTGACCGAACAAGCCGATGGCAGTTTTTTAGTCGAAGCCAGTATCACCTTGCGTGAGTTAAATCGAGTAACCCATTGGGATTTGCCCACAGAAGGGCCTAAAACGTTGAATGGCTTGATTATTGAGGAAATGGAGACTATTCCTGACCCAGGAACGTGTTTAGATTTGTATGGGTATAAAGTTGAAATTATGGCGTGTGATGAAACAACCATTACAACAGTTAAATTTAATCGACCTGAGTAAGTGCTTATACGCTGGTATTTTTTCTAAATTTGCGTACGAAAAGTATTATTCCACCCACAACACCTAGAATAATGCAAAACCAGTGTATTTCTAGCACAGAAAATTTCGGTTGATAGGTTTTAAACAGCGGAGCAAAAGGATGCAGATATTTATGCGTTATGCTATCTAACAAAACGTGTGTGTAAACGCCAAAAGCCCCGCCAAGCAATACAGCAGGAAATTTAAGCTTTTGCCAATTAAATGGATTAGGTAAGGCGATGTAATAAGCCAAGCCGCGACTGAGCAAAAACAATACTAACGTGGCAATCAGAACGGCTGTACCGCCTGCCGCAGTGTGAAAAAAACGATGATAGGGACGTTCTGCAATAACAAATTGGTAATATAACGGCTCAAAGTCAATTAAAACATTTGCCGCACAAAAGGAGAGAAAGCTAATTTTTTTAGGGGCAACCGCATGAACGGCAACACCGATACCAAAATGGAAAGGCGTAAAAGGCATGATTTAGGCGCGGTTTAATTTGTGAAAAGGCATAAAAAAGGGACTGTAAGAAGTCCCTTTTTGACCAACCTGTTAAAACAATTTAAGCCAATGGGCTTTGGTTAGCTTTCGCAATCTCTGCGATTTTACCGAACGCTTCAATGTCGCGTACAGCAATGTCGGCTAACACTTTACGGTCAATTGCAACATTCGCTTTGGTTAATCCGTTAATTAAACGACTGTATGAAATGCCGAATAAACGTGCGGCGGCATTAATACGCACAATCCACAAGGCACGAAATACTCGTTTTTTCTGTTTGCGGTCACGGTAAGCATATTGACCTGCTTTAATAACGGCTTGTTTAGCAACCCGGAAAACTCGGCTACGCGCCCCATAGTACCCTTTTGCTAATTTTAAAATCTTTTTGTGTCTTGCTCTGGCGGTAACGCCACGTTTTACTCTAGCCATGATTCTTCTCTCTTAAAATTAATTGTAAGGTAACAAACGCTGTACCATACGCACATCTGATTCATGAATCATGGTCGCTTTGCGCAACTGTCTTTTTCTTTTCGTGGTTTTTTTAGTCAAAATGTGACGACGGTGTGACTGTCCACATTTGAAATTACCACTACCGGTTTTTTTAAACCGTTTAGCCGCGCCGCTATGGCTTTTCATTTTTGGCATTTATTTGCTCCAAACTTTGAGTGAAAATAGAAAACATCCCTGAAACAAAAACTCAACAAGGCAAAATGCAAGGCCCTGACAAGTTATTTAACGAACAACTGCATCAATTGATGCCGTTTTATTGCAATCTTAAAGCGAAAAAATTATTGTTTTTTCTTTTTTGATCCAAGAACCATGACCATTTGCCGCCCTTCCATTTTGGGAAACTGCTCAACAATCGCTAATTCTTCTAAGTCTTTTTCAATACGCTTTAATAAATCCATCCCAATTTCCCGATGCGCCATTTCTCGTCCTCGAAACCGCACGGTAATTTTCGTTTTATCCCCTTCATTAAGAAATTTGCTTAAACTTCTTAATTTAACCTGATAATCACCTTCGTCAGTACCCGGTCTAAACTTAATTTCCTTAACCTGAATTTGTTTTTGTTTTTTCTTGGCAATCGCAAGTTTTTTATTTTGTTCAAATTGAAACTTGCCATAATCCATTATTTTGCAAACGGGGGGATCTGCATTAGGCGATATTTCAACTAAATCCATACTGGCATCATAAGCCATTTGTTTTGCTTCATTTAATGAAACAATACCAATTTTTTCACCGTCAGCACCAACAACCCGCACTCTTCTTGCGGTAATTGTGTCGTTTAAATGTGCTGTCTCTTTTTTATTAGTAGCGATACTCGAATCCTCCTAAAAATTATTACGCTTTGCTTTCAATTTGCTGTTTAAGCCGTTCAACCAGCTCAGTTATTGAGAAGCTACCTAAATCATCACCCTTTTGCGAACGCAACGTTAGCGTTTGGTTTTCCAATTCTTTATCGCCAATAATCAAAAGATAAGGAATGCGCTGCATAGAATGCTCGCGAATTTTAAAGCCAATCTTCTCATTTCTCAAGTCTATTTTTACTCTAAGCCCTTGTTTTTGGAGTTGGGCATAAACTTGGTTGGCATATTCATCGTGGCGGCTGGCAATATTGAGCAGCACAACTTGCACAGGCGATAGCCATAAAGGGAATAGTCCTGCGTGTTGTTCAATCAAAATTCCAATGAATCGCTCAAGCGAACCCAAAATAGCCCGATGTAACATCACAGGCACATGACGCGAGCTATCTTCGGCAATATACGAGGCTTCTAAGCGGGCTGGCATGGAAAAATCGACTTGAATTGTGCCACATTGCCAAACCCGCCCTAGACAATCTTTTAAGGAAAACTCAATTTTAGGCCCATAAAACGCCCCTTCACCCGGCTGCAAATCCCACGCCAATCCTTTGGTATTCAAAGCCAATTCCAAGGCATTTTCCGCTTTGTCCCATACGCTATCATCACCGACCCGATTTTCAGGGCGGGTGGATAATTTGATAATCACCTCGGTAAAACCAAAGTCTTTATAAACTTCAAACAGCAAATCAATAAACTTGGCAACTTCGTCTTGAATTTGATTTTCGGTGCAAAAAATATGCGCATCATCTTGCACAAAATTACGCACCCGCATCAAACCATGCAATGTGCCAGAAGGTTCATTACGATGACACGAGCCAAATTCGGCAATCCGCACGGGCAAATCTTTGTAGCTTTTTAAACCTTGATTATAAATCTGAACGTGACAGGGGCAGTTCATCGGTTTAATCGCATAATCACGGTGTTCTGAATGGGTGGTGAAAATCATGTCCCCAAATTTGTCCCAATGCCCTGATTTTTCCCACAATACCCGGTCAACCACTTGCGGGGTTTTTACTTCGCCATAACCGTTAAGCTTTAATTTATTGCGAATGTACTGCTCAACTTCTTGGTAAATTATCCAACCTTTTTCATGCCAAAACACCATCCCCGGGGCTTCTTCCTGCGCATGAAATAAATTCAAGGTTTTGCCAATTTTCCGGTGGTCGCGCTTTTCAGCTTCCTCTAAACGATGCAAATAATCGGCTAATTCTTTTTTATCCATCCACGCGGTACCATAAATGCGTTGCAACATTTCGTTATCTGAATTGCCGCGCCAATAAGCTCCTGCAATTTTCATCAATTTGAAAGCTTTTAATTTGCCTGTACTGGGGACATGAGGCCCACGGCACAAATCGGTAAAATCACCTTGATTATACAAGGATAAAGCTTGTTCTGCGGGAATAGAGGCAATAATTTCGGCTTTATAGCTCTCGCCTAAGTTTTTGAAAAAATTAACCGCCTCATCACGCGATAACACAGAACGTTTAATGGCAATATCTTGAGCAACTAAAGCTTCCATTTGCTTTTCAATCGCCACTAGGTCATCGGGAGTAAACGGACGCTCGTAGGCAAAATCATAGAAAAAGCCATTTTCAATCACAGGGCCAATCGTGACTTGTGCGCTAGGAAACAGTTGTTTGACCGCTTGGGCTAATAAATGTGCCGTCGAATGGCGAATAACTTCCAATCCTTCAGGATTTTTTGCGGTAATAATCTCTAAACTGGCATCATTTTCGATAAGAAAGCTGGCATCAACTAATTGTTGATTGACTTTGCCTGCTAAAGTGGCTTTTGCTAATCCTGAACCAATAGATTGAGCAATTTCTAAGACAGTAACAGCATGAGGATATTGGCGATTTGAACCATCTGGCAGGGTGATTATCGGCATATTGGCTTAACTATTTTTCAGGAACTACAATGAAAAAAGCACCGCCTAGGCAGTGCTTTATGTTTGGTAGGCACGAGTGGATTTGAACCACCGACCCCCACCATGTCAAGGTGGTGCTCTAACCAACTGAGCTACGCGCCTTTAATCGAAACTCTGATTAAATGAGTTGCGCATTATAATGGTTTTTTAAAACTTTTACAAGTTAATCTAAGCGTTTGAGGGTTTGTTCTGCGATAAAATCGTTTTCAGGGAGTAACATAACTGCTTTTTTCATCACCCCTGGTTCAATACAGACAAACTGTTGATATGACCCTTCGGCTAAATCAAGAAAACTTTTTTCGCCTGACTGCCAAGGATTCCAGACAAACGCATCTTGACAGTGCTGGGTTTGCATCACTATTTTGCGTTCGCTGCTGTGGTCAGTTAATACGATTTCGGCGGGAATACCTTGATAACGTCGGTCTGTAAATTCCTCAATCACCACAGGATTGCGCAACTCGGTAAAAATTTGCTGTTGGGCTAAATTATCCATGTAATTTAATAACGATAAGCCTGTGATTTGCGTTTGGGTTATCGCCTCAATTGCCAGATAAGTGTGAAAGCCAAAGGTAAATGAAAAGGCTTGATTATCCGTATTTTTAATCTGTAATTGGGTGGTTAAAGTTTCTGCTAAGGTTAAAGTCAAGCGTAACACAAAGGTGTGTTGCCATTGCGCGGTAAAGTGGGGCTTTAAATCCTGCTCCGTTAATTCAAGACAAATAACGGTTGCCTGTTCGGTCACGTTTGTTTCAATCACTCGCCACAGGGAACTGCGCGCAAAGCCGTGTTGTGAAAGTTTTCCCGCGCCAAATTGCGGAAAAATAATCGGATTACCGCCGCGAATCGCCCCGCCTTCTTTATAAACAGCGGTTGGGCTGGTAAATAAATTTTTCCGTCCCTGTGTATCTTGCCAGTGGGTTAAGTGCGCCCCTTGCAAATGAATTTCAGCGCATGATTGTTCAGCAAAATGCAGACGAGCCTTGACTAAAGTTTCTGTCACGGGGATAAAAACGATTTTTTCATGCCCAAACTGCTGGGTAAGAAAATCAAGCGATTGGATGGATTTAGACATTTTTTGCCTTTTAGTCGAATGAAAAGTTCTGTGTGATAAGTTTAGCGCGACTTATCACGGTGTATAAATATCCGCTAAAAAAAGCTCATCAACGGTGCAGTTTTCCTGCTTACGAATGGCTTTCGACTGCACCCACTTATTCTCAATTGGATTCACATCGGGTGAGTAAGGTAGCAAATACGCCAAAATATGCCTTGCCTTGAAAATAACTTTGAGCGGGTTTTAAAAGCTAGACGCTTAAAATCCCTGCATAAATTTCAGCTAGTTCCAGTTGATAATCGATACAAGAAAACTCCACGACATCCCCTTTTTCATACACGGTTAAATGCCACAAACCTTTTTCGTCAAGGCGGTGGTATCTTTCTACGCGATAAGTGTTTTGTGCGACTAAATAATATTCACGCAAGCTGGCAATGCTTTGATAAGCGACTAATTTTTCTCGTCTGTCCGTATTGGCAGTCAATTTTGATAAAACCTCAATAATTAAACACGGTTGGCTAATAAAATAATCTTCTGGTTCATTTTTACTGCAACCGAGCATTAAATCAGGGTAATAGTAACTGCGTTTATTAGCAATTTTTAGTTTTACATCACGCATATAGACATCGCAAGATGTGCCTTTTACTTGGCTGTGTAATGCAAAGCCGATATTCAGAGCGATTTTATTATGCGAGCGTGAGCCGCCAGCCATTGCATAAATATAACCATCCACATATTCATGGCGGATTTTGCCGTTTTTCTTCCAGTTCCAGATAGTCTGCTTCGCTGATAAAGAGTTGAATTTTTTTAGCTAACATGATTTTTTCTTTTTTTAATTCGGTGCAAATGGCACAGCGCCCGTGCCTTGAAAATAAGCGATAAACTGCCGTGCAGTGGTTTGTTGGGCGGGGGTTAAGCGCGAAATGGCGGGTTAATTCCATAACTTTAAATGAGGGAAAACTTTTACCATATTTTCAAAATCTTTATCGTTATGTAGTAGAATTAATTCATTTTCAATAGCAACTTGCGCAATCATACAATCTATAATGCACCACAGCGTAATTTTTTGTAGTCGTAATCAGGGTCTATTTTAATTTTACCGACTAATTCTCTGACATCACGTTTTTTTATTTGGTGATTTTTAATGAGTTCAGTTAAAGCAATTCCAATTAATTGGTTAGGATTTTGTACAGCCAATAAATTAGCCGCTTCTTGAAAAAGTTTGTCATTAACGTTTAATACGGTTTGCATTTTTTATTCCTCATTCAGAGTTGATAAGGCGTAACCACAAAGTCATATTTACCAATTGGGAAATCTTTGGTATTACGAGTCACCAATTTTAGCTGATGATGTTGTGCGAGAGCGGCTTGCAGAGCATCGGGTAGTTTCCAACGATATTGATAACGTAACTGCGCGGTTAAATCAGCGATTTGTTTGTCTATCGTCAGCGTAACAAAATAATCCAAAAATTTTTTTGCTATTTTGCGGGGTTCTGGTGAAACTCCGGTTAAAACTTCAGAGCGGGTAATCACTGAAATGGCACACGTTTTTTTGTGTTCTTGTAAAAACGCGCTGGCTTGAGGAATATTGTTGAAATGGTCTATCAAGATAACCGAATCGAGTAAATAGTCCATGTTTATTCCCATTCACTACGCAAGGCTTGTTGATAAGCTAAACCGTCACTTTGTTGCCAAATTCCCCTTGTGGTATTGAGCAATTGTTGAAAATCATCGGTTTTATCTTCTTTTTCGTCAATGACCAACACAATGTGATGTTTGCCGATTTTAATGCTGTCGGGCAATTTAAGTTGAAGGGTGCGGTCTTGGGGTAAATCAAATTCGTAAGTTAAGGTGTGCAGCATGATTTTTTCCTTTTTAATTCGGTTGTGGCAATGCGCCCGTGCCTTGATGAGGCAATAAACTGCCGTGTGATGGTTTGTTGGACACTTTACTCTAAGGCGTTCAGTTCTAATTGTAATGCTTGTTCTAACTCCGCAAAATAACTTTCTCTATCCTTAATTTGCTGAATCCGTTGATAAACTTCGCTTTCTTGCAGAGCTTTAGTTTCTGCTTCTAATTCAGCAATTCGCAAGCGCAACATGGCGATTTTGGCTTTTAATACTTCCTTGTCATTAATACTATCGGACGTGCTGCTTAATGGTTTGCCAGTTTCTAAATGCTGTAAAATTTCCAGCACCCGCTGTAAAGCTTGGTTGCGATAAGCTTCATTCAAGGCTTTAAAAATTTCTGCGCCTTGTTCTTTAAATTCATCGGTTAATTTATCAGGATGACATAAACGGCTGGCTTTGCGGTAGGCGGCTTTAAGTTGCTGTTGTTGTTCGGAGCTTAATGTTTGCGGCGCATCTTTGATTTGTTGCTGATGACTTTGGGCAAATTCTTCCCAATTCTGGTGCGCTTGTTTATCATCAGGTTCAAGTTCGGCACGTTTCTTTAATATTTCTTCAATCAAGCCGCCTAACCGCTGCATATATTCGCTGTTAAATTCGTTGATTTGCCGTTCCAGTTCGGCTTGGCAGTCGCTTAATTCATTTAAGCGATTTTCCAAAACTTTCAATTCCAGTTTTAAGCCTTGAACTTGTGAGTCTTCAAATACCGTTAAGCCGCTGCTGTCGTGTTTGTATTGCTCAATCAGTTGAATGATGTCTTGAAACTGATGTGCTTCAATCAAGGCGATAATGTGCAGGGCTTTTTCATCCAATTCCAATTGTTTGAGTTTGGCAAGCTGCATGGTAATCAAGTCGTCTTCTTCCATTGCCACCGCATTTTTGATGATGTCGAGGCGTTTTAAAATGTCATTGTGCATAGTGTTACTCTATTGAAAGTATAAGCTGTTTGTTTTCCATATTTACTTATAACCGCCTGCATTGATTAATGAAATAACGGCTTGCTTAATTTCGCTAAACTTTTCGTCCGTTAATTGTCCTGCAATACTGGAAAATAAACTTTCATGTGCGGTAAATAACTTTCCCGCTCTAGCGAAACTAACTCGTTGCAAACTGCCGTTGCTAAAATCAGTCAAATTAATCTCAATCGCTTGTTTATCATGGCTTTTACTGGTGATTTGACACACTAGCCAATCGCCTTGACCTACATTTGCCAATAATAATGCCGGGCGATATTTATTTTGCAAAAGATTTGAAAATGGAAACGGTAAAATCACTACTTGACCGGCTGTAAATGCGCCCATGCTTCATCCTCTTCTGGGGTTAGCCATTCTTTGGCTAAACTCGGCTCTGATAATAATTCCGTTTCATAAATTACAGGCTCTAATAACGTTAATAAAGCCCGTCCGCTGGGTAGTTTAATATGGGGTTCTAAGGGATGAATAACGCCCTGCGTATCAATATTTATTTC
>JFJP01024718.1_pt1 | contig 13060 bp, 17 predicted proteins | sample 431651 | NCBI WGS metagenome assembly JFJP01 (sample SAMN02602958, study PRJNA72255) | Microbial mat metagenome, whole genome shotgun sequencing project. | biome: fresh water; feature: sink hole; material: water; isolation source: purple microbial (photo- and chemosynthetic) mats found in...
AAACCCCAAACCCCAAACCCCAAACCCCAAACCCCAAACCCCAAACCCCAAACCCCTGGTCTCTTCGGTTGCCAGGAAAAGTTTATACTAAAGGTTATAGCTATTCAGTCGAGATTCGTGTCTCGTCCTTGCGAAGCAGCTGCTGTCTGGTTGCAAAGGCTTCTGTCTTGCTCACATCCATTCGAGAGACTCGGAGGCTGATACCAGCTTCTGAGGCACCTGGTGTTTCCGTGAAGCAGGAGATGGACCAATCGCAGTCTCAAGTCATAGGTGTGGAACAAACTCTCTCAAGACTCTCTGCGTTGTGGCCAGCAGGATAGGAATGCAAAAGTGATGCCGACTTATCACAGTCATTCACAAGACATCTCTCGCAGCAGCTCTCCATTCACACTCCTCACGAGCGCCATCGCAGCACCTGAGCACCTGCATCAAAATCCACTGACAGACCACAAGCCTGCCTTGCACCTATCCGACAGCACCGCGAGAGCAGCGGACAGCCATAACTAATTACTGCGGACTCCGAAGCATCGGTTTGAATTGGTGCAATCAGAGGACTATAAAGACTAGATCGAGGAGTAATGCATTCTCTCCGAACAACCTGCCTTCAGATGCTGCTGTTCATCGTGGGAGCGCTCGTGGGACTGGCCCACTCTCAAACTGTCTGCCCCGCAGGCAAAACCAACAAACAGAGCCCCATCGACATCCAAGACTTCAAAGGGTAGGCTTCGCTGACCCAGCGCCTGCGATAACTCGATCAAGCTGGACCTCAAGCGGAAACCAGACGCAGAGATATTCACTGCTGCCTACTCGAGCAACACCGCGTTCAACCAGGTGACCTTCCCCGACAAAGACGGAGCGAAGATCATCCCTGCCAGCCTCTACGCCAGCGATCTCGCAGGCAACATCTTTGGCTACGACATGTACGAGATGCGGATGCACGTGCCTGCAGAGCACAACATCGAGACGCAGGGATTCGACGCGGAGATCCAGCTGTTGTTCCGTCTGCGCGAAGAGTTCGGTGCGCGGACGATAAAGCGAGCAGGCATATCGTTCTTGTTCAAGGAGAGCGACGACAAGAAGATCAGCATCAACATGGTGAAGTTCATGATGAACGGCACGCTGGGGAAGACGCAGGACGGGCCGGTGAACGGCTACATCAAAGACATCATCCCGAGTCCTCTGTCGTACTTCACCTACGAAGGCAGCGAGACCGCAGGCGACTGCCTCGAAGACGTCATCTGGTACGTGATCGAGAAGCCGATCGACATCAGTCCGCAGCAGGTCGACGAGCTCAAGGCGAACAAGACCTCGACCGAGACGCGACCGACGCGCGCGCTCGGCAGCAGAGTGATCAAGAAGGGCGGCGTCGAGTGCGAGGAGCAGTTCATCTACTTCTTCAGCTTCGTGCTGCTCTACGCCTTCATCAACTACTTCATCTTCAAACTGCTATAGCTGACTCATCATCAGCCGTAAATAATTAAGAGAAAATGCAGCGCAAAGCGAAACTCGCGGAGTCCAAGGCCGACGAGGCAGGCGACTCAGAAGTCGACTTCATCAACCTGCAGCTGCCTTTCTACAGGGTCTTCCCGGTCGCCTGGGTCGACTACCACGCGCAGCTGCGGCTGCTCGCAGTCTCGCGGGCGAACGGCACCGTGGAGCTGTGGAGCTACCCCTACTGGCACCTGGTGACCAAGGTGCACCTGCAGCGAGACGTCACCGTCCGCAAGAGCTTCCTCGTGGAGAAGAACGGCCGGCCGGGCTACCTGGCCATCGTGACCGCGAACGCGTACGTCATCGTCTTCGACTTCTCGACCGGAGAGTTCAAACAGCACCTGCTGCATGGCGGCGAGTTCGCCTTCGACGCAGACTTCCTGGCCTACCGCGAGCCGTCCGCAGCCCCGCCGACAGACTCACGACCTCGACGGGAGAGCCTCGACATGGACGAAGAGCGGCTGCCGAGTCGCAAGAGCTCGCACGCCTTCGAAGAGTCGCCTGCAGAAGAAGACATCCTCGGCAGACTCGTACCACGCAGAGCAAGGCAGAGAAAGCCACGGCCTGCTGCTTCGTCCGCAACCCCCTCAAACGAGACGCCGAGTTCTGCGTGGGCTTCGACTCGGGAGACATCCGCGTCTTCAGCTTCAGGACCAAACAGCTGCTCACCTACATCGCAGGACAGAAAGCCAAGGACGCGAGGGAGACCGTCTGGGCCGTGCAGGCAGTCCCGCCGCACTTCGTGGTCTCGGGCTGCAGCTCGGGCATGGTCAAGATCCACGAGACCAAGTTCGGCACGCTCGTGAAGGAGTTCCGAGAACACTCCGCAGACATCCTAGACATCAAAGTCAGCCAGTGCGGTCTTCGAATCTACGCTTCAGGGGCTGACTCGCAGATCGCGATCATCGGCAAGTCCGTGTCGCACATCGACGAAATCGAGGTGGTCGAGTTCAAGCTGACTTCGAAAGACAGGGGCCAGTCGCACGACGTCTACTGCCTCGTCGAGCTGCACGAAGACCTGCTGCTCTCTGCGGGCAACTCCACAGACCTCTGTCTCTACAAGGTGCTCAACGGCGCCTTCCGCGACCGCAGACTCGGCTCGCAGGCCAAGGTGAAGCTGCGCCACATCACCTGCGTCAACGCAGGCAGACACACAGACTTCAGCCACAGCTCGCAGCTGCTGACCGTGAACACCTGCAAAACTCTCGACCTCTTCCACCTGGACAAAGACTCCCTCGCAGTCGACTACCTGGCCAAGATCTCCATCGACGAGTTCGCCATCAAGCAAGCCTGTCTCAGCCAAACCGCAGCCTACCTCGCCGTCGCTTCCGCAGGCAGACTGGAGCTCTTCTCCTTCAACAAGAAACGCAAAACCCTCGCTCGCATCTCCACAGACTTCAGCGACTCCCCGCCGAAAGCCATCGCCTTCTGCGGCCAGCAGCTCTACTTCGTCGCTGAGGACGAGCCCGAAACGATCCAAGTCTTCGACCTGGCCACTTCGAAGCTGTCTCGGCACGTCTTCGCAGAGCTGCGCAAGGTGAAGACCGTCGACATCTTCAAAGTGGCGGCGAGCGGCAAGCGCGTGTTGGTGGCCGACAAGCTGAACCGCGCGCTCTTCGTGCTGGAGCTTTCTTCCGCCTCAGCTCTGGACTTGTCTGGCTACCGGAAGGCGCGCGTGATGGACGCAGAGGTGTGCCGGTCTACGAGCGCAGTCTTCGTGATGTACGAGACGAACACGCTGCTGAAGGTCGACCCTGCCGGCCGCGTGCTCTACTTCAGCAGCAGCAAGCTGCCCCAAGACCTGAACTCGCTGCACGACCGCTACTACCGCCTGCACAGCCACCCCTCCTCCAAACACAAAGTGCTCATCGGCTCGCTCTACTCCTTCGCGCGGCTGGACACTCGACAGGCCTGCACCGAGCTCGACCGTGCCCCCGAATCCGAAGTCCTCCGACTGCCCGGAGACGGCCACGAAGCAGACCCGAAAGACGGCCAGCTGCGCATCGTGAAGTGCTCGAAGCCTGTGCTCGGCTTCTGCGTGGGACAGGCCTCGATCGTGGCCGTCCGCTTCGACTGGAAGTCCGCCATGAGCGAAATCCCGCACCCAGTCATCACCAAAAAGTTCGGCCTTTAATTGAAACAAGCCTCGCCGACAAGTAATTAATATTCTGCTAGACTTAATTTAAGAAGAAAACATACAGATGCTTCCGAACCCCGGCAGACCCGCGAACGGCACGCACGGCCAGCCCGCCGGCGACAGGATGCTCGAAGAGAGGACGGCGCACCCCGAGTACTCCCCGAAGCACACCCTCTACATCCACAACCTCAACGAGAAAATCCGCACCGACGGTTGACTCCGCTCACCCAGACCTGCGCCAGACGCTCTTCGTGATCTTCTCCAAGTTCGGCAAGGTGCTCAACGTCACGGCCAAAAAGAACATCCGCATGCGCGGCCAGGCCTTCGTCACCTTCGAGCGCGCGGAAGACGCGACTGCTGCGAGGGACAAGCTGAACAAAGCGATCCTTTTCAAGAAGGAGATGGTTTGCTCTGCGTGACTAGCTCATCCACTTCGCCAAAGATAACTCAGACACCGTATACAAACACGACGGCTCCTACGTCTTCAAAGGAAAGCGACCCGGCTACCAGTGCGTCCCCCTGCGCTCCGGAGCCAAAGACTCCAAAAAGAACCAGCTCCGCGAAAAGCAAGGTAGTCGCGGCTGACCAGAACAAGAGAACCTCATCCCCAACAAAGTGCTCTACGTCGAAGACCTCCCCCAGACCTCCACCGAAGCGCTCATCACTCTCTTCCAGGAACACCCCGGCTTCCGCGAAGTCCGCTACGTCGCGCCCAAGGCCTGCGCGTTCGTGGAGTTCGAAGACGAGTTTCAGGCAGGAATCGCTCTTAATTATCTTAACGGGTTCAAGCTGACGCCGGAAAAAGCGATGAAGATCAGGTACGCCAACAAGTAGCACATAATTAACTCCGCCCTTGGCTTTGATTAACATCAATGGAAAAACACGAAGGCGACAGCAAGACGCCGCAGCTCATCGAGGACTTGCGCACCAGCGTCGAGATCTACAAGCGAGACTTCGACGCCGCCCAGAACGAGAACTACCGCCTCACCAAGCAGCTCAACTCGCTCAAAGACGACAGCGACAACAAAGACACCCAGATCCGCAGACTGAACCAAAAGATCGTCGAGCTGAAGGAAGAGCTGACCAAGATCAAGACGGCCCGCAACAAAGAAAAAGAGCTGCTCTACCACCGCAAGAACGAGACGCTCAAGCTGCTCAAGCTCGTCGCTGGCCTGCTGCGGAGCCTCGCGCTCGCGGCCGCAGAAGTCCCTCCGCTGGTCGAGGCTGTGCTGCTCGAGCTCCGGTACGCCCCGCTGACGAGACAGGAGAGCAAAGCAAACGTGTCGCTCCTGGTCGCCGGCAGGCTGGCCAGCTGCGGGGCCAAGCTGCAGGAACCCATCGACGGCATCGTCGCCTTCAGCAAAGCCATCAAAGAAGCAGAGCCCCTCGCAGACCTCGCCCGGCCCTTCGAGGTCAAGCCCGCCGCCTCGCTCGAGCAGGCCTTCGACGCCGTCTGGGCCCGCCTCCGACAGCCGCCCCTCGCGGCCCGCACGGCAGGCCTGGTCGAGAAGATGCCCCGCAAGCTGAGCAGACACTCTTCCTTCGCGGAGAGCCTCGAGATGGACCTGCCCGAAGGCTTGCCGCAGGTCGACTTCGACGCCACGCTCGAGAACGAGCTCAAGGCCAGCGCAGACCTGATGTGCCAGCTCAAGTTCTCCGCAGGCGACAGACAGGCCCAGTCCAAAGGCATCCCCAAGGTACCGCGTGTGACCCAGCCAGACCTGCTGCTCTCGCTCGTGCAGAGCTGCGTGAAGCACTTCGACAGCCTCCCGCTGAACAAACAGCTCGGCGCAGAGCTCATCAAGTGGACCAACAGCCTGCAGGAGAAGATCCGCGAGACCATCATCCTCTCCGACCTCCGCAGGCAGCTGCTCCCAGACCCCCGCGACGCCCCAGACGCCCGTCTGCCCAAGGGCAGCTCCTTCGAGAGGTAGGCTCCCCTCACCAGCCCCGAACCCTCCCCGCTCCAGCCGCTGCCGCCCCGCCGCGAAGCCCCCCTCACCGACCGCATGCGCCACCCGCTGCCAGGCTTCTTCAAAGGCTACCCCAAGAAGTTCTTCGCCAAGAACAAACAGCCCGCCCAAGCCAGCCCCGTCCACCTCACCTCCACGCCCCAGCCGAGCAAAAAGCTGCAAGCTTCGGGCCACAAGACAGACAGCAACGGCTCCTGCGCGGCCTTCGCCTTCAACCTCCTCGACCACAAAGAAGCCCTCGCCCTCGAACTCGAGAAAGAACTCGCCGCGACCCACCTGCTCACCGAAGAGAAGGCCAAGCTCCTCCAGAGCCTCGAACTCAAGATCTTCAAGCTCGAGAAAGACCTCCTCAAAAAGAAGAAAGAACTCGACGACGGCTGCGCACAGCTCAAAGCCAAAGAGAAGCTCCTCGAAGACGCGCTGCTCCGCGAGTTCGAAGCGAAGATCGAGGTCGACTCGCTGGCCAAGAAGCTGGAGCTCCTCGACAAGCTCGCAGACAAAGCCACCAAAGCCTTCGAAAGACTCGACGCGGAGAACAAGCGCGACCTCGAAGCCAAAGTGAAGTCTCGACAGCAGCTGCTGCAGGACAAAGACAAACAGACGCTCGCCCTCCAGCTCTGCTCCAAACTCCTCGACCAGGTCTGGGCCGTCTTCCTCGAACTCGACGCTGACCTCGGCTGCCTCGAAGACGCCAAGTTCTTCTTCGCGAGGCCAGAGCTCATCTTCGAAGCCTTCTTCGACAGGTGCGAGAAAGACCTCCTCAGTCTCTTCGACGCCTCGCAGGACTTCTTCGCAGACCTCGCGGACCAGACGGACTCCAAGCCGCCCCCCGCAGCGACGGCCAGCCTCAAAGCGATGCGCTGCTTCGAGTCGCTGCGACAGCTGGCGCGCACCTTCTGCGAGTCGAAGGTCGCCCAGGTGAGTCCTTCGAAGCTGCGCGAGAAGCCGAGCAAGCCTCCCCCCAGCACCGTGCGACTGCTCAAGTCGAGAGACAGCCTGTTGAACTCGCTGTCGCGCTCGAACCTGCCGCAGCTGGAAGGCCACCTCTTCTCGAAAGATCGAGACGTGTCTGCCCAGCTGCTGGAACTTTCGAGCGACAGACGCCTGCCGCTGGACGCCCAGGCGAACCCTCCAGGCCTGCGCGCCGCTCGCTACAGCTTTGCAGCGCTGAACACGTACCACCTGGACGACGACAGCGCGATCCTCGAGAAAGAACAGACGGTCAACGACTCGCAGATAGACACCTCGTACCTGCAGATCGTCGACAACGTCTTCCTCATGATGGAGAACCTCTTCCTCCGCATCAAAAACCACTGCAGGTCTGTCTACCAAGACTGCATCGCGGTCCTCGAAGCCGACCAGGCCGACTCCGCAGCGCGTCTCAAGCAGCAGCTCGAAAGGTACTCGAGAGTCAGCCAGCAAAGTCGTGCGTCTCGAGCGGCAGTACAGCTCGGTCAAGCTGGACATCAACGACCTGCGCGGCACCCGCAGCAACTCCGTGGGCGACATCACCTTCTTCATCGAGAAGATCATCGAGTACCTGCAGGTCGGCGACGAGCAGCTGCTGCAGCGGCAGAACTCGCTCGAAGACTCGGGCTAGCCTCCTCTATCTACTGACTGCTCACTAACCTTCGACTAATTAATCCTCCGACCTGCATCCTCCGAAGCCGCCGCAGAGACACGGCTCCGCTGGAGAAGATAAGATTCGAGTTAGGCGAGACGGGCATCTTAAGGACTGACTTGGAGTCTGTTCACTGTTACCGGCGAGGGAGTGGCAGGTCCTCCGCTCCAGTTAATCAAAAACGGGACTTCCTGCGCTCCAGAAAACAATTATAATTAGTGGAGCCTCTCGCTGCAGTCCAATTGATCTAGGCTGTCTCGGGGTAATATGGAAATGAAGCTCATCAAGTCGGACGGCTGCATCACTGACGAACGGAGAGGCATCCGCGAAGAGACGGTCATCGTGGCCGACAGACCTGACCCGGTCGAGACCGGCCCCTTCAAGAAGTTCCTGCGGTTCGCGGGGCCGGGCTTCTTGATCTCGATCGCGTGTCTCGACCCGGGCAACCTGTCGGGAGACATCGCGATCGCGCAGGAGACGCGCTTCCGACTCTTCTGGGTGCTCATCCTCGCGCACTGCATGGCGTACGTGTACCAGTCCATCTCGCTGACCATCGGTTCGTCTCGCTGACCAGGCATCATGTCGGGCTCGGACCTGGCCAACATGATCCGCATGACCTACCCGCACCGCACCAGTCTCTTCCTCTGGCTCATGGCCGAGCTCGCGGTCATCTGCGCGGACACGCAGGAAGTCATCGGCTCGGCCGTGGGCCTCAAGCTGCTGCTGGGCATCCCGCTGAAGGTCGGCGTGGTGCTCACCATCCTCATCTCGCTGGTAGACTCCGCTGAGCAGGGCGTGCTGCACCTGCAGAAGTACGGCCAGCGCATCATCGAAGCGATCTTCGCAGCCTTCGTGGGGGTCATGGGCGTGTGCTTCTTCGTGAACTACCTCATCATCGGGTACGCGAGACTCACCAGGCCGCCGCTCTCCGAGAACTTCTTCGGCCTGCTGCCCTTCGTCCGCGCCTCGGAGCTGCCCGTGGCGCTCTCGCTGCTGGGCTCGATCATCATGCCGCAGAACCTCTACCTGCACTCGTCGCTGGTGCTCTCTCGAGACGTCTCGCTGGACAGGTAGACTCTCCTCAGCAGCAAGCCCGAGCTGCTCTACTTCTACCGCTTCGAAACCAAAGTCATCATGGCCGTCTCGCTCTTCATCAACATGACCGTCATCGGCACCTTCAGCTACTTCTCGGGCAAAGAGGTGCTGCAGCTCGAGAACGCCTACATCGCGCTCAACCACGTCATCGGCTGGGCGGGGGGCTTCGTCTGGGCGCTCGGGCTCTTCTCCTCGGGGCAGTCCGCCTCGATCGCAGGCGCGCTCACGGGGCAGTTCTTGACCGAAGGTACGCCTGGCTGAACAGGCTTCCTGCAGCTGAAGATGTCGCGGTCGACGCGCATGCTGGTGACTCGGCTGATGAGTCTCTTGCCGTGTCTCTTCATCATCCAGTGGGCAGACCTCGAGAAAGCCAACGTGGTGCTCAACATCATCCAGTTCGTGCAGCTGCCCTTCGTCATCATCCCCGCGATGCGCTTCATCTCCGCCCCCTGCTACGTCGACGATGAAGCCTACAAAGGCCGCTTCTTCCTCGCAGTCAAAGCCGTCTCTGTCTTCCTCATCCTCATGAACCTCTACCAAGTCGCGGACAACATGCCCGAAAGCGGTTTCGGCCGCTTCGCAGTCTCGGGCCTGCTGCTGCTCTACGTGTACTTCTTGATCTACATCACTCGCGTGAAGCTGCAGCAGAACATCCGCATCGTCAAAGACGGCAAGCAGCTGCAGATACGCAACGAGTCCTTCGCCTGCTAACCTGCGATCGCGGCAGCTTGTGAGGACTGCCAGTATTAACCGAGCGACACCGCTCACATTCTAATTAATGACTTCAGCCGAACCGGTGCGACTTTCGTCCGTTGTGAAGACGCAGCCCGAAGACGGCAAGCTGGTGGCCACCAACAAGAACATCGAGAAGATCGACCTGGTCAAGTGGAACCCCTGCTCGGTGAAGGCCGTCAAGCTCGAGTTCAACAAGATCGAGTACCTCATGGGCCTGGGCCAGTTCGAAGAGCTGGTCTTCCTCGACCTCGCCAACAACAACGTAGCTTCGAAGTGAACAGATCTGCGCGCTGAGCGACCTGAGGCTGCTCTCGCGGCACAAGAAGCTCGAGTTCGTGGACCTCTCGAACAACCCGATCGTGCACCACAGCTACTACAGAGAGTTCCTCGCACTCTTCGTCGAACAGGTCAAAGTCATCGACCGCGCCCCGGTCGAGGCAGAGTTCCTCCGCGAGATAAAGACCCGCACGGCAGGCATCAAAGACGTGCTCACCACTGTGCTCATCAAGTTCCTCAAGATCCTCGCAGTCAAGTCCATCGCTGCCAGACTCAAGGTCAACCAAGAGCTCGTCCGCCGCTTCGGCTCGCAGACCGAAGAGCTGCCGCGAGGACAGAGGGTCTACGAGCTGATGGAGCGCAACATCGTCGAAGGCTTCGAAGACAACACGCTCATCGAGTTCGAAGCGTACATCCTCGACGACCTCGAGCTGCTCATGGACAGCTTCTTCGCCGACAAGCCGTTCGCTCTCGTCACCCAGATTCGAAGAAGCCTGGAGTCTCGCCTGCAGAGAGTACGGCTCGCAGCAGGTCGAGAAGTACCAAGAGTTCATCACCGGCCTCCGCGAATCGCCGCCCTTCGCCAGACAGACCCCCACCCGAGTGCAGCTCGACGAAGAGAGGAGCAAGTCCATCCACGACATCCCCGCCCCCCAGCAGCTGCGAGACTTCAGCAGGTCCAGCAAAGACCCCCTGCAAGACACTCCTGCCACCAAGAAGCAGCAGTTCGCCGGCTTCCGCGACCCTAGAGACTCCAAAAGATCCGCTGACCCAAGCCTGCCCTTCGAAGCCGACCTCTCCAACAAACTCTTCAACTCGGCACACCTCAAGAACTGTCTCAGCCACGACGGCCACTCCGCCACCGGCAGCAAAGCAGCGGGGAAGTAAAGCGGTCTCACGCAGAGGGAGAGACCCGAAGAGCACTGTCGAGAAGATCAACTCCATCCAAAAGCGAGTCGTCGAGCTCGAGTCGATCCTCGAAAACAAAAGCAGAGAAGTCGAGCTGCTCGAAAAGGAATACCACGACATCGAAGCAGCCAGATCGCTCAGGTCGCAAGAGATCGCAGCTCTAGAGTACTCGCTCGCTCACCAGACTCGAGCTCATGAGCGAACAGGAAAACAAGTCGCTGGTCTCAGACCTCAACGCAGACATCAAGTCGCAGCAAGACGCCATCAAGAAGAGCCACGACCTCAGCTCGCAGATCGACGCACTGCTCAAAGAAAAAGACGCTCTCGTTCTCAAGGTCCAGAGCCTCAAAGCCAGGATGCGCGAGCTGGAAGCCGAAGCAACCAGCCGCGAAGCGATCAACTCACAACCACTCGAAGAAGACACTCGACTGCTCGAAGACGCCTTCTCGACTTGGAGACGAGCAGCATCGAGCAGCAGCAAAGCGAACATGTTCGAAAAGATCCGCTCGAAGAAGCTCATGACGACAGTATTCACCAAGTGGAAGAGAGACCTGGCTGACTTCAAGATAAGCCACATCGAAGTGCTATCCGAGGTGAAGGCCATCCGTGCTCAAAAGCGAGAACGAGAAGAGCAGCAAGAGCAAGACACCATCCGCAAACAGGAAGACCTCGACCGACTCAGAAAGCTGGTCGAAGCAGACGACGAGCAGCCCAGACTGCCGAGCAAGAGCAAGACCCAGCAGCTGCAGAAGCTGCAGACAGCCGCAGACCACCACTCGAAGAAACTGCACGAGTCCATCGGATCGGTCTTCTCTGCGTGGAAAGCAGCCAGCGAGCCATACCGCAGAGAACAGAAGACCAAGCGAGACTTCGAGAACAAGGCCTCTCTCCGCAGCTCGTTCAACGCCTTCAAAGAGCTGTCGGATAAACTTAAAAAAGCGAAGGAAGCCATCTGCAAGCAGCGAGAGCGAAAGCTCAGGTCGCTGCACCGAGAAATCTTCGCCGCTATCAAGTCCGAAGCTGCTCGGTCGACGGCTCTCGAGCAGCAGGCGGACGGCTTCTCTCTCCGCAGACAGAAACACTACTTCAACCAGTGGACCGCTCAGCTGCAGCAGCGACAGACGGATCGAAGAAGCGAAGCATACCTGCGGAGACGACTCACGAAGCACAGAATCGAAGCAGTCTTCGAAGGCTTCAAAAGAGGCCTGGAGGTCCACCGCAGTCAGCAGCGAGCGGTGAGCAAGGCGCTGCAGGCTCGGGCCGCGGTGTTCAAGCGGAGGAAGTTCGAGGAGTTCAGAAGCAAAGCTGCGATCGTCGAGGGGCTGACTGCACTGCTGCGAGACAGGAGACACCAGTCGCTGAGGAATGTGCTGGCTGCGCTGTCGAGCCACCGAGTCGAGAGCCAGCGACTGAACAGAGGCTTCTCGCTGCTGGTCGACCTCGATCTGCGGCTGGCCTGCACCTCGAAGCGGCAGTTCCTCGACTGCTTCGTGCAGACGACTCGCAGGGGCATGCAGCTCGAGTCGGTAGAGTCCTCTCAGCCAGGCAGTCAACCACTTCGTTGAGAGGAGAAGACTTAGAATTGCCTCAAGTACTTTTAATGCGATTCTTGGTGAACTTTTGACTGCAAAGAAAGCAGAGCTTGAAGCCATGAAAACAAAGATTCAAGAGATGGAGTCGAACAGATCTATCTCGATCGACACAGGTCTCATCGAGGCTCAGACCATCAACCAGGCACTAAGAGACCAGAAAAAGGAGCTCGATGAGAATCTGATGCTTGCTGAAGAAGATTTGGTATATTCCGCTCATCAGATCTACTACCAAGATCAAACCGATAGCTATTCTGCACAAGTTGATTCTTTCCAAAATCTCTTGAGCGACCTTGGAAGACAGTTGGCTGAGTTTGAAGTGCAAGTTGCAGACGAAAACCTCGAACTTGAGGCAAGAGTCAGACTGGAGCTTGAAAGAATAGCAGACTTGAGCTCAACAGTTCAAAGCCACGAGAGTGATTTAGGAATATTGCAAGACTGCCTAAACTCTCGGAAAGACAAGCTGTTCTTGGTGAGAGAAGAAAGGAAAGGAGTCGACCGAGAAATGAAGCTGTGCAAAGAAGTGAATAAGACAACAATAAAAGACCTGATCCAAGAAAGACATCAACTCGCGACCAAAGACAACGACATCCAAACAAAGATTTCCAAGCTCAACTCAGAGGTTGATGATGTGGAGGATGAGATCTCTCGTCTTAAAAGGAACGTGTATGAGCTGGAGAAGGACGATGAAGCAGACATCAAGCTTGAGGAGGAGCTCCGATTTCCTAGCAGGATCAAACAGACTCTTTCGAAGAACAGAGGACTTGCAGGCGACATCGAAGTTCTGAAGGACCAGAACTCAGCGCTGCAGACAGGCTACCACGTCGATCAGATGTTAGAGACAGGTGAGCTGCAGTATGGCTCCGAAAGGTATCACTTCCCACTACTCGCGGCCAAAACCCAAGGCTCCACTTTGCAGTCCGAGTCCCAGCAGAGGAGCCCTCAAAAGCCAGTGAATCAGTCTGCAGAAAAGTACGAAGAGAGAAGCACACGCGACCACCACAACTTTTCTGCCCTTTCGAACCCTCACGAGCAGTCGTTCGGCATCCACGCGAACCCTCTCAACCAAGACTACACGAGAGAAGAGTTCGACGACACAGAGAACATTCTGCAAGAAATGCGGCAAGACCTGCGAGCGATGAAAGAGAAGAAGCAGGGCATCGTCGGCAACATCTTGCAAAAGATTCATTTGATCGAAGAAGAGCTGGACCTGAACAGGCTGCTCTAGCGGCCA
>JFJP01039620.1_pt1 | contig 13058 bp, 10 predicted proteins | sample 431651 | NCBI WGS metagenome assembly JFJP01 (sample SAMN02602958, study PRJNA72255) | Microbial mat metagenome, whole genome shotgun sequencing project. | biome: fresh water; feature: sink hole; material: water; isolation source: purple microbial (photo- and chemosynthetic) mats found in...
CTTATATTTGTGCACATTTTGAGGATAGAAAAATGTATAGAAAGAAAAACTACCCACTTTTTGTGCACAAAAAAGGGATTGAAATCAAGCCTAAATAGCTCGTTTTCAATCTCTTTCTTTCGTCGGGGTAGCGGGATTCGAACCCACGACCCCCTGCTCCCAAAGCATAAATTCACTTACTTTTTATTATTTGTTTTCTATCATAAATCTAATGATTATCAGATAAATAACTTTTATTTTTATCATTGTTTATTGTTTGTTATTCGATTATTATGTGTATATTTGTGCACATTTTGTGCACATCATATGCACACGATGTGCACATTTTTTGCATAATTATCGTATATTACATGTATAATTAATGCATATATTCAAAAATCAATAATAACTCTTCAAACGATAAACATTATGGAATGTACAATTACCTTTTACTTAGACAGCCGTAGAGCCAGAGTAAACGATATTTACATAGTTAAACTTCGCGTTTATGTACCAGCATTAGCCAAGAAAAAATTATATGCAACAGATTACGAACTTTCTGAAAAAGATTTTGAAAAATGCTTTGCTCTCAATCCCAAGGGTAAGCATTTAGAAATAGCAGATGCCTTAAACAGTTTGAAAACAAAAGCAATTGCCGCAGCAAAAGAAGCTGAACCATTTACATTTGAAAAATTTGAAAAAATATTATATTCGGCACCCACCAATAAAGCCGATGTTTTTGATTGCTTCAAATTAGCCATTGAAGAAAACAAAAGTCACGGACGTTTAGGCAATGCCGATAATTACCAAAACAGTATAAATTCTATTCGTAAATTTGTGGATTCAAGGAGCAAAAATAAAGTAACCACCCTCCTTTTTTCCGAAATTACCACCAATTGGTTGCAAAGTTATGAAGAGTATATGAAACTTAATGGCAAGAGTACAACCACCGTGAGCATGTATGTACGAGCGTTGAGAGCCATTTTCAACAACGCAATTGAAAAAGGTGACATAACCAGTAAGATATATCCATTTGGCAAGGAGAAAAGCAAATACAAAGTATCCAGCGTAAAGAAGGTAAAGAAAACACTCAAACAATCTGAGCTCAAATTATTATTCGAAGCCAATGGATCAGAAGAGCAATTAAGAGCAAAAGCATTTTTCTTTTTCTCGTACAATTGCAGTGGCATGAACTTCAAAGATATTGCCAATTTGACTTATGGTCAGATGGATGGCGACCGTTTAAAGTTTTTTAGAAAAAAAACTGAGAATACTACAACAGAACAAACAGAAATAAGCGTATTTTTGACCCCCTTTGCACACGATGTCATAAAGCAATACGGAACTAAAAAAGAGAGCGCAAATAGCTTTATATTCAATATAATAACCAAGGAAATGAGCGCAGTGGAGAAACAAAAAGCAATCAAGAATTTCACACGTTCAGTGAACCAAGGATTAAAAAAGCTTGCAAAATACGTTGGTATTGATGAAAACATATCCACATACTATGCACGGCATTCATTCAGTACCAATGCCATTAAATCAGGTGCCAGCATGGAGTTAGTAAGTGAGCAGCTCGGGCACGCAGATTTAAAAACCACTCAAAACTATTTCAGTGGATTTGAGGATGACAGCATTGAAGATTTGACCAAAAAATTAATGGCATTTTAACTATATCCAATCAAATTTAAGATCTAATGAAAACCATAACACAAATCAAAACAGAACTTACAACCATAAAGGATAAACTTAGAGAAAACATGGAGTTATTCAATTTATTCTTCAAGGATAAAAGTTTAGCTCCTGATAAAATTGAGAAACTTAAAAAATTAAATACGCTTTATAGTCAGGATTCTTACATCAAAATCATTGATTCAATTACAAATGATAAACTATTAGTCAACAACATAGTAAATGCTGTTTTTTTTGATTTGTGGTCGGATGCGCTTGATTTTTTTGATATACCCAACAAAATTGAACACGATAAAAAATTCAATAATTATAAGATAACTATCATACAATCTAGCAATGATATTGAATTCTATTTAAACGCTTTAGAACGCTTTAGATACAACCTTAATAACCTACACATTTTCTTTACCATGTATGGTATTCCAGCTACTGGCAAGTGGCCGATAGAAAAATATGGAATCAATTTAGATTTTAATGATTTATTGTTGGACGCTTTAAAAGAATCTGATTTAACCAAAAGAAAAGAGCTTGTTTTAAAAGAACTTCATTCTGCTGAATTATTTCGACTTGATGGCGTTGAACCTGAAGATTTTGAAGAATTTGATAGTTTTATAAAGAAATGCCACAAAACAATTGAGTCGATTGATTTTCAAATGAAAAATACAACAATACTCAAAGAGTACGAAAATGAGAATTCAAATAACAAATTAATTGAAGTTGAAAATATCATTCCAAATAAAAATCCTAAAGCTAAGCAAAAACAAAAAACCGAACTTATTGACTTTCTACTTGATAAATCTAAAATTGAGTTACTGCTCACCATCCAAACAACTTTTAGGGCATACGAAGGAAAACGTCTTGCGATTTTAATTCATTTACTTCAAAAAGAAAATAAGCTTATTAAATTTATTCTAAATTCCAAAACCCATTCTCGTAAACACTTTATTTGCATGTTTAAGGAAGATGATTCTATCACTAATACAGAAGCGGTAGGTAAATACTTAAACTCTTACACTGAAGATTTAAATCTTCCAACAATACCAACGGATGACTTTGATTATAACGATGTCAAAGAAAAACTCACAGAAGTACTAGAAAACTCAGTTGTCTAGTTGTGTGTAGTTGCGACAAACACACACAACTATAAACAACTTATAATCAACTAGTTACAATAATAATTGATTTACCTTTGCACCATTATTAACCAGTGGTGCATTTTTTTTGCCCACATAAAACTGTTTGTTTAATGAATACGCAAGTAATCAATTTCGAAGACCTTCCAAAGGCAATCAGTTTACTTATTGAAAAAGTAGACTCTCTTGAACTGTTGCTAAAATCGCAACAAAGCTACAAAGCAGCTTCCGACAAACCAATGTCAATTACAGAAGCTGCGAAATTCGTCAATCTCACAAAGCCTACAATCTACGGATTTGTAAGCAATCGTACCATCCCATTTTCAAAAGTGGGTAAGAGACTCTATTTCTCAGAAGTAGAGTTAACCTCATGGATTCAAACTGGACGTAAACAAACACGTTCTGAGATTTCAACTAATGTAAATGCTGTAAGTCTATTAACGCCTAGAAAATCTAAACGATAATGGACTACAAATCACACTTAGAAAATTTTGTTGCTTCACTTTACAAAACATTAGAAGAAGCAGAGGTAAAAAAAGAATCAGTTAAGGTTCTAACTACCAATTATGAAAAAGCATTCACTCAACTCAAAGAGTTGACAAATGTAATAAAGGAATCCAATCTCAAAATTGAAGATCCATTTGTATCGAACAAGCAATTCCTTAGACTTATGGACATTAGTCCACGAACTGCACAAATTTGGAGAGATGAAGAAAAAATTGGCTATAGCCAAATTTCTGGTAAAATCTATTATCGCAAAAGCGACATAGAAAAACTGCTCAACGAGAACTATACAAAGGCTAATGAAAAAGGGGGAAACAAAAGATGATGGAGAAAAATCAAAAAACCTCTTATGGTATAGAATCTCAAGGTACTGAAAAATATGAAGAACACAATGTCAATAATTTTCTTGCTGATTTACAAGCATCTACTTTAAGCGATTTGGATAGGTTGACAAATGATACTAATATTTTAGAAACGCCAAAAAAAGGTACAGATTCTGAAGAAAGTCAATTATCAAACATTGAAATTCTTCTTCTTAAATTGAAAAGTGTAAAAGTGGATATTCACGCAGAGCTTCCACCACCACCTGTTGCATTGGCAATTTTAAACGGTCAAGTAGAATGTACTGTTGGCACATTAGGTAATTTTAGCCTGGTAATAGGCAAAGCAAAAAGCCGAAAAACATTTGCAATAACTATGGCCCTGGCAGGAGCATGTATTCGTACGCCTGTACTGGATAAATTCATTGGCTATCTGCCCGAAAAACAGCGCCGTGTAGCCTTATTTGACACAGAACAAGGTAGTTATCATGTGCAAAAAGTTTGTAAACGAGTTGTCAGATTAGTCGGTCACGAACCTGAAAATTTTGAAGCCTTTGGCTTACGTAAATTTTCACCAGTTGAAAGACTGGCAATGATAGAAGCATTTATTTATAGTCATAGTGATTTAGGTTTTGTAGTAATTGATGGAGTTAGAGATTTAATCAGTTCCATTAATGACGAAGAACAGGCCACAGCAATTACTTCTAAATTCCTTAAATGGACAGAGGAGCGAAACATTCATATTATTTGTTTATTGCACCAAAACAAAGGTGATAACAATGCAAGGGGCCACATTGGTTCAGAGTTAGTCAACAAAGCCGAAACTGTTTTATCAATTACCAAGGATAATGACATCTCAGTAGTTAAAGCTGATTTTTGTCGTGACATTGAGCCAACTCCATTTGGGTTTACTATTGATAGCGATGGATTGCCAATGATAGTAGAACATTACGAATTGAAAGTTGATAGCAAATCAAAGAAAACCTTAAGTCCAAGTGATGTATCAGAAGAAAGTCATTTACAAGTACTTCGCTTAGTGTTTGAATTAAATAATCAACCTAAATTCAAAGAGTTATGTGCAAATATCAAAGAAAGATTTGAAACCTTGGGAACAAAATTTGGCAGGGATAAGTCAGAGAATTTCCTAACCTACTATCTAAATAATGACTACATATCAAAAATTGAAAACGGCTCAAAATCTTACTACGTTCTACAAACCTAAACCACTACACTAACTACCCCCTAATTATAGGGGGTTAGTGTAGTAGTGTACACTAAATAGGGTGCACTAGTGCAGTAAATTTAACTATAAAAAAACTGATAATCATGAACCAATACGCAAAACCATACCTTCAACCATACAAGGGAAAAAACACACGCCACCAATGCCCAGCATGTGGAGCAAAAAACTCTTTTACACATTACCTTGACGGCAATACCAATGAAATAATAAACAATAAAGTTGGACGCTGCGACCGAGTATCTAAATGTGGATACCACTATCCACCAAAACAATTTTTCATTGACAATCCAACTTATAGTAGAGACGAGGCACGCCTTGTTTCAAATTACAAATCCAATCCAAAACCAGTTACCCCACCCCTTCCGATGGGAACAATAAACTTTTCTTATGTCCAGAATTCTAAAAGCGTCAAAAGTAATTTATTGCGCTTCCTTTGTGAATTTATGACCATTGAACAGATACAACCTTCATGCGAATTATACGCCTTAGGAGCTACCAAATCAAGTGAAGTAATATTCTGGCAAATAGATATCAATGGAAATGTCAGAACTGGTAAAATAATGCAATACAATCCCAAAACAGGGCACCGAATTAAACACGAAAGCAATGCAATAGACTGGGTTCACAACAAATTAAAAAAGTCGGGTATTCTTCCCGAAAACTTCAACCTGCAACAATGCTTTTTCGGTGAGCACCTACTCACTTTAAATCCTGACAAAAACGTTGCTATTGTAGAAAGCGAAAAATCAGCATTCATTGCAAGTGTTTTTATGCCAGACTACGTTTGGCTTGCTGCGGGCAATCTCAACGGATTACCAATTGAAAAATGCAAAGTTTTAGCCAATAGAACAGTAATCCTATTTCCAGATTTAGGAGCATTCGACAAATGGACTTTAAAAGCTACCGAGATACAAAAAAAAATTAATTGCAAAATAGCAGTTTCTACACATTTAGAAAAAGTGGCTACAAAAGAAGATAGAGATAAAGGGTTGGACATTGCAGATTTTATTATCAAACAAAAAACACCGAAACAAACCAACCATCCAATTAAAGGACAATGGAGTCCTGTAATTGAAACATTAGGATTAAAACCAACCCATTATCTCTTAATAGACAAGCTTCAATATGAAGCAAGCATTAAAACATAGGCAAAATGAAATTTGGCAAAATCAACATTTAAGATAAAATTAAATTAAACCAATTTTATTCAAAAATCAAAAATCGTACACAGCACATCCGACAATAATAACCACAAAAATCATAAAAACTACTTCTCTTAATGGTTTCAAGATTCGAATTTCTTACAACCTTTTCCAACTATATTTTCTCCATTTTCCTACCCAATCAAAAATAACTAAATTTTATTTTCTACATTCGCTTGTTTATCCAAAAATGTTCAATACATTTGCATGTTCATTGGCAATGAACAACAATTAGTACTGAACACAAACTCATTTTATCATGTATCCAAATCACGATTACATATACGATGCTGGAGTAGCTCTAGAGCAAATCAGCGGCTTAAATGTGACCATTGAAAGCCGTAGAAAAGAGTATGATGGTATCATTGATATCAATGGATATGATTTTACCATTGAGGCTCGTAATGAGTTGAGAAAAGAAAACAAAGGCTTTCTCTTTAATCGACTGGAAGAATTAAAAACGTTGACAAAACGTCCTACTTTAGTTATTGGCAAATACATAGCTTTAGATGTGGCCAGTGAATTAAAAGAAAACGGAATCAATTACCTGGATGTAGCTGGAAACTGTTTTATCAAAAACAAAGAATTGCTAATATATATTGCTGGTCAAAAAGTGCAACGTAAAGAAAAAACCAATCAAGCCAAAGCATTTCAAGAGGTTGGAATAAAGATAATTTTCAACCTGCTTTCCAATCCCGATAATCTTCAACTTTCATACCGTGAACTTGCCGAGCTTGCCGATGTATCTATTGGCTCTGTAAGCAATGTAATGAAGGAATTGGAAGAACAAAATTTCATTCTCAAAACAAAATTAAAACGTGTCCTGAAAAATAAACCAACATTGCTGGAACGTTGGGTGATTGCTTATCAAGATGTGCTTCGCCCCCGATTGGTAAAAAAGCAAATGCGATTTATAAAACCCGATGCCACGCAAAACTGGAAAGAACTTTTCTTGGATAATGAGGAAGGAATAACCCTTTGGGGAGCTGAACCAGCAGCAGCAATTCTTACAAATCACTTAGTCCCCGAAAAATTCACTTTTTACACTACTCAAAGTTGGCAGAATCTGGGACAAGATATCGGATTAGTGCCTGACCAGAATGGCAAAGTAGAAGTTCTTCAGGTATTCTGGAAACAAAGCAAAACTGATAACAATCAAACCACTCCGCCCCTATTGATTTATGCCGATTTAATTGGAAGTGGATACAGCAGAAATATCGAAACAGCACAAATAATTTTAGAAAATGAGTTACAACATATCAAGTGAAGACCTTAACAATCCGCTACTAAAAGAGTTATTGAAAAAACTAACCGATTATTTTCAATCAATAGGTTCAGAATTTTATGTGATTGGTGCCACTGCAAGAGATATTGTTTTGAGTGGTATCCATAATCAAACTGCTGTAAGAAAAACTGCTGACCTGGATATTGCCATTGCCATAAAAGATTGGGATAAGTTTGAGCAGATATCGAAAGAACTTTGTATAATGGAAGGTTTCAAAAAAGACCCAGAACAAACTCAACGCTTTACTTATCAGAATGTGTATGATATTGATATTGTTCCATTTGGCGAAATTGCCAAAGCCGACAAAAACATCTACTGGCCACCAGAAGAAGAATTTGCTATGTCGGTGGTGGGTTTTACCGAAGTGGCCAACAATACACTTGATGTGACTATCGATAATGAGTTTACAATTAAAGTAGCTTCATTACCTGGCATCTTTATTCTGAAGCTGACGGCTTTCAACGATAGAAAAAATAGAACCAATAAAGATGCTGACGACTTAGCTTTCATTATCAAAAACTACTTGAATATAAATATCGAAAGAGCAGCAGCGGATCATTACGATATTTATGAGGTTGAAGATTTCAATACATTCATTGCTGGAGCAACTTTGTTGGGTAGGGATATAAAATCAATAATTGGTGAAAATGAGGAAACCATTCAAACTTTTATTCAAATTTTAGAAGATGAATTGATAATGGAAGATGGAAGTCCACTAGTAAATCAAATGATTGAAACAAATAAAAATCTAAAATACGAAGAAATCATAGAAGCCTTACAATCGCTTCTGCACGAGCTAAAATAAAAAACATGAGCAAAGAAAATAATACAACTACCGAAGAAGTAGTTCTCGAAGACAATCAGATTATATGTGCTTTGACTGATGTCGTAAAACCCGCTAAAAGTAAAGAGCTTACCCTGCAATCACTTATCGCCATGCTCAACGAGGAATATGGTTTTGAAATGAACGATATGGAGCGGGATTTCAACTTTTCATATACCGATTTTGAGGGGAAAACGAAAAGGACGAAAATTGATTTGGCTGTTTTTGATGCTGGAAAGCCACACGATGCGGATGGACTGATTCGTATTTGCATTGTGAATGATGATAAAACAAAATCGAAAGACAGCAAAAAAGGGGTTGAAGCAACCCTACAGGCTATTCTTGAATTTTCTGATAATTGCGAATTTGGTCTTTGGACAAATGGTGATGAGTTCCACTTCCTACAAAGCGAGATGGACGAATGGAATCAGGTGAATTGCAACGATATTTCTGATTTCCCTGGTGCTGGACAGACCATGGAAGATTTGGAGAAATTTGCGGACAGAATTAAACCGCGTAAACCTGCCAACGATTCCTTGATTCGCACTTTCAAGCGTTGCCACGATTATATCTACGGTAACGAAGGTATGAAAAAAACAGCTTTCTGGGAATTACTCAACCTGATTTTCTGTAAAATCTACGACGAAAAACGCCGCTTTATCCCTTCGCCAAACGGTGAGAGTTACCGACGTAAATTTTGGGTAGGTGTGAAAGAGCAGAACTCGGAAGAAGGATTGAAAAGTATATCCAAACGTATCAAAGGAATTTTCCAGGAATTAAAAACCGACCCACTTTTTTCTGAAGTTTTTGATGGTAACGAGCAGATTAACCTTTCCGAACGTGGTTTGGCTTTTGTAGCTGGTGAACTTGCCAAATATTCATTTTTAGATGCTACGGTGGATGTGAAAGGTACTGCCTACGAAACCATTGTTTCTAATACCCTGAAACAAGAAGCTGGTCAATTCTTTACACCCAGAAATCTGATTCGCTGCATGGTGGAAATGATGGACCCAACTGAAAATATGCGCATTCTCGACCCTGCATGTGGTTCGGGTGGTTTCCTTACTGTGGCACTCGACCATGTTCGTAAAAAAATTACCCAAGAAATGTATCCTGAATTAGAGGGTTTGTACTTGACTGAAAAATACAACTCACAAGAGGTAAACGACCGAGTGAAAGTGTATGCCGAAAAAATGATTTTCGGTTTTGACTTTGACCCCGACTTGAAAAAAGCGGCACGAATGAACATGGTAATGGCTGGCGATGGACATGCCAATATCTCCAATATCAATTCACTCGATTATCCTTATGGCCCGAAAACGGATGAACTTGAAAAAATAAAACAAACCATACAAAACAGCATTGCCAATAGTAACGACAGAAATGTGCCTTACGAAACGGACGATGCACGCGAGAAATTCGACCTTATTTTTACTAATCCGCCATTCGGAGCTAAAGTAGAAGTTGATTTCGAAATTTCGAAACGTTACGAGCTTGGACATAACTGGAGCAAAGACACTTACGGTAACTTTCAAATGGGAACAGTGAGCAGCAGTGAAGCACCCGAAGTGCTGTTTATTGAGCAATGTTACAATTTCCTGAAACCTGGTGGACGGTTGGCAATAGTGCTGCCCGATGGCATTTTGGGAAATCCAAATACTGAATATGTACGTGACTGGATTTTGAAACGCTTCAAACTATTGGCTTCAATTGACCTTCCAGTAGAAACCTTTCTACCACAAGTTGGTGTACAAGCTTCTTTACTTTTTTTACAAAAGAAAACTTCTACCGAACGTGATGCAGCCGTAAATGGTGAAGATTACGAAGTATTTATGGCGATTGCCGAAAGTATTGGCAAAAACCGTCGTGGTGAGCCAATTTATATGCGTGATGAAGATGGAGCTGAATTACTTTTTGACGAAAAGAAAGAAACCCTTTTACATGACAATTTTGGGAATACAAAATTTAATAGCCGTAAAGTAAGAGTTAAACGATTGGATGATGATTTACCTCTAATAAGTTCAGCTTATTTTAAGTTTAAAAAAGATGTGAAACTATGAAAACTATAATCGCCCAAAATTCATGGTTTGTTGAAAGTGATTTGAGGCTAGATGCATCATATCATTTGAGTGATACAAATAGGATTAAACACGTTTTTAGAAATATGCCTTATCAATTTTCAACTATTGAAAAGCAGTCTGAAAGAATTTTCTCTGGAAATATCTTTAGAAGAACTTATGTAAAAGACCCCGAAAGAGGAATCCCATATATAACGGGGTCTGATATGATTAAATTGGATATTAATTCAGGAAAATATCTTTCAAAAAATCAAGCTGTTGGATTACAAAATCTAATGCTCAAAAAAGGTTGGATTTTGGTAACATGTTCAGGAACTTTAGGGAATACGGTTTACACGAATGATTTGTTTGCGAATAAAATTGCGACACATGATTTGATTAGAATAATTCCTAACAATAATGACACTATGGAAGGATTCTTATATGCTTTTCTAACTTGCAAATATGGATTTACGCTTTTAACCCAGTCATCTTATGGTGGGGTTGTTAAACATATTGAGCCGCATCATATCGCCAATATTCCAGTTCCAATACTTCCACCAGAACAACAATTAAAAATAAATAATTTAGTTTTTGAATCTGCTGAGTTACGTGTAGAAGCAAATCTTAAGTTGAAAGAGGTTGAAGAATTATTTAGTACGCATCTTAACATAGTACGTTTTAATACAAATAATTTTCAAACAGGTTCAAGAAAATTATCAGAAGTTCAAGCTAGTTTTCAATTAAGATTAGATGCGCCTGCATTTATAAATCCTGGGGTAAAATTAATTGAAACATTAAAAAATAAATTTGATTTTAAAGAATTAGGAAAATGTGAAGTTCAGGTAAGTCGACCAGGAATATTCAAAAGAGTATATGTGAAAAGTGGAGGATTTCCCTATATTAAGGGTTCTGAACTTGGACTTAACAATCCCTTTAATAACTGTGTACGTTTATCCAAGTCTAAAACTCCTTTTTTAGAAAAACTACGTTTATGTAATAATCAAATATTAGTCACTTGTGCTGGTTCAGTTGGTAACATAAGAATAATCACTAAGGAATTTGAAGATCAAAATGCAATTGGCTCTCAAGATATTATCAGAATAAATAGTAACAGTAAATTGTTTACTAACGAATATATTTTTGCATACCTAAGATTACCATTTATATTCGATTTTATTCAGTCAATGAAATATGGTTCCGTTATTGAAAGAGTTGAGCCATTTCATATTGATCAAATTCCAATATTAGTTCCTACACAGGAATTTTCTGAATTGATAACACAAAAAATAGTGGAATATAAAGAACTTACATATACTGCTTTTTGCAAAGAAAACCAAGCTATCCAACTCGTTGAAAAAGAAATAGAACAATGGCAAAACTAATTCAAGCCAAATACAGTGCAGGTGCAGTAAATGCTGGTGAAAAGCGTTTATTGGATTTTCTGGAGGTAAACCTACCCGAGAATTACTTTATTGTTTCCAATGTGGAGTTTGCAAATGTTACTCCACAAGGTCAAGTGCAGTATTTGGAGTACGACTGCATTGTGATTACTCCTCATGCACTGTACCATATCGAGAACAAAGATTGGAGTGGTCGCCTCGAAGGGGATGACAATACCTGGTACCTCAATGATAGCGAAAAACCGAACCCGCTTAAAACAGTTCGGTTTAAAACTTCGGTGCTGGCTAGCAAACTCAAAGCACATAATCCCTCGTGGGCTACTGCCTGGGTAGCTTCTATGGTTACGCTGTCGCACCCACGCCAAAACAAAAAAGGCTTGTGGGGCGATTGCGAAAAAGCAACTTATTTGTTGGAAGAAAAATTAAAGGAATTTATCTGCAACCCCGTTGCAGTAAGGAAACCTGCTGATGGCATTGCCGATATTTATGTTCAAATAAGCAACTTCATTGCTGGTATTTCTACCCCACGTGAGGCCAAAGACCGCAAAGAAGTGATTGGATACGATATTATTGAAATCCTTGCCCTAGACAAATGTTATTCCGAGTTCCTTTGCAAAACCAAAGGAATGGTTACCAGCAATAAGTATCGGGTAAAAGAATACATGCTCGATTTGGTGGGATTAAGCCCTTCCGAACGTGAAAAACGAAGTTTGCAAATCAAAAACCAACAAATGGCACTTGCTAAAATGCAACGTTGCCCATTTATTCTCAATGCACAGTTTATTCTCCAAGATGAGAATAATCTGTTTTATGAAATTACCGACTTTCTGGACGAAAGTTCCTTGCGCTCCCAATTGAGCCGTAAAACATTTACGCAAGAAGAGAAACTGACTATCATTTTCAACCTCATTGAAGCACTTCGTGTGGCTCACAAAGTGGATGTTTATCACCGTGATTTGAATCCCGAAAACATTTTCCTCACCAGTGGTTGTGCTGCCCTTGCCAACTTTGGAAAAGCGTATTTTGCCGACCATAGCGAAATGGGTTACACCGTAGCTCCTACCCTCAACGAAAACAATGCCACTGCTTATCATGCGCCCGAAATGTTGGCAAAAGATGCCTCGCGCGCCAGTGATATTTATTCTATGGGAATGCTTATCTATGAGCTTTTTACAGGCACTTTGCCCATAGCTTCTCCCTACGATTTGAATAAATTGGGTGGAAAACTCACTCCTAAATTGATGCCTACAGCAGTAAAAGTTGGCTTGCCAGCTTGGTTGGACGAATTATGTGCGCATACCATTCTTTGGGAGGAAACCGACCGTTGGGATAATATCGAGGAACTGGATAATTTCCTCAAAAATCAACTTTCTATTTCGCACATTTCTGGTACAACCCAGCAAACTGCTCCTGTTGC
>JFJP01002189.1_pt1 | contig 13057 bp, 13 predicted proteins | sample 431651 | NCBI WGS metagenome assembly JFJP01 (sample SAMN02602958, study PRJNA72255) | Microbial mat metagenome, whole genome shotgun sequencing project. | biome: fresh water; feature: sink hole; material: water; isolation source: purple microbial (photo- and chemosynthetic) mats found in...
ATACTGTTTTTCCTGGTGGATTATGGTTGGTTTTGCGGCATCTTGCGACCAATGCAGACCGCTGCGTTCGAGGTTTAGAAGTCGAGTCCATGTCACGGGACATTTCCGCCACTCGGCCAGCCATCGCGCCTTTCTCATGGGGAAGAACTACCGGGGCGTGGGAGAAATGGCGACAAAAAATTCTACCACGTGCCTGTCCAGCTTCCATAGGCGGGATTTGTTGGTGAAGAGGAAAATCCACTAAAAAGCCTGACTTGCTGTAGTGGAAACTCCGCCGGGGAGAATGAATGAATGAAAGCCGGGATGAATCCCGCGCTCCGTCCGGGATGGATTTCAAATGCCTGCCACCAGTGCCTCGAATCCGCAGAACAGCTTGGAACCCACCGGAGGTTTCGCCGGAAGCCGGACGTCGTGGTCGAGATGGCGGCGGCAAATCTCCTGGAAATCTTCCGGCGTCTTTGCCCGGCGCATGTCGTATTCGAAGTCCCCCTCCAGCCCGTGGCTGATGTAGGCGAGCGTTTTTTTCATCCGCTGGACGTGGGCGAGCGGATTGAACTTCGGCGTCTCACGGGCGATCTCGTCGTAAAGCTCGAGCACGTATTCCCAAAGATCCCGATAGGTCGGATCCGTGGAAGGAGTCGAGGCAAGCGCGGCGCCCAGTTGCGAGAAAATCCACGGATTGCGGATCGCCCCGCGGCCGACCATCAATCCAGCCGCTCCCGTTTGGGCGAGGTAAGAGAGGCCGGTATCGACATCCACGACATTGCCGTTCGCGATGACCGGGCAGGCCATCGTTCTCACCGCCATGTGCACAAAATCCGGGTGGACCGGCGTCTGATAGCGTTCCACGACCGTGCGCCCGTGAATCGTCAGGCCGTCGATGCCATGGCTGCGGAAAATCTCCAACAACCCCGGAAACTCGTCAGCCGCCGTGTACCCGAGCCGCGTCTTGACGGTGAATTTTCCGGGGATCGCCTCGCGCAGGCTGCCAATCAGGCGGTTGACCGATTCCGGATTGCGCAGCAATCCGCCCCCCGCGTCCTTGCGGCAGACGATCGGTGCCGGGCAGCCGAGGTTCAGATCGATCCCCGCGATGGGATGCGCGGCAAGCTCCCGGGCGGTGCGGGCCAGACTCGCCAAATCCCGGCCGATCATCTGCGCAAACACGGGTCGCCCGGTTTCATTCTCCACAATCGAGCGGAGAATGTAGCGGTTGAGACAGGATTCAGGATGGACGCGGAAATACTCGGTCACAAACCAATCCGGCGTCCCCCGCCGCGCGATCACCCGCATGAACGGAAGATCCGTCACGTCCTGCATCGGTGCCAGCACCAGCGCCGGCCGGTCGGTCGGCAGAAAATCACGCATGGGACAGAGCGGTCATGGACATGGCATCGGACAGCGCCCACCCGGCACGGTCAAGAAATTCAATTGACACTGAGCCCGCATTATTGGTGACTCCGATAGCTTGACTCACTCCCATAGCTTAAAGTGGACACTGACTTACTACACACGGAAAAAATTCTCGCGGATCGGAAGACATTCTACCTCGATCTCAAATCGAACGTGCGCGGCATGGTCGTCAAGATCACGGAGGACGTCGGCGGAAATCGCGACACGATCATGGTCCCCGCCGAGATCCTCGGTGACTTCATCGCCGCGCTGACCGACATCAAGGCGACTGCGGACGAGCAGGGGTGAGCCCCCAGGCCTTTCAGGAGGCCAGGGTGCCGTGGGGCGCGTGATCGCAACCTACACCATCATCCGTCAGGAGATCGACTCGTGCAGGCGGGGATCGATCCCACCAATGCATCGACCGTAGGCTATGTTGGTGTTGCTTTGGGCGATCGAGCCGATTTGGGATTCACCGTGAGGAACACGGGTGGCGCGGACCTTCTTCTCACCGGCACCCCGAAGGTGGTGACGCAGGGTGGCCAAGGGGCCTTTGTCGTCACAACCCAGCCTGCCGGCAGCGTGTCTCCCTTCGGCGGAAGCACCACCTTCACGGTGCGCTTCACCTCACCAGCCCCGGGCTTCGCCTCAGCGAGCATTGTGATCGCAAACAACGATCCGGATGAGGCAAACTTCGTTCTCCAGCCCGCCTAAGCATTCCCTTCCCTTCAAAAGTAGGGTTTTACCCCATGGTGTCGCTGCGGAGAGACAGTGTAGCTTCTCCTCAGTGTCGGCACCATGGTTGGAGCAACGGGTTATAACATTTTCCTTGGCCCGAGGGATGAGCCAGCCTTGATCCGACAGATAGATATTTCCGGGTTATCCAACTGTTTGTAATTATGAAAACCTCGCCTTACACCGTCTCAATCCGTCCCGCCGCCATTGGGGCCTGCCTTGCCTTCGCCGCTCACGCTCACGGTGCCGTGAATCTCGGCACGGCCGCGTCATTCGGAATTCTCGGCGCGTCAACCGTCACTAACACCGGTCCCACGGTGATCACGGGTGATCTGGGTGTGAGTCCCGGCACCGCGATCACCGGGTTCCCTCCCGGAACAATCACCGGAACTTCACACTCGAATGACGCGGTCGCCGTTCAGGCACAAGTCGATGCAAAAATAGCTTACGATAACATGGCGTTGCTCCCGGCTGGTATGATTCTGACAGGCTCAAATCTCGGCGGACTCACTCTCTTGCCGGGTGTCTATTTCTTTTCCACCAGTGCGGACCTGACTGGGATACTGACCTTGAATGGTAATGGCGAAGCCAATCCGGAGTTCATCTTTCAGATAGGCTCAACGTTCATCGCGGCTTCCAGTGCCGCGATCATCACAATTGGTGGTGCGAATCCCAGCCAAGTATATTTTCAAGTTGGCAGCTCCGCCACCTTGGGGACGAACAGTGAGATTGTGGGCACCATCATCGCCAATACGAGTGTCACCTTCAACACCGGTGCCGATCTGACCGGTCGGGCGATCGCTCTCACAGGAGCTGTCACCCTCGACACGAACCAAGTTGTTCCTGAGCCGTCCTCTGCGGTTCTCCTGGTCTCGGGTTTGGTCTCTCTGTTCACGCTGAGAAGGCGTCCTTTGATCAAAGGCTGAAACGGGCCATCGATCCCTGGTTTGATCCTTTCCTATACGGTGATGCGCGTGCGGAGCGTGGTGTGACCCAGCTCCAAATCACCGCCCGCGCTCCAGGTGCACCGCGACGCATTCGGTATCCGGCAGGATGTGTTTCTCGATGGAGACGGCGACTCGCTCCAGCGGATGGTTTCCCAGCAGATGGTCCGCGATCTCCACGGCGAGCGTCTCGATGAGGCGGCGGGGACGGGCGGCGGCGAGCGCCTGGATTTCCAGGGAAACGGCGTGATAATCAATCGTCCGCGAGATGTCGTCGGCCAGTCCGGCGAAGCCCTGGGACGGGGTCATGCGGAGGGTGACGAGCAACGTCTGGCAGACGGCGCGCTCCTCGTCGGGCACGCCGATGAGGGTGCTGACGCGCAGGCGGCGGATCTCGATGAGGTCAGGCATGGGGCGGTTTGAGAGGTGCGCCGGATGGAGCGTGGAATCTATTCCGGCTTTCATTCATTCATTCGAGGGTAGGACTGGGAACATCGAACATTGAACATCGAAGTGGAAGAGGATGAGAACCAAGAAATGACGTTTGGAATTTTCAAGGTGGGAGAAGGGCTTTTTCGAGGACTTCCATGAGCAGGAAGCGGGTGGGCTGGTTGAGATTGAGGGCAAGCGCGTCCGCCGGGGTGATCCAGCGGAATTCTTCCGCCTCGTCGTTGAGGCGGACGGCGGTGGTGGTGGCCTGGGCGACGTAGTTGAGCAGGAGAAAATGCTCGGGGCGCATGAACTCGGGGGAGTCGATGCAGTCCTGGACGAGGGCGAACCGGATGTCGCGGAGGGCGAGGCCGGTCTCCTCGAGGATCTCGCGGCGGAGGGCGTCGGTGGAGGCTTCGCCGCGTTCGATTTTCCCGCCGGGGATGCCCCAGCGGTCGCCCCATTTGTGGGTGCGCACCATCAGCACGTGGCCGCTTCCATCGTGAATCAACGCGCCGACCGTGGCGACGGGTCGCGAAGTGCTGCGGCGGCGGTCGAGCAGGGCGCGCAGCACACCAAGGTCGGGCACGGTGATGTCGGGACGCACGGCGGCGAGAATTTCCGCATGGTTGTAGCCGGTGAGCACGGCAATGGAGGAAATACCGCCGTGACGGGCGGTTTCCACGTCGTGGGTCATGTCGCCGACGAGGGCGGTCTCGGCGGGGTCGAGACCGTGGTCTGCGAGGATCCGATGGATGACCTCGCGCTTGTCGAGCACGCCGGAGTAAGTGGCTTCGAAGTGGTGACGCAGGCCGAACTCGTCCATCTGGCGCTCGAACGCGAGGGTGTCCATGGAGGTCAGGACGAAGGCGCGGACGCCCAGCGCGGCGCACCATTCGAGCTTTTCGCGGGCGTGGGGCAGGACGGTGACGGGCGAGACGGCGGAGTCGAAGGCCGGGCGAAAATGGGCTTCAAGTTCCTCCAGCGGGACCCCGGGCAGGTGTTGGTCGTAGAATTCCCGGTAAGGCAGCCGGAAAGCGCGGCGGAAGCCCTCGCGGTCGAAGGCGGCGATTTCATATTTGGCGAGTACGGCATTGGTCGCCTCGATGACCGGGCCGAGATCGTCCACCAGCGTTCCGGACCAGTCGAAGATGAGGTTGCTAAACATGGGGAGGGAAAAACTTTAGACACCAGAATCCAGAATCCAGAGTCAAGAAACTGGAATGTGGAATGGTGGGGTGGTATCGCGTTTCTTGTTTCTGGAATCCGGACTCTGGATTCTCATCCGAGTTGGAACTTGATTGATTGGATGCGCCCCTCGCCGAGCTGGTTGCGGATGCGGGCCAGCAGCATGGGTTTCATTTGCTCCAGTTGGAAGCGGAGGGCCGGCTGGGTCACGCGCAGCACCAGGTGCCCGCCTTTTACGGAAACCGGCTCGGTGTGGCGGGCGATGAAATCTCCGGCATGTTCCTTCCAAGTCGCGCGGACCTGGTCCTCGTGCAGCCCGTCCTCCGCGCCGGCGGCGCGCAGGATGGCCGCCACGAATTTTTCCGCCAGATGGATGCCGGCGTTCAGATCGGGCGGTTCCCCGGCGCCGCGCCACTCCCGCAGGATTTCCTCGCGGATTCTGCCGGGGCGTGGGGTTTTCCTCATGAGCGTGAGGCGCTTAGGCGTCGCCGTCATCGCCGATGGCCTCCACCGGACAGCCTTCCATGGCTTCGCGGCACTGGGCGATTTCCTCGGCGCTCTCCGGCTGTTTGAAAACGTAGGAATAACCCTCGTCCTCCGCCCGGGTGAAGTTGGCCGGGGCGGTTTCCCGGCAGAGATCACAGTCGATACACTGGCTGTCCACGTAGAACTTGCCGGTTACGTTTTCCACATTCTTGTCTTCTCGGTCAGCCATGGAGTTAAAAGGGGATTACAGCCCCTTCGATGCCTCTCCCGGGCTTGTGATGCAACTGGAAATTTCCGGAAACCGATGATCGCTTGATCAATTTGGCGTTTGGTTCATGGTGGAGTGGAAAATCGTGCCCGGCTTTCGCACTGGTCAAGTCGGAGTCCACGAATTAAAATGCCTATTCGCTGCCGACCATGACACCCAAGCCACCTTCCCCCTCCGAGGGATCTCCCCATCCTCCGAGAAGTCGTTCGAATCCGGGCGACTTCGTCAGGGATAGCGCTGAGTCCGATCTGTGGGCTTTCGACGACCTCGACCTGACGGACGACGGAGCGCCGAGACCGCCGTCGCCTCCGATATCGCAAACCCTCCCGGAGCCCCGGGGACTCCGGAAAAAAAAGGGGATTGAACTGACTCCGTCAAAACCTGCCGCCCCCCAAAGCGGCGTCCAGGCGACTCCCGCCAAGGAAACCCCCACCCCCCCCAAGCCTGTCGTCTCCACCCAACCTCGCCCGGGCGCTGATTTTGACGAGCTTGAAGACCTCGCCCAATGGGACGAGCGTGCGGAGCCGGTCTTGTCGATTCACCCAAGCTTGATCACCCCGCCGGCCGGCGAGGGGGACGCGGTCGAAGAACTCGCCGTGGAGGCGGTCCCTGCGTCAGATTCATCCGACGAGCTGTCACCGGTAGCTCCCGCGAATGCAAAGCCTGTTTCGCTGGTGCCGCATCTCGGACTTTCCCGACTGGAGCGGTTCGGACTGGGGCTGCTTTGCGTCATCCTGCTCATCGGAGGCACGGTGGTGTTTTTCAACACCATCCACCGCCTCCCGACCGACTCGGAGCGCTTGAAAGCGGAGGATTTCCCCGTCAAGGGCCGCCACGTCACCATCCTCTCCGCCGAGACCTTCTGGCGCGCCCCCATCACCGAGGGGAGCAACCCCGAAATGACACGCCGCGGGACCCAGTTGCTGCCGGTGATCCAGCTGACCTCCAGCGGTGGTCCGGCTATGATCCGGGTGTTCTTCCGCGACCCGAACGGCCTGGTCATGGGCGATGCCGTGACCCGGACCCTCAAGCCCGGCGTCCCGCTCCAAGTCGCCGCCACCGCCGGCTTCGACGATATCGGCATGCACGCCGCCTACCGCACCGGCCAGACCAAGCCGTGGACCATCGAAGTGCTTGAAGCCCCTGCGGGGGCCGCCTCCAATGCGGACTTCAAGAAAATTTTCGATATCAACATCTCCACTGACCGCCGCTGACGCTCACCCGCCATGTCCAATCAAGAAGTCACTCCACTCGTGCCCAGGGAAGGCTGGCACGTCATGCATTTGTTCTATCATGTCGATCACGCGCAATGGGCGCTCTACAGCGACGATGAAAAGCGCCAGTCCAAGACCCGCCTGACCGAACTGGTCCAGGAAATCCGCGCCACGCCCGACACCCACCTGTTGGTCTTTTCCGTGGCGACTCCCAAGGCCGACCTCGGCTTCATGCTGCTCACGCCCGACCTGCAGGTGGCGAACACCTTTGAAAAGCAGCTCAGCCTCTCGCTCGGCCCGGAAATTTTAAGCCCCACCTATTCCTACCTCTCGCAGACCGAGAGCTCGGAATATACCACCACCCGCGAGCAATATGCCGCGGAGACCTTGATTGCCGAGGAAGGCCTCGTCGAGGGATCCCCCGAGTTCGAAGCCGGCCTCAAGGCTTTCGACGACCGGATGGCCCATTACCTTAAACACCGTCTCTATCCGGTCCTGCCCGACTGGCCGGTGATCTGCTTCTATCCGATGTCCAAGCGCCGCAATGGCGGGGACAACTGGTATGCGCTCGACTTCGAGGCGCGCAAAAAGCTGATGGCCGGACACGCGCGGGTCGGCCGCACCTACTCCGGCAGGATTCTCCAGCTCATCACCGGATCCACCGGACTGGATGAGTTCGAGTGGGGCGTCACGCTGCTTGCCAAGGACACCATCGACATCAAGTCCATCGTCTATGAAATGCGTTTCGACGAGGTCACCGCCCGCTATGGCGAGTTCGGCGACTTCTACATCGGCATGCAGCTTCCGCTGGACATCCTGTTCCGCAGGATTTGCCTGTGAGGATTCGCGTGGACCGCCGGGATTGACGGTCGATCTGCGGGGTCACCCCGCGATCCCATGGCCAGCTCCCGGGTGGGGAATGCGCACCATTTCACGCCGCAGGATCACCGCGCGAGGTGATTGCCTTGCGCGGTTTTGGACGGGCGATTTTGTGTTCTAGCGCTTTTTACCCATCTCTTTTCCTTCTTCGGGATTGCGGCCCGGGTTTTCCAACTGTTGCGGCCGTTGGCCTGGGACTGGCTGAGGTGCCGCCTGGGGTTGTGGCCTCACCGGTTGCTGCCGCTGCGGCACTTGTGGCTGGCGCTCCGGCCTTGGCGCGACTTGGACTCTCGGCTGCGGCTGGGGCCTCACTTGTTCCTGCCGCTGCGGCACTTGTGGCTCCCTGCGGTAGGTTGGCTGAGGCGCGACTTGTGGCGGCTGGCGCTCCGGCCTTGGCGCTGGCACGACTTGGACTCCCCGCCCCGGCTGCGGCTGGGGCCTCACCTGTTCCTGCCGCTGTGGCACTTGTGGCTCCCTGCGGTAGGTTGGCTGAGGCGTGACTTGTGGCGGCTGGCGCTCCGGCCTTGGTGCTGGCACGACTTGGACTCCCCGCCCCGGCTGGGGCTGCGGCCTCACCTGTTCCTGCCGCTGCGGCACTTGTGGCTCCCTGCGGTAGCTTGGCTGAGGCGTGACTTGTGGCGGCTGGCGCTCCGGCCTTGGCGCTGGCACAACTTGGACTCCCCGCCCCGGCGTCGGCTGCGGCTGGGGCCGGGTGAGTTCCTCGCGCTGCGGATCCTTGTTGCCTCCGGGTATTTGCGGGAATTCACGCCTTGGCGCGCCCTGTGTCTGGTCCGCCCTTCCTTCGGGCACTCCCGGGGTGATTGGCCGCATTTCGGTTTTGTTGCCACGCGCTTCCGGGCGTTTTGGCGGAGCTTCTTTCTCGGAAAACATACCCGCCTCGCGGCCGGTGATGGGCGAACGGTTGGTTTTTTCGCGAATCGCCATGGCTTTTCCTGGTTCGGCTCCCGCAGGCAAGGCACGGGTCTCGGTTTGCCTGCGCTCCTGGGTGAATTTTCTCATCTCCTTGTTCTGGAAAACGAACTGCTGGCGGGCACCCGGGTCGATGCTGCTGAATTTCTGCGGGATGGCCGGATCCTGGGTGAAAGTCGACAGCGGAGCGGCATAAGTGCGGCTACGTCCGTCGGTGAAGCGGTCCGACCGATAGTCCTTCATCGCCGCCCAAGTGCGCGGCGGACGGGCATCTTCGTTGTCGCGGAAATAATTGTAGTCCTCCTGTCTGCGGCGATTCCAGGTCTGGTCATCGCGGTGCTGCCAACGGTCGTAGGCATAGATCGGATCGTAGCCGCCGCGGCTGGTGCCCCATGAATAGGAAGTGCAAAAACCGCTCGTTTGATAGCGTGGGGCGTAATAGTCACCGAAGTAATATTGGCCATAGCGGGGGCGCACGAACAGGTGGTTTGAAAACACGTTCAAAGCGACCACGATCAAGGGCGTGTAGGAATAATCCGGCCGGTCGTAATACCGGTCGCGGAAATAGACCGGCGCGAAAAGCACGCCGCGCCCCGCCACTGCGTAATCCCAATACCCATCGACATAGACGTAACCGCGGCGTGTCCAACAATAGCGGGAGGGCACCCAAGTCCAGTTCGACCGCAGCGGCACCCAGTAACCGGGCCGCCACGCGTAGCGATTGTCCACCCAAAACCAGTTTCCCGGAATCCAGCTGTGATCCCGAGAAGGGGCGTCCACATTAGGCCCGGAATCCACACTCCGCGGCGGCGGGGTGGGCACGTAGGAAACCACCTCGATCGTGGCATCCGCCCAATAGCCCGCAGTCCACTGGTATTTCCCGTCGCCGATGTCGTTCCAATAGCCCGGCACCCATTGACGGCCGGGAGGGAGGTTGCGCCAGATTCCACTGATCCAGATGAAGTCATTCTGGTCATCGTCCCACGCCCAGTAGCCGGAAATCCAAGTCACGTTGTCGCCCTCGGGTTTTTGTTCGGGCGGCAGCTCTTCAATCGGCTCGGGCACCCGGCTGGAAATGATCAACCCGGGTTGCGGTTCGTAGCTGATCGACTCGGCGAACGCCTCGTGGACGGGGCCGCGGGTCAGGACCTGGACGTTTTCACCCGCGGACTCCTGGGCAAATGCCCCGGGAGCGAGCAGGAGGGTTCCGGCCAGCACCAGGGAGCTGACGGCACCTAAAAGGGAGTTGTATTTTGAGTTCATGATGTTTCCGCCTCGAGTGGGTCGCAATGATGGAGACGTGTTTATCCGCGAATCCATTCAACCTGAAACAATACACGGAAAACCAGGTGCAAGCGGGTTTTTATGATTTCCGCGCCGCTCCGCACGCTGCCCCGCCGCGCAATCCCCCGCCGCGGATTCCTGATGGGCGGATTCCTGAACGGACGAGGCGCCCCATCAATCCAGAAACTTGCCGGGATTGAGAATGCCGTGAGGATCGAGTGCGTTTTTCAGCTCGCGGTGCGCCTTGAAGGAAACCTCGCCGAGCGCCTCGTGAATCCAGCGCTTTTTAGCCATGCCGACGCCGTGCTCGCCCGTGATGGCTCCGTCGTTGTCGAGAATCCACGTGAAAAGCTGGTCGAGTGCGGCGTCGGCGCGGGCGCGGACATCCGGGTCACCGTAGTTTTTCACCATCAGGTTGGTGTGGATATTGCCGTCGCCCGCGTGGCCGAAGCAGGCGATGGGGATGCCGGTTTCCTTTTCCAACTTGCGGGCGAAGGTGACCAGCTCGACGAGCTTGGAGCGCGGGACGACGATGTCCTCGTTGAGCTTGGTGAGGCCGGTGTCGCGGAGCGAGAACGAGAACTCGCGGCGGAGTTTCCAGATGCGCTCGCACGAGGCCTCGTCCGGAGCGCGCTCGATGAAGTTGGCTCCCAGGGTGGTGAGAAGTTGATGGAGTTCCCCGATCTCCGAATGGGTGGCGGCGGGGCGGCCGTCGATCTCGACGATGAGGTGGGCGTTGCCGGGCGGGAAGACATCGGCACCGAGCTTTTTTCTAGCAGCGGCGAGGGTGAAGGTATCGGTGATTTCGAGCGCGGAGGGAAGATGGCCCGCGTTGAGGATGGCCTGCACGGCCGCGGCCGCCATTTCGAACTCGGGAAAAATCGCCGCAAGCATCGCACGGCTGGCCGGCCGCGGGATCAGCCGGAGCGTGGCCTCGGTGACGACGCCTAACATTCCCTCCGACCCGGTGAACAGGCCGACGAGGTCGAAGCCGGTTTTGTTCTTATGCAGGCGTCCGCCGGTGCGGAGGATTTCGCCGCTGGCGAGCACGACTTCCAGCCCGAGCACGTAGCTGCGGGTGACGCCGTATTTCAAACATCGCGGGCCGCCGGCGTTGGTGGCGATGTTTCCGCCGATCGAGCAATCCTTGCGCGAGGCGGGGTCCGGCGGGTAGTCCCACCCCACGGCGTGGGCCGCTTCCTGCAAGGTTTTGGTGATCACGCCGGGCTGGACGATGGCCACGCCGTCTTCCGGGTGCATGCCGAGAATCTTGTCCATCCGCACGGTGGAAAGCACGATGCCGCCGTGCACCGGCACGCAGCCGCCGACGTAGCCGTAGCCCGCGCCACGGGTGGTGACCGGGATTTTCCGTTCGTTGGCGAACTTCAGCACCGCGGAGACGTCGGCCGTGGACTCGGCGAAAACGACCACATCCGGCGGGTGGCTGGCGGACCACTTGTCACCCGAGTTCGCAGCGAGGATCTCGGCGGTGGTGGAAATTTTTCCCGCGCCGAGGAGAGCGGAGAGGGGAGCGAACCAGTCGTGGGATGATGAATTCATTTCAGCGGGAAACACCATTATGGACCGCGCCCCGGGCCGTCAACCTCGGGCTTTCATTTTATCAAAGCGCCGGTTGCAGGGCCGCAGCAACGGCGCGGAACCTGGGCAAGTCGGCCTCGAGGTTGTCGATGATCTGCTCGGCGAGGTCCGCGAGCTCCGGGAGGTTGTCGAGGGCGGCGAGGCTGTCGTCCTTGAGCCGGATGAGGTCGATGGTCTTCACGCCTTGGGCATGGAAGATGCGGGTGGGCAGGCGGAGGATCGTGTGAAGCCCGGTGGTTCCGAGCAGCTTCTCGCGGACGATCTCCCCGGCTCCGCCTTCGAACAGCACGTTGTACGGCAGCACCACGGCGGCGCGGTCGGTGGTCTTGAGCATGGAGCGGATGTGCTGAAGGAAGTTGAGCTGCTTGTTGGAAGTCGTCGCCCAGAAATCCTGGCGGTTGTAGGTCAGGTCGTCCCTCTCCTGCTCGCCCTCGTCGTTAGTGAAGGTCATGCTGATCTTTTTGCCGAAGGGCGAATTGGCCAGGGGCGGATTGCGTAAGAAACCAGTGAAGCCAGCCGACAGTATCAGCGACGTCGACGGAACACGCGATGGCTGTTTGGGTGCAAACAAATGAGGCGAATCGAGGGCGTTTTGGGCTACCGATATATCCGCGCGCCGAAATAACCAGCGTGTTCAAGCCAAAGCTGAATCCGAGCGGCAGCGTCCCATCTGTGCATTCTGTGCAATCCGTGGTTAAAGAATCTTCTGACCACAGAGTGCACGGAATACACGGAATGAAGAGGAGGTTCCGGGTTCCTGAATCCGTGCGGCAGCGCCAACTCCGTGCACTCTGTGTAATCCGTGGTTAAAACAAGGGCTCCCAGCTGTTGCAACGACTGGCTTGTTGGGTTTCTCATTCATAGTGCGTCCATAGCCGTAAGACTTTCACTACACCTTTATCATCGAGAACCTCGTAGACTAATCTGTGTTGAATATTGATTCGTCTTGAATATGCACCCTTCAAATCACCTACCAGCGCTTCGAATGGAGGTGGATCGGCTAAAGGATCTCCTCGAATAATCTCAAGTAATTCTTTCGCCTTCTTAGCAAGGGGTGTACCTTTGAGTTTTTTTGCATCCTTCCTGGCTTGTCGTGTGTAAACCAGTTCGTAGCTCATAAATCGATATTCCTGCTACACTTCTCAAGTGGTTCAGCCATGCCAGCTAGTATTGAATCGCGCATACCTGGAATACTGACAAGATGCAGCGTCTCTTGAATGGCTCTCCAGTCCGCTTCCGACATCAAAATTGCGTTGCCTCGCTTACCCGTGATCTGAATCGGCTCATGAGCCGCCAGTGTGAAATCGATTACATTGTAGAGGTCGGATCGCGCCAAAGTGGCTGAAATTGTCTTCATGCGGAATAGCGTACGCCAATTACGCGGCTGTGCAAGTCTCTATTTTTGACCCGAGATTCCATGGCTCAAGCTCAATGAGAGCAAAGCCTTTGAAAGAGGAACAGGCGTGTCTGGGGTTTTCGTGGGCTACCGCGGGAACACGAGGCCTCCGCAGCCTATCCAACAAGAATTGAATACCTGAATCCGCCATGACCCACACCTACTACATCGGACTCGATGTCCACAAGGAAACAATTTCCATCGCACACGCAGGATCCTGACACTAGCAGCCTGTCGGATTTGTAGCAATTTCGATGTTTAGCATCAATATGTAGATGCTTCATCGCTGGTGGGCACCACTCATTGTGGCTCA
>JFJP01012303.1_pt1 | contig 13057 bp, 10 predicted proteins | sample 431651 | NCBI WGS metagenome assembly JFJP01 (sample SAMN02602958, study PRJNA72255) | Microbial mat metagenome, whole genome shotgun sequencing project. | biome: fresh water; feature: sink hole; material: water; isolation source: purple microbial (photo- and chemosynthetic) mats found in...
CGAGGTCCTTTACGCCGGGCTGCATTTCCTGACCTTCCATGAAGCCGTACAAGCCAAGAGCGCCGGTTTCAGCATCGAAGTAATCCCAACCAGGGACGTAGGTTCCAGCAATCACTTTTTCGGTGATGGAAGAATAGATGGGTCCCCAAACCCAGTAGGGGGCGGTGAGACAAGCATCCACCTTGCAGGAGCCATACCAGTCATAGGTTACGCCCCATTTGCCCTTTTCTTGAGCTACATCAGCAACGGCGGGGGTATCCGCGCCGGTGAATACAACCTGAGCTCCAGCATCAAACAGGGAAGCAGCAGCTTCTTTTTCGATGATTGGGTCATGCCAGGTGTTGAGCCAGCGGACATCCAAAGTACATTCGGGGCAGGTCTTCTTCATACCCAACGCAATGGCATTTCCGAGGCGAATTTCTTCTGGAATCGGGAAGGTTGCCATATAACCAAGTTTGGGGTTACCGTCTTGCTGGGCGCGCGCGCCTGCCAGCATACCGGCGAGATACTTCATGTCTTCCATGGCGCCCATCAGATTGCCAAAGTTGGTGCCGTTGGAAGCAATGCCGGTGAGGTGGATGTACATCACATCGGGGAATTCTTCAGCCACAGCAGCCATCGGGTCGCCAAAGCCAAAGGAGGTGCCGAAGATCAAGTTGAAGCCCTTGCGGGAAAGGCTACGGAAAACCTGTTCAGAATCAGCGCCTTCGGGGACGTTTTCGATGTAAGCAATGTTTACATTTTCGACGTTCTCTTTGATGTAGACGAGACCTTCGTAATGAGCCTGTGACCAACCGCCGTCATCGTGCGGTCCAATTAAAACCATGGCTACATTGAATTTGCCTTCTTCAATTTCTGGGATTTGGAAACCGCCAGCATCTTCAGCGGCAGGAGCTTCGGTAGCAGCGGGGGCTTCGGTTGCGGCAGGGGCATCCGTCGCAACAGCGGCTTTGGTGGCGGCAGGGGCTTCGGGTGCAACAGCAGGTTTAGCGCCGCCGCAAGCCGAAAGGACGAGCATGAGTGCCAACGCGATAATCGCGAGGCGGGATAGATTTTTACGCATTCTTCTTCTCCTTATGAAAATTGAGTTTTACGAACACAACGTACCGGGTCAATTTATGTCTCGAGCCTCCTTTCAAGTTGTATATACAATTTTAGCATATATAAAACAACTTTATGAAGAAAATTCATTATAAATTTATTATGGCGAACACTCAAGTTTACTTTGTACTACATCCAAAGTGACATTCTGCTCTGGCGTGTCTTCCGTCTCGCTTGCTATTCGAGCCCATAATTTACAGAGAAGCGGTCCTGTAATTTTTTTGGAAACTGCATAAGAATCCAAAGACAATTTTACCGCTCTTTCCCAATCGGCTATGTGAGCATAGCCCTCGATGAAGACAAATCTCTCAATCGGGTCGTTAGGATAATCGTTCAAGGCAAAAGCCGCATCACCCAATTGGGTCACAGTTCCCCAATCTTTCATCTGACGCGCAAGGTCGGCTTTCTCAAAATAATAACACCAGCCATGCGCCGGTTCAGGTTGATATATTTCGGGCATCCGCGCAGTGGATTCACTTAAAATCGGCGCAGTGGATGATAACAAGGCCGCGTCACGCAAAAAAGTATCATCAGGGATTAAACGATTTTTGCCGTCAATTTCAGGGTCAAGCAAACGCAAACAGCGCGGCGGCGAATAATAAAAAACAACCGCCTGCGATGTGTTACCCGCAAACTCGCCCGCAAGGAAGTCATAATTAACCGGCGTGTTTGGCTCCAAAGATAAACTTTCACGATTGGTCGGGTAGAACAAAACATAATCAACAACATCTGTGTGGTTGTCGGGCGCGTAGATCCAATTCAAAGCCGCGCCGAGCGAATTATCTGCGTAATATTCAAGGTCTTCATTAACCAAGACCATTGTATTTTTTTCAAGTCCGGGCGCGCGCCAGGTCATTTGCCAGAATAAATTTTGGTGGTACGTCCAATCACGGCGAAATTCATTCGCCCACAAAAATTGACGCCCCACCGCCAGCGCAACAAAAACAGCCACAACACTGTATTTTATTTTTGTCGGGATGTATTCCAAAAGTCCGGCAAATACAAAACTGACACCGAGCAAAAAAGATAACGTGGCGCGGTTGGCGGGGAATCCCAGAGAAACGGGAACATTCGCCAGCCAGAATGGAGGACCGCCGAGGAGAAGCATGACAACGCCCAGAGCGATAATCCACCACCGACCGCCTCCCTCCTCAACCTGATTCTGGTTGCGCCACCCAAGCAGAATCAACGCCGCAACGGCAACCACCAGAACGGCATAAATCAAGGTGATACGCGGACCATCAGCAGATGAGCTTGGGAATTGAAATATCAACGCCCACGCCGCGCCGGTGACCGTCCACAAACTTGAGAATATATTTTGCAAAAGCAATGTAATGGTTTCAATCGGCGCTTTGACGATTTCTTCTTTAATGCTGAAACCATAAATTTGATTGTTGAATATGAAAATACGCGAAAAAACCGCCAGCGAGAAAACTGCCAGGTAGGGCAACCACAGCCTGAGGGTGCGCGCGAAGCGTTCTTTTGGAGGTAGAGATTCGGACTCAATCGAAGTCCAAATCAAAAAGGGGCGAATCAGTTCGAGGACGAAGAAATATTCCAGCATCCATAAATTGAGCGCGGAAAGTATCAGCGCGGGAATCGTTTTGCCGCGCAACATCAAGAGGAAGGATAAAAGAAAGAAAAAAAGAACGATGAAAAAATGACTGTAAAGATAACTAACCCACTGCTGATTGAAACCAGGATAAAGCAAAAACAATAAACTTAATGTGATCGCAAATTTTTCGCGCTGCGGAAATAATTTACGGGCAATTGCCCATAATGTGACTGCGCCAAGCCAGCGCCAAAAGAGAGCAAAGACCTGCCAGTAAATAGGATTATGCGGAAGTATGTGTGTGGTGACTTGATACAACAAAGCCCAGACCGGACGATTGGTTGAGAAATATCTTGTCATCGCATCTGCGCCCAGTTGGTAGCGGATCCACGACATGGGAAGATCATCCCAATAAAAACCAAGTTGGGGGATGAGCAAACCATAAGCAAGGATGGCTGCGGCGAGCAGGGTGAGGGCAGGGTGGATGCGTTTCATAAGGTTAGTCCGCCGGTCTTCTAGTCTGCTAGTCGAATAGTTATACAACTACAAGACTAGCAGACTAGCAAACTATTGAACTATCCGTGTGCCGGTTTCGCCTTTGAGCGCGCGACCGATATTTTCGGGGTTGGTGATGAGCGCTTCCTTGCCGCCATTTTCAAGATACGCAATTGCGGCTTGAATCTTGGGCGCCATGGATCCTTTGGCAAAGTGAGTGCCTTCAGCAAGGTAGGCTTTGGCTTCTGCAACGGTCATTTTGTCGAGCCATTTTTGTTCGGGTTTGCCGAAGTTGATGGCTACTTTCTCGACTGCGGTGGAGATGACAAATAATTCAGCCTTGATCTCGCGTGCCAGCAGGGATGAGGCAAAATCCTTGTCAATCACGGCGGCGATACCTTCGTAGTTGCCGTCGCCAGGATCAATCACTGGGATTCCGCCGCCGCCAACTGTGATGGTGATAATTCCCTTTTCGAGCAGGGTTTGGACGGTTTCCAGTTCAACAATTTCCTTTGGCAATGGTGAAGCCACGACACGCCTAAAACCGCGTCCAGCATCTTCAACTACGCTCCAGCCTTGTTCGCGCTGACGGCGTTCTGATTCGGTCTGATCCATGAAACTGCCAATTGGCTTGGTCGGCTTGGCAAAGGCAGGATCATCTTTGTCTACCAATACTTGAGTGATGACGGTGACTACCTTTTTCTTGATTCCGCGCTGGTACAAAATGTTTTGCAGGTTCTGTTGCAGGGCGTAGCCAATTGCGCCCTGGGTATCTGCTCCGCATACATCCAACGGGACTTCGTGCATACCTGCGGTCTTGGCGGCAATTTCAGAGCGGCGCAAAATATAGCCAACCTGAGGTCCGTTTCCGTGACCGATTGCCACATCCCAACCCTGCTCGATCATATCGGCGATGTGTACGCAGGTCTCTTTAGCGGCTTGATACTGGCTATCCACAGTCACGCTCTTATCATCTTTAATAAGCGAGTTGCCGCCGATGGCGATTACAGCGAGTTTATTTGTCATGTAGTCTCCTAGTCTTTAGTTAGTTAGTCTGCTAGTCAAAATCAATCAACTAACAGACTAACTAACCAGCCAACTAACTATCCCATCGTCAAAGCCATGACGGCTTTTTGCGCGTGCAGGCGGTTTTCTGCCTGATCAAACACCACAGACTGAGGACCGTCCAAGACACTGCTGGTGACTTCGATGTCGCGGTCGGCTGGCAATGGGTGCATGTAAATCGCGCCGGGTTTTGCAACCTTTAATTTGGCATCGTCCATCAGCCAATTCTTGTACATATCCTGGAGTTTTTTGCCTTCAACCTTGTCGGTCGTGGTCAAAAGCGGACCCCATGATTTGGCGTAGATCACATCGGCGTCTTTGCAGGCTTCGGTCATGCCATCTTTGGTGTCAATGATTTCGAAGTTGGTGCCTGCGATCTTGGCTTGTTCCTGTGCCTGCGCGACGATTTCGGGCATGAGCGGGAATTCGGGCGGGTAGGCCAATGTTACATCCATGCCGAAGCGCGGCATTTGAAGGATGAGTGATTGGGGAACGGAGATCGGCTTGAGGTAGGATGCGGCGTACGCCCAAGAGACGACGATTTTCTTCTTGCGTAAATCCTTGCCCTTTTTCTCCATGATGGTCATCAGGTCAGCAAGGCATTGGAAGGGGTGGTAAATGTCGCATTGCATGTTCAAGACTGGAGCGCGAGAATTCTTCGCAACGGCGTTCAGATATTTATTGCCGTCGCCATAATCGCAATGGCGAATGGCAATGCCGTCAAAATAGCGTCCGAAGATTTCGCCAATTTCAACGGGGGTGTCGCCGTGTGAGATTTGGGTGGTGTTGCTGTCAATGAATGCGCCGTGTCCGCCCAACTGAGCCATGCCCGCTTCAAACGATCCGCGGGTACGGGTGGATGAGAAGAAGAACAACATCGCCAGCGCTTTATCGCGCAGGTAGGGGTGCAGTTCACCTAAGGCGCGCTTGCGCTTTAAATCCCAGGCTACTTCTAAAACGGTTTCGACTTCTTCTTTTGTGAAGTCGAGGTCTCCAATGAAATCACGACCACGAAAATTGGTTTGCATAGTATTTAGTCTCCTAGTATTTTAGTCCTCTAGTCGGCTAGTATCTTAGTCTTCTAGTCGGCTAGTTGGTTTACGTTTGGCAAGATAGGCAATTAAGCCATTGATCAATTTTTTAGATTCTGTTGCAAGGTTGTAAGCCTTTTGAAGTTCGTCTTCTGTGATGTAAAGAGCATCAAGAGCCAGATATAGTTCAGACTGTACTTCGGCGGCGGAACGTCGCGCCATTTTCAGAAAGCGGATAAATTCCGCATCGTAACCAGCGTCAAATCCCTCGGCGATGTTGTGCATGACGGAACCAGCGGCGCGTTGAATTTGGTCGCGCAATCCAAAATCACGAGAAAAATTTTCTTTGCGCGTCAACCCATAAACATATCCTGCCAGTTCACGAGCCTTCTTCCACGAATCGAGTTCTTCAAAGTTTTTTATCGTGGGCATTTTTTAGTTTGCAAGTCCACTAGCCAACTAGTCAACTATTAAACTAGCGACTAACGCATAAAACTCAGTCGCTTTGACCATATCTTCGAGCGAAACAGAATCGCGGACGGTGTGGGCGGTTTCTTCGTCGCCGGGTCCAAATCCGATGGAGGGGATGCCAGCCTTGCCTGCCCAGTAAATTCCATTCGTCGAGAAGTTCCATTTGCTGCTTGGGGCGTCAACCAACCCCATTGTTTTTCGCGCCAACAATCCGGCTTGAACGAGGGCGTGACCTTCATCCAATGCCCAGGCTGGGAAATATTTATCCACAGGGAATACAAAGCCGGTGTAGGATGGCTCATCGTAGAAGAGTTCTTCCACTTTGACAGAATCTTTGAATTCGGCGGGGATCAAATCCTCAACCTGCTTCTTGACCACTTCCTTGGTTTCGCCAAAGGTCATGCGGCGATCAATATAGATGATGGCTTCATCAGGCACTGCATTGATGGATGGGGTTTGAACGTGCATGTCTGAAACTGTGATCTTGCCGTGACCTAAAAATTCATGGTCGCCAAGTTTTGGCTCAAGGTCGCGGATGCCGGCGATAACGGGCAATAATTTGTAGATCGCATTCTCGCCAAGGTGATTGCTCGCGGCGTGCGCTGATTTGCCTTTGGCGGTGACCTTCATTTCAAGGCGTCCCTTGTGACCACGATAAAGGAGCATTTTGGTCGGCTCGCCGATGACGACGAAATCGGGCTTGACTTTCGGATCAACTTCAACGAAGGTGTTGGGGGCAATGCCGTCACACCATTCTTCCATGTTGCCGAAGTAATAGGCTGTCCAGCCGTCGAGCAAACCAAGGTCGCGCGCAATAGCCAAGCCATAGACCATGCCGGGCGTGCTATTCTTTTCATCGCACGCGCCGCGCGCGTAGAGAATGCCGTCTTCAACTTTACCGATAAACGGGTCCCATTCCCACTCACTTGGATCGCCGACACCAACGGTATCAATATGAGAGTCAAAGACGATCACTTTTTTTCCGTTGCCAATGCGCCCAACGGTATTACCCATTTTATCGAAACGAACTTCATCGTAACCAAGTTTTTTCATCTCGGCTTGGATACGTTCACCAACGGGACCGATCTTTGATTCCATTGATGGAATGGCAACAATATCGCGCATGAACTTGATAATGTCCTCACGAGAGGCTTCCACACGTTTTTGAATTTCTTGAATTTTGTCTGTCATTTTTTCTCTCCTTTTTTATTTGCCGCAGAGTTCACAAAGAAACTCTGAGTTTTTCAGTCTTAAACTACCCACCCACCCGCCTTACGACATGAAAGTGGAAATATCCAGGGATGAAATAGCCCAGCGAATAATCTACAACCCTGCCATGTTCATCGAAAAGTTGCGAATAAAAATGCAACAGCACATCGCCGCGTTGAATTTCAAGCGCCTTCGCAACCTCAGCCGTTGCGCCGATGGCGCTGATATTGGCGCGGGAAGTTTTCAAAGAATCACCGCGTGCCAGCAAAAAGTCAAGAACAGAACCGTGGAAATCAGAGGGCAAATCATCCGTGTGTAAAATATCTTCAGGCAAAGTATCTGCAAGATAGGCAACCGGACGGCTATCCGCATGAATTACACGGCGAACACACAATAAGCGGGTGCCCACTTCAACGTTCAAGTTGGCGGCGCTGTCTTCGTTTGCAATTATTGGCTCCACGCTTAAATTGCTCAGGGTAATTTCAAGGTTAAGGCGCTTTGCCATTGTTTCAAGACTTTCGAGAACTTCAAGCCCGCTGTCTAGCGCCTGAACTTTACCAACCACAAATGTGCCAGAGCCTTGCCTGCGGCGGATAAGCCCTTGCGTTTCAAAGGTACGCATAGCGTCGCGCAAAGTGGCGCGTGAAACGCCAAGTTGTTTTGCTAATTCAGGCTCAGACAACAAGCGTTGTCCTGCGGGCGTGCGTGCAATCAACGCAGCAAGATCAACCTGCAAACGTTGAAAAGGAAAATTTGACATAATCTCTCAATCATCCAACACAGATATAAAATCAAGGTTGGTCACATCCACAAGCCCCAAATCTGAAATACGCAGTTCAGGGATGACCACCAGTCCAAGTAAACTCAATTGCATGTTCGGATTGTTCAATTCACAGCCGCAAGCCTTGAAGCCTTCCAACACCGTTGTGGCTTTTTGCGCCACAATATCGGCGTGCTCATTTGACATCAACCCCGCGATTTGCAAATCTACCAGCCCAACCACTTCACCGTTGATCACCACCACCTGACCGCCGCCGCACTTTGCCAGTTCATTCGCGGCAATCGCCATGCACTCATCGTCTGTGCCAACCACAATCATTTGATGGCTGTCATGCACCACGGTCGAACCAATGGCGCACCTTCTGGTAAATTCAAAACCATTCACCAACCCAACCGTAACCTTACCCGTTGGGCGATGACGTTCCACCACTGCAATCTTCGCAATGTCTCGCTTTAAATCTGATTTAACTTCGCCGCCTTCGGCTTTGACTTTCAATCTGAGATGACGAGTCGGCGCCTGGTTTTCGATCACGCCGATAACATGCGCGTCAACCTCCGCCCCGTCAGTTGATCTTGTCCGAAGGATAAAATCTTCCGCCTTGAGATTTTTCTTGAAATGCACAGACTTGCTTGCCCACTTGGGGTATTTAACCTGCGGCAATTCAACCTGCCATGCGCCCGCCTCAGCAATGACCTGCCCTTTGGCGATGACCACATCCGCTTTGAAATTCATCAGGTCATTCACAAGCAACACATCAGCCCAACGACCGGGTGCGATCATGCCTAGTTCTTTTGTCAACCCAAAATGTTCCGCCGAATTGATGGTCATCATCTGAATGGCGGTCATTGGGTTAAGTCCTTCGCTGATGGCATGACGCAAAACGCGATCCATGTGACCTTCCTGCACAAGTGTGGCGGCATGAGAATCGTCTGTGCAAAGGATAAACCTGCGTGAATCCAATTTCTTTTCGGTAATTGCTTTGACTTGCGAAGCCACATCATGCCAGGCGGAACCGTAGCGCAGCATGGCTTTCATGCCCTGTCGCACACGTGCAACGGCATCACTCACTTGCGTGCCTTCGTGATCATCCTCTGCCCCGCCGGCAACATAGCCGTGGAACGGCAGACCAAGATCGGGCGAAGGATAATGTCCGCCGATGGTTTTGCCCGCCGCGTGCGTGATGGTCATCTCGTCCAGCATTTTCTTATCACCCATGTACACAGCAGGGAAATTCATCATTTCGCCGAGACCGATGATGCCCTTCCAAGTCATTGCTTCGGCAACTTCTTTGGGTCCAAGAGATGCCCCCGGTGTTTCAAACCCGGGCGAAGACGGCACGCATGAGGGCATCTGCACCCAAACATGAACCGGCTGTTTGGCGGCTTCATCCACCATCAACTTGACACCTTTCAAACCAAAAACATTTGCGATCTCGTGCGGATCAATAAACATGCCGGTCGTGCCATGCACTGCCACCGCGCGCACAAATTCAGTGACTGTGACCATGCCCGATTCAACATGCATGTGGGCGTCTAGCAAACCAGGCACAAGATAGCGACCTTTGGCTTCGATGACTTTTGTTTTTTCGCCAATCGTGTGACTGGCATCTGAACCAACATACGCTATGTGCCCGTCAACAATGGCAATATCAGTGTGCGGGATCATCTCGCCGGACTGCACGCTAACCCAGCGACCATCGCGGATTACGAGGTCGGCATGAGCGCGTCCCATGGCAACTTCAACAAGCGCGTATGTGAGTTTAGTGGATGAGGTCATAAGTCTCCAAAAATATAAACGTAAGTTGTTTTTAACTTAAACGCCTTTCATGCCCGATATAATCAGATTAAAGAGAAAATAAACCAATCCGCCGAATGCCGGAAATGGGGCAATCCACGCCAGAAAGTTTTCTTCCTTGCTAATGGCATAGGCTGAAACCAGCGAGAAGAGCGGAATCAACCGAACAAGAAATAAAATGCTCGTCCAGTTGCCAGCCGTATAAGTGGATGGAATGGTCAATATGGCGGCAATCACCATTAATGACGCCTCTTTTCTGATCAAAGCAAGAAGCATGAGAATTAAGGTCACTCCGGCAACAACCAAGCCCGGAATACCATGAGAAAGTACAAATAACAGATTAAACAGTATGTCAGCCATTAGCATTTACCTCTTAAGCCAATAATAATTTCCTGGAAGCCTTGTTATGTTTTTCGATCAATTTATGCTCATCCACTGTTGCCAGTTGACCTTCCTTGACAATAAACTTCCCATTTACAACCGTGTAATCCACATTCATGGACTGACCAAACACAATTGCTGAAACGGGGTCGTGCATACCCGTGTAGGCAAGTTTGTTTAAATTGACAGCGAAGAAGTCGGCGCATTTGCCTGCTTCCAAACTTCCAATATCTTTGCGCCCTAAAACTGCCGCCCCGCCGCGTGTGCCAAGGTGAAGCGCAGCGCGCGCGGTCATTAATTTTCGATTGGGATCGGCAGATAACGAATATCCGGTCATGCCTTCTTTTACACGCGAGACCAACATCGCATTGCGGACTTCAGCCAGCAAATGTGATCCGTCGTTGGAGGCAGAGCCATCCACGCCCAAACCTACATTTACGCCAGCGGCGCGATATTCCTTGACGGGCGCAATGCCAGAAGCAAGCCGCATATTGGATGTGGGACAATGCGCCACACCGCAGTCGTGTTTGGCGAAGACTTGAATCTCTTCGTCGTTGACCCAGACCGCGTGCGCGAACCAAACATCGTTGCCAACCCAGCCGACTTCCTGCATGTAGCCCACAGGACGATGACCAAACATTTGTTGACAAAATTGTTCTTCATCTTCTGTTTCGGCGAGGTGCGTGTGCAAATGCACGCCGTATTCACGCGCCAATATCGCAGACTGTTTCATCAAGTCTGACGTGACGCTGAATGGAGAACATGGCGCAAGCACAATTTGAGTCATCGCGCCGTGTTTGGGGTTGTGATATTTTTCGATTAGGCGTTGTGAATCTTTGAGGATATTTTCTTCGGTGTCCACCACTGAATCGGGTGGGAGTCCGCCTTTGGATTCGCCAAGACTCATCGAGCCGCGGGAAGCCTGGAGCCGCACCCCAACCTCAAGCGCGGCGGCAATTTCATCATCCAGTTTTGATCCGTTTGGGAAAAGATAAAGATGATCCGAGGCGGTGGTACACCCCGAAAGCGCCAACTCGGCAAGCGCGGTCTGAGTCGAAATAAAAATATCGTCAGGGGTTAGCCGCGCCCAAATGGGATACAAAGTTTTTAGCCAATTGAAAAGATTTGCATCCTGCGCGGCAGGTACGGCGCGCGTGAGCGTTTGATAAAAATGATGGTGAGTGTTGACCAGACCGGGCAGAACAACATGCCCTTTGAGGTCAAGGACTTCATCGGCGGTAGGCGGAAGGTCGCGGGTCAAGCCAACCTGTTCAATGATTCCGTCTCGAATAAAAAGACCACCCTCGGGAATTTCCTGTTGATGGTCGTCCATGGTCACAATATATGCATTTTTTACGAGGAGAGTTGTCATTAGCGGTTTGCCTTTAGTAGTTAGTGACTAGCCTGTAGTTGTCTGACAACTTATAGTGTAGCAAAAAACGGGAAAGATGTCAAATGAATTTTTGGCGGAGCCTCTTTGCCGCGCAGGATTAACAAAAATTCGACCGCCTTAAGATAAACTTAAGGCGGTTGAAAAATAAACTTTATAGGAGCCTCGCAATGGAATCGATCAAAGAACTTTTTCGGATCGGCATCGGTCCGTCCAGCAGCCACACCATGGGACCGCGTCACGCGGCACAAATATTTCGTGAACGGCATCCATCATCGGCGGCGTACCGCGCTACTTTATACGGAAGTTTGGCGGCCACCGGGCGCGGACATTTAACAGATGCCGCGATCAAAAGCGTGTTTGGCTCGAATCATCTTGAAATCATTTGGAAGCCAGAAAAGCTACTGCCTTTGCACCCAAATGGAATGCGCTTTGAAGCCTTGTCTGCCGAAGGAAAACCCCTTGCCCGCTGGGATGTGTACAGCGTGGGCGGCGGAGCCTTGCGCGATAACGAAAGCCTGCCCATACCAAAGGAAATATATGATCTAAAAAGTATGCGCGAAATTTTGGATCAATGCAAACAGAGTGGTCAAGCCCTATGGGAATATGTGGAATCCCGCGAAGGCGCAGAAATTTGGGAATATTTAAACAAAGTCTGGAAAGTCATGCAAGCCGCCATTGACCGTGGACTACACGCAGAAGGCGTGCTCCCCGGCGGGCTGGGGTTGGCGCGTAAATCCTGGGCTTTTTATCGCAAAGCCAGTCTTTCAGGACCGTTGCTCCAGCGGGCAGGGTTTGTCTCAGCGTATGCACTGGCTGTGTCGGAAGAAAATGCATCGGGCGGAGAAATTGTCACGGCGCCAACTTGTGGGTCTTGCGGAATTGTTCCTGCGGTTATGAAATATCTACATGGTATTCTCAACTGCACAGACGAAGCAGTTTTACGCGCGATAGCAACCGCTGGATTAATTGGGAATCTTGCCAAACATAACGCGTCCATATCCGGCGCGGAAGTGGGTTGTCAGGGCGAGGTGGGGGTTGCCTGTGCAATGGCGGCTGGAGCCGCAACGCAATTGCTGGGCGGCACTCCACGCCAAATCGAATATGCGGCTGAAATGGGTTTGGAGCACAACCTGGGTTTGACCTGCGACCCTGTGGCTGGGCTGGTTCAAATCCCATGTATTGAACGCAATGCTTTTGCCGCCGCGCAAGCGTTAGCCTGCGCCGACTATGCCCTCTTCACCGACGGCGGGCATCGAATTTCCTACGACGAAGTTGTGTCTGTCATGCGCGAGACTGGTCATGCGTTGCCCTCCCTTTATCGCGAAACTTCAACCGGCGGACTTGCGGCGGCATATCGTCGCCGTAAACGGTAAGAAATAAATTGCGCCGTGCCTTACTTAAAATTTAACCACGGAGCGCACAGAGTCCACTGAGAACCTGTTTTTGACCACAAAGGCACAAAGTCACCAAGACTCGAAGGAAAAATGCAGATCGGCTTGTCCGAATTATGGTCAACCCGTAAGGCGCGAAGCAACCGCTAGGGATCAAACACACACATCCCTAAATCAAGCGCCAAAATCGCAGACTCCCAAGCGTGAGCCATTTTGTCATACCCATTGGGGCTGGGATGATAAAGAGTGGTGAAGTCGTTTTTGGAGAGAACTTCACGCATATCAATCACTGAAACTTGCAAACCTTTGGAAGCGACGATGTCTGGAATTGCGTCATTGTAAAACCGATGCTTGGCGTCAGAACCCCAGCGTGTGCGGATAATCTGCGCGACA
>JFJP01031775.1_pt1 | contig 13057 bp, 9 predicted proteins | sample 431651 | NCBI WGS metagenome assembly JFJP01 (sample SAMN02602958, study PRJNA72255) | Microbial mat metagenome, whole genome shotgun sequencing project. | biome: fresh water; feature: sink hole; material: water; isolation source: purple microbial (photo- and chemosynthetic) mats found in...
TGGGATGCACGTTCCGCAACAAAGTGACGGGCATCCGATGTATGCAATTAACGCAGGTGAGTCTTATGTGTATGAATTTGAAGTGTTAAACCCCGCAGGGACGAATTTTTATCACACCCATACACATGGGGCAACCGCACGGCAAGTCTATCAAGGGTTGGCAGGAATGCTCACGGTCAGTGATGCGCAAGAGAAAAAATTGAATTTGCCGCACGGTGAATACGATATACCGTTGGTGATTCAAGATCGCTCGTTTGATAATCAAAATCAATTGATTTACAGCCCGACTATGCAGCAAAAAATGATGGGCTTTTTAGGGGAAACGATTTTAATCAACGGACAGGTCAACAAGGAATTTGCAGTTAAATCACGCGCCTATCGGTTTCGGGTGTTAAATGGCTCAAACTCACGGATTTATAAATTGGGTTGGGAGGATGGTACACCTTTAACCGCCATCGGCACGGATGGTCATTTGTTAGAAAAACCCGAAACCAAGCCTTATATTATGCTTGCACCTGCCGAGCGAGTAGATTTATGGTTGGATTTTAGTGACCGCCCTGTCGGGTCGCAATTGGTACTGTCTAGTTTGCCTTATCAAGGTTTGATGCCTGCGATGTACAAAATGCAGCAAGGACGTGGCAGAATGGGGATGGGCATGATGGGTGGAACAGGATTAGGACAAGGTTCAAAATTTGCCTTAGCCCGCTTTAAAGTCACTGAAAAAGTGACTGACTCGCCGTCTTTGCCCAGTCAATTGTCTACGATTAAACGATTTACCGATGCCGATGTGGATAATGCCCACGCTCCCATTGAAATCGGTTTATCTATGAATCATATGCGCCCGCGCATTAATGGAAAATCGTTTGCGATGGATAAGGTGATGCCCTCTGAAAAAGTTGCCTTGGGTTCACATAAAAAAATCAAAATTTTTCATGCGCATGAAATGGGCGGCATGGGAATGGGTGGGATGATGAATATGGCGCATCCGATTCATTTGCATGGGCAACAATATCAAGTGGTTTCACGCAAAAATGTCAGTATGAATAGCCGTGATTATGACACGGTAAAAGACGGCTTATTAGACAAGGGCTGGAAAGATACGGTGCTAGTCATGCCAGGCGAAGAAGTGGAAATTATTAAGCCGTTTGAAGATTATAAAGGATTGTTTTTATACCATTGCCATAATTTAGAACACGAAGATTTAGGGATGATGCGGCAATTTTTTGTCAATTAAACGTGATAATTGATGGTGCATAACGCTTCGCTTATGCACCTTACCGCGTTGCCCGTTTTCGTAGATGGCTTTTATGGCGGCATACATTGTTTATTCCTTTTTCAATGAGTGTGTTGGCAAAGTGCCTTGAACGTTGCTGAGGATTTGCAGGATGTTTTCCCTGATAGCTATTGCAGAGTTTGTCGGCGTGATGTAACGCTTGCACTGCGGGATATAATTCAGTAATTGTCATTTTCATTCCTGCACTTGTGCGTCCGCTTCAGTTAGTTTTTCAGAATCACGCAAAAATCCAAACTCATAAACTAGCGGTTGTAATTTTTCGGTTAAGACTTTGTAGGCTTCGTTAAAGTCCGAAAAACTGACCGCGTTATGGGTATCCTCAAATGATTTCAACGCATTGCGAATTTGATACCAGCCGACATCCAAACGATTTAATTTGTATTCCGTTTTTACGCTGATTTTTAATTTATCTTTTTTGGCAAAATACGCCGCCCATAAAACTTCTCCTGCATTTAAAACCGCTTTGGCTTCTTTGGACAATTTCTTTTTTGATAAATACTGCGCCATAAAATCCGATTCAAACGGGTCTGCCGCGCCCACCTCGGTTTGATTGAACGGAATAAAATGATTCACAATTGACCACGTTTTGCCGTTCCATTCCAAGCCGTCCGCGCTGGCGGTTAAATTGCTGCCGTTAAACAACATCCAAATCAAACAATCGTTTTTAAATTCGTTGGTTAATTCTTTGCAAGGTTGTAAAAACTGGTCGCGGTCGTTTATCCACGTTGGTTTGATTAAACGGCGTACTGAAAAAATAACCGCCGCTTGCCAGAGATTTTCTGGTGTTAGATAAAAACCATCACCTTGACCATAAGGCGATGAAAATAAAACGGTTTGTTGATTAGTATGTTGTAAGTCATTTTTACCACAATACATATAAGCAATCGCATTATCAGACCACGAATCAACTCGTGGTGAAGATGTTGCTGGTGTAATTGCGTTTTTTAAGGGTAATGCAGATTGATTATTTTTCTTTGGACGATTTAGCCAAACATTTAAAAAGGTTTTGTTCGGTAAGTTATAAAACGCTTTATCACCAATGAGTTGCGCTTTTTTGTCTAAAACTTCGGTCGTGATTTCTGAAATAGGCGTTTTCTTTTTGGCGTTTTGATTTGTTGACCAAACTAAAAAACCAATCGGAAAATTACCTGCTAAACCGTCGAATGCTTTGCTATGTACTATGAAACCACCTAAATATTTAGCATTCCAAACCTGCCTAAATTTTTCAAAATTCGGTGCGTTGACGTATTTCAATTTACTAAACATTGCCAGCGTTGCAGTCGGCATTTCTTGAGCCATTCGCGCCACAAACTGCGTAAAAAGTTCACTGCTTGCTTTGCCATAATCAGCCATCGCGGTTTCTGCAAATTTAGTTTTTGCCACTCCTGCTTTATTTCCACTATCTGCACCTGTTCCAACTTCTGCATACGGCGGATTAATTAACACTAAAATATTTTTGCCTTCGGCGATTGCGTTGCGTAGAGCTTGCGGGACTTTGTTGGTCAACGTGTAATCACAATGCCCGTTGTCGGTGATGTCATCGTTCAAATAATCATATTGAAAACGGTGTGCCGCAGGACAGGTTTTAGTGGCTTTCATTACGTCAATGTCAGCTTGGTCGAGCGTACTCATGTAGAGGTTTTTGTGGTTGCTATGCTTGGTTTCTAAATTGCCCACCCCGCAACACATATCCCAAACGATGTATTTTTTTTGCCAGCCTCTACCCAGTGTTTCGCTGAGTTTGTCGTAGGCTTTTTCGACTACGATTAACGGCGTGTAAAACGCACCTTTAAAACTGCGAGTATCAAGCGGAATTAAGCTGTCGCGGCGGGCTAATAAATAATCGCGGTATTCTGAATCGGGCGGCTTATGGTATATCGTCCAAAATTCATGATAACCATCGTAATTGCTTAATTCGTAAAGCTTGCCATTTAAACTAAAAGCTGGCGCATCATCAATATGCACTAATTTTGCGGGTAAATTTTCATGGGTTTTGGTTTTGCCATCGTGCATGATGTCGGCAAAAAATAATAGCGCGTAATCTTCGGGATTGACGTTGGCTATTTCACTACCAATCATTTCACACCATTTATCAAACACTTGCCGCAAATTATCAGGGGTAATTTGGGTGCGGATAATTTCACCGGTTTTAATCGCTTCTTTAACCGTACTGATAAATTCATCTTCTTGCGTGGCAATATTGAATTTAACAAAATACGTTCCAATGTGTGCTGATACTTCGGCTAAAGCTTCTTTGGAAACTTTGCTGGCGGATTTGCCCCATTTAATGGTTTTTTTATCCAGAAACGGCAAAACGTCCGCCGTTTTCATCAATGCCGCTTTTTCTGTATCAATCACCGCTAACAAGGGCGGAATTTCTTCGCCTTTATTGCGTGCGTCCTGAACATAATTAAGCAATTGCGTAAACATAAAAAAAAGGGTGTGTCGCCCATCTTTGGCTTCAAACCAAATTTCTTTCGTGCGAATATCAACAATGCCTTTGGTAAATGATTTTAATCCAAGTGCTTTAATGTAAGCATCTTTAACATCTTCTTCACTTTTGGCTTGTTGGAGTTTGCTATAAAGAGGACTTAACTTCATGGTTTTTTATCGCACCGTAAATTGTAGTGTGTTGAATTGGAAAGTTTTTCATTAAGACATCTCTACTGTAGCAATTAAGCTAAAGCTATTTAATTTGCACTGATTATAAATGAACTGACTGATTAGTTATGGTGATTTTTTATTTCAGGCATAAAAAAACCCGACCACACTCTGCAATCGGGTTTTAGATTTAAGAGCTTGGCACAGCTTAACTTTCATAGGACAAACTGAACTCTTGGGCGGTATCAGCCTGTTATCCTAATGCAGTCTTTTTATCCATTGAGCGATGCCCCTTCCATTCAGAATCACCTAGCCCCGCTTTCGTACCTAGCTGTAAACAAAATTAACCTCATATCCTCTCGAATTGCTTTCCATCAATGAATTTTTACGTTTTTTTTACACTCAATCCGTTAAAGTTAAGTGAAATTTCATTTTTGTGAAAAACCATATTGAATTCTCCATATTTTAAAAAAATTCTGTTTTTAAATTATCTCGGCGGCATTCTTGTACCTATTTTATGTACATTGACGAATTTAGCCTTACGCCCAATCACAGTACAATCCAGCGTATTGATGATTTATTTGCTGGGCGTATTTTTAGTCGCCAGTCGTTGGGGACATGGTGCATCCATTACTGCTTCACTATTTAGCGCGTTATTATTCGATTTCTATTTTACCCGCCCGTACTTTTCCTTTTGGATTGAAGATGTTGAGAATCTTATCGGTTTAACCGTGATGATAATTGTTGGTTACATCACCAGCAATTTATTAAACGAAGCGAAAAAAGCCAGTTTAGCCAAAGCCCAAGCCGATAACGAAGCCCTGAGAAACGCGCTATTAAGTGCCATTTCCCACGATTTGCGCACCCCACTCACGCGCATCATTGGCGCAATCACTACGCTAATTGAAAGCGACTCCAAGGTTTTTGATGACGAAAAACACGATTTTTGCCGCGTAATTTTTGACGAAGCGCAACATATGTCAGATTTAATGAACAAAGTTTTAGACATGGCAAAACTCAGCACCGGCAAAATTGTGATTCAGCGCGAATGGAACACCTTAGAAGAAATTTTAGGCAGTGCATTAACGCGCCTAGAAAAAAACTTAAGTACGCGGGTAGTGAATATTAACTTGCCAGAAAACTTGCCATTGCTGTGGATAGACTCGGTGCTGTTTGAGCAAGTGCTGGTTAATTTAATTGAAAACGCCCTCAAATACACCCCACTTTCTAGTCCGATTGATATTGTGGCGGAGCATTCCAACGAATTTTTAACCCTTTCACTGTCCGACTATGGCGCAGGCATTCCGCAAGATTTAACCGATAAAATTTTTGATAAGTTTTATCGGATTGAAAATGAAACTACGCAAAGTGGTGTTGGCTTAGGGTTAGCTCTGTGTCGCTCGATTATTGAAGCGCATGGCGGCACGATTACAGCCCAAAATATCACAGGCAAAGGAGCGGCGTTTTTAATTCGCCTGCCATTAACACAATCACCGACTATACCAATGGAATCCTAATGTTATCTAACAACACAAAAATTCTGTTGATTGAAGACGATTTGCAAACGCGGCGTTTTCTGAAAAGTAACTTGAATCATCGCGGCTGGAATGTAACCGAAACGGATTCAGGAAAAACTGGCTTAACGCTGCTGAAAAACGACGCGCCTGATTTGTTGATTTTGGACTTAGGACTGCCAGATATGAATGGCATTACCGTTATCAAACGTTTGCGGCAATTTTCCGATTTACCTGTGTTGGTTTTGTCGGCTCGCAGCTTAGAACAAAGCAAAATCATGGCGTTAGATGCAGGTGCAGATGATTATTTAACCAAGCCGTTTGGCATCGGTGAATTAAATTCGCGCTTGCAAGCTTTGTTGCGGCGTATTTCCAAAACCGCACCGCAAGAATTATTTGTCACCGGCGAATTAACCATTGATTTAGGTAAACGCAAAGTATTTGTTGCCGAGCAGGAAGTCAAAATCTCGCCAATTGAATATCGCATCTTAAGTATTTTAGTGAAAAATGCCGGGTTAGTGGTGACACAGCGGCAATTGCTAAAAGAAATTTGGGGGGCAGAACATTTAGACGACAACCATTATTTGCGTATTTATATGCGGCAATTGCGGCACAAAGTAGAAGCCAATCCCGCACGACCGCGTTATCTATTAACCGAAACAGGGGTTGGCTATCGCCTGTCTGAAAGCTAATTTATTTTTCATTTTTTAGGAGGCTATCATGTCTTCAAATCCAAGTAATAAACAACTCAATCACAAACAATTAGCCAGTTTAACCTTAGGGACAATCGGCGTGGTTTACGGCGATATTGGCACGAGTCCGTTATATACCGTTAAGGAAATTTTTCATGAACACCTAACCATGAATTCCACGCATATTTTGGGCGCGTTATCGTTGATGTTTTGGTCATTGATGTTAGTTGTAACGTTGAAATATACTATTTTTATTATGCGAGCTAATAATAAAGGCGAAGGCGGGATAATGGCTTTAACCGCATTGGTATTATCAACCGCAAAACAGAACTCAGCCAAACAGCATTTTGTAATGATTATGGGCTTATTAGGCGCGGCATTATTTTATGGCGACAGCATTATTACCCCAGCGATTTCGGTATTAGGCGCGGTGGAAGGCTTAAATGTGATTGCCAAACCATTAGAGCATTTTGTCGTACCAATTACACTGTTTGTCTTAACTTTTTTATTTTTAATTCAGAAAAAAGGCACCGCCAGTATCGGCAAATTATTTTCCCCCGTGATGTGTATTTGGTTTATCAGTTTAGCAATTATGGGGATTAATCAAATTATTAAACAGCCCCATATTTTATTAGCCATTAATCCATATTACGGTATTCATTTATTAGCCGAATTAGGCTGGCATGGCTTTTTAATTATGGGGTCAGTGGTGTTGGTTTTAACTGGTGCGGAAGCTCTTTATGCCGATATGGGACATTTTGGCTTAAAACCGATTCGTTATGCGTGGTTTAGCTTTGTGTTTCCCGCGCTGCTGTGCAATTACTTTGGACAAGGTGCGTTATTGTTGCAGCATCCTGAAGCGATTGAAAATCCGTTTTATTTGCTTGCGCCATCATGGGCATTATATCCGCTGTTGATTTTATCTACCTTAGCCACCGTGATTGCTTCACAAGCGGTGATTTCTGGTGCATTTTCCATGACCAAACAAGCCATTCGTTTGGGTTATTGTCCGCGCATGACAGTTTTGCACACCTCAGAAAGTGAAATTGGACAAATTTATGTGCCAATGATTAATTGGTTGTTGATGTTTGCGGTATTTGTTTTGGTGTTAAGTTTTGAATCCTCTTCAAGTTTAGCGTCAGCTTATGGCATTGCGGTCACAGGGACAATGCTGATTACCACCATCTTGTCGTTTATGGTGATTCGCACACTCTGGCAATGGAATAAAATCCCCAGCTATGGATTTTTAATCTTCTTTTTCAGCATTGATTTTATTTTTCTCGCCTCAAATAGCTTAAAAATTTTTTCTGGTGGCTGGCTGCCGTTAGCGATTGGCGGTTTGTTATTTTTATTAATGATGACATGGATTCAAGGACGTACTGTTTTAACCCACGCTTTAGAAGAAAAGAAAGTTTTATTTGAAGAATTGGAAGAAAAAATTAAAATTAACGAATTAGTCACCGTGAAAGGCACGGCGATTTATTTAACGAAAATATTGCATGGTGTACCGCAGGTTTTATTGCATAACTTGGAACACAATCACGTTGTACATGAAAAAATTATTGTGCTGACCGTGACAACAACGACTGAACCCTTTATTGATGATGCAGATAAGCAAATAAAAATTCGCGCTTTTGGTAGTGAGGGGCAGTTTTATCGCATAAAACTTTATTTTGGTTTTATGGAATCTCCCAATGTATACTCTGCTTTAAATTTAGCTATCAAAAAAGGGCTGGACATTGATTTGGATGGCGTGTCATTTTTTATTGGAAATGAAGATATTGTTTTTAAACCGCGTAGTCAATTCCCCGTTTGGAAGCGTGAGATTTTTTTGTTTTTATTCAACAATACAGGAAGTACCATTGATTTTTTCAGTCTTCCTGTTGAAAAAGTGATTTCTTTAGGCGTGAGAGTTCAGTTGTAAGGCTACATAAAATTTCAATTTTTAACTAAATGTTAAACATAAAAAACTGATTATACTTAGTGTCGTCAGTTTTTATTTATCGACCCTACATAATACACAATCCAATTATTTATTTTCAAACATAAAAAAACCGATTACATTGCTACAATCGGGTTTTAGATTTAAGAGCTTGGCACAGCTTAACTTTCAGCATGGCAAAATCAAGGCAAAAACTCCTAACAAAACGTTCAAATTTCCACCGCTGGAAAAATACATATTTTCATCAATCATTAAAACAGTTTGGCTTAATTTGAGAAACTTCCAATCAATACCATTCGTCACAACGCCATAAATAACTTCAATCTCATTTTGTTCCTGCTTATTAAACAATTGCGCCGCGACCATCTCCGCCCCAGCTTGCGCCAAACCTTCTTCAATACTACGGTTCTTTGCCTCAACGATGCACACAATCGGACTATCTAACGCTAATAAGCGGCTTTTTCCTGCCACAATGTAATCACAAATGCCCGATAATTGCTCATTAATAGTTAAGCTGCAACCAGAAAAAATGGTAATACTTTGCTGTGAATGCTCATAGACATCAAATAAAATCGGCGTGATTAAATTTTCAGAGCGAGATTTTTCTGAAAATGTTGAGGGTAACATCTTGGCAACTTCCAAACTGTGCAAGAGAAAAGCACTCGGAGGAACTTCTTGAATATGCGGAAATAAATCAGTGACTTGGTAAGTAATTGCCAATTTTTTAGTCAATTCTTTGAGCGTTTGATAATCCGAATACGACATAATTTTCTCCTTTTTTACAAGCATAAAAAAACCCATTTTATCATACGATAAAACGGGTTTTAGATTTAAGAGCTTGGCACAGCTTAACTTTCATATTGCAAACTGCTTTCACTTAAATCGGCACTAAGCCGTTTCACTTCTTAAGTTCTGGTATGGGACGGAAAAGTTCACTCTCGTTATGGTCATCAAGCAAACTGAACTCTTGGGCGGTATCAGCCTGTTATCCTTAGGCAGTCCTTTTATCCGTTGAGCGATGGCTTTTCGATACTACCCGAAAAAACTTGACAGCCCTTTTTACAGTCATATACTCAGGTATATTATTTTACTGAATGAGGTCAACACCATGTTACAAACCAAACCTGCAAAACTATTCAAAAACGGAAATTGTCAAGCCGTGCGTTTGCCAGTGGATTGTCGGTTTAACGTCAATGAAGTGTTTATCATCAAAAACGAACAAACTGGCGATGTGTTGCTTTCTACCAAGCCTAGCGTCAATGTTTGGGAAGAATATTTTAGCTTTACGAAAACACTGACGGATAATCACAGCTTTATGGAAAGCAGAGAATTAAATCAGCCCCCGACAGCAGCGGGTATTTTCGATGATGTGGCGGCATAACCACTATGTTTTATATACTAGATACCGATATAGCCAGCTATATCATCAAAGGACAATACCCACAGTTGCAGGCTAAACTGGAATCAGTGTTACCTTCACAAATTTGTATTTCTGCAATGACCAAAGCCGAGTTATTTTATGGACTAAAAAAGTTGCCAAAGAATCACCGTTTGCATATTTCAGTGAAGAAGTTTTTAGAAATTGTGCAAACGCTGGACTGGAACGCAGAAGCCGCTGTTTGGTACGCCGATATTCGCCATCAACTGATTAGCACTGGTCAGCCGATTGGCGAAATGGATATGATGATAGCTGCACACGCGCTGTCTGTGAGTGCGGTGTTGGTTTCAAATAATCAAAAACATCACAGTCGTATTGATGCGCCGTTAATGTTGGAAAACTGGCTTGATAACAAGTGAATTGAGTCCCAAGACTTTTCCATACAGAACCACCGGATCACCTAGACCCTCTTTCGTACCTGCTCGACCTGTCCGTCTCGCAGTCAAGCAAGATTTTCATGCGAATCAGAATATAACGCTGTAAGTTAATCTAAGCTATAATCAATTATACAGATCGATTTTTCATAACGTGAGGCTAGAATGCGTAATATTAATGCTTTACAAACTGAGTTTTTTTCCTCTATTGAGCAAGTGAACTCTATTGAGCAGTTGGAAAAAGTGAGGGTTTTTTATCTGGGCAAGAAAGGTGTTATCAAAGACCTTTTTGCTGAAATGAAACTTATACAAGACAGTGAGCGTGTTACCTATTCCCAGCAATTAAACGCTTTTAAACAATACATAGAAAGCACTCTGCAAGCTACTGAATGTGCATTAAAAAAGAAGGAAACGGATAGAAGAATCAAAGAAGAATGGGTTGATCTGTCTTTGCCTGGCACAACCAATCAACGTGGGGCCCTGCATCCATTAACGCAAATTGAAAGAAATTGCTTAGATGTACTTTATATGCTTGGTTTTAAATTTGTGGACGGACCAGAAGTAGAAACTCCTTTCCATAATTTTGATGCTTTAAATATTCCTGAGCATCATCCAGCACGAGACATGCAGGATACATTCTGGTTAGATAATCAACTGTTGTTACGCTCTCATACATCGACAGTTCAGATAAGAGTTCTTGAAAATGAGAAAGAACTTCCAATTAAAATTGCATCACCTGGCAGGGTATATAGAAATGAAGCTGTTGATGCTACACACCTTGCATGTTTTCATCAATTTGAAGGTCTGTGGGTAGATGAGGGGGTGAAGTTTTCTCACTTAAAGGGAATGCTAGAGTTTATTATCAAAAATATTTTTGGTAATGATTGGGATTATCGGTTTAAGCCTAAATTTTACCCTTACACCGAACCATCAATTGGCGTTGATATTCGTTCAAAAACAAAAGATGCTAAATGGATTACTGTGGTTGGGGCGGGAATGGTTCACCCCAACGTGTTTAAATTTACAGGGCATGATCCAGAAAAAATAAGTGGTTTTGCTTTTGGGCTAGGTGTCTCACGCATGGTTACTATGGCGCATAAAGTAGAAAATATGAAAAGTTTGTACGAGGGTGATCTACGTGTTCACCAAAATTTAGCCCGAAAAAAATACATATAGAAGGAAGCTAGTCAATGAAAATATGTGTCGATAGTTTGCGTAAATACATAGATATTCCAGCGGATGTTCGTGAGCTTCATGAACTCATGGAAGATATTGGGCTTGAAATTAAGCGAGTAGATAATTTAGAAAACAATACCGTATTTACACTAGAGCTTCTTGCAAATCGTGGCGATCATCATTGTTATGTCGGCGTGGCAAGAGAGATACACGCTAGAACAGGTGGAAATATTCGCATTCCTCAACCGCGATTCCAAGATAAAACAGAAAACTTAATTAATGCCGATGTTAAAACAGATAAGTGTCTTAATTATGTTTTGGCAGAATTCAAAAAAACAAAAGGGAACGAATTTAGTCTTGATGAAGACAAAAAAAGAATGATTGAAATATCGGGTACAAATTTAGTATCCGCTGTTGTAGATGTCACAAATTTTGTCAATATCGAAATGGGTCAACCGCTTCATGCTTTTGATGCCGATAAAATCAAAGGAAAAATTCAAGTAAGAGAGGCTGGTAGCAGTGAAAAAGCAAGGCTACTTTTCTCTGAAGATGTTTGCGAAGTTCCTGAAAGAACAATAGTCATTGCTGATGATGAAAAGATATTAGCTATCGCTGGTGTTATGGGGTGTGAGGAGTCAAAGCCAACAGAGGAAACAACCCGTATTTACCTTGAAAGTGCTACATTTGATCCTGTAAAAGTGCGAAAAGCAGCTCGCCATTTTGGAATTCAATCACAGTCTTCTACACGCTTTGAAAGAGGGGCAGACCCTGTGCTTGCGGTTACTGGAATAGAAAGAGCAGTTGAGTTATTTGAAGAGGCTGGCTGGAGCTTGGCGGCTCCGATTTCAATTGTGCAGAAATGGGATTTTGCAGAAATTTCACTTCAACTTAGCATCGACAGTATCAATGAATATTTTGAGTCAGCGTTTTCCGTAGATCAAATCATACAAATTCTGAAACGATATGGTTTTTCTGTATCACAAACATCTGCTAATAATTTTTCAGTCTTAGTTCCATCTCACAGAATATGGGACATTAAAGATTCAAAAGATATTTATGAAGAAATAGCACGAGGAATTGGCTATAACAATCTTCCGTCATCTGTCCCCTCAACGGCTGCCGGGATTCAACCGCAACAAAATCAGCTAAGAAAGGAACTCATCGAAAATACGCTGATCGGTGAGGGGTTTTATGAGGTTTTTACCGATGGTTTTTATAGTGATGCCCATCGTAGCAAAATGGAAATAAAAGAAGGACACCCTTTGTGGGAGCATGTTAGCATCGTTAATGCTGGGGATCGTTCTTATTCATTGTTAAAAAATAATAACCTTGCACAGGCTATGGAGTTAGTTCTTACCAATGTCCACGTCAAAAACACCAATATAAAAGCATTTGAATGGACAAGAACATTCCATCCTAATAAATCTGCTGAAAACGGTCTTTGTGATGAGAAAAAAGTTCTTTGGCTCATTGCTTACGGTGAAAACAAAACACCGAACTGGAGCGAAAAGAGCAGAAATGTTGATGTTCACTACATGAAAGGACTTATCGAAGAATTTTCCAATTTACTCAGTATTCAGCTTGAGATTCGGCAAACTGAAAATGATGACATTTTGCCAGTCGGTCATTGTCTGCATCCAACAAGAAGAGCTTCTGTTTTTTTACAAAATAAGCTGGTTGGTGTTTTTGGAGAAGCGCATCCTGACGTTATTTCTTCCTGGGGTATAAAATCCGGTCGCCCCTGTTTTCTTGAGTTATCGCAAGAAATTTTTGACTTCCCGCCATCAGAAAGGGTTTATGTTACACCCTCAAATCTTCATCCGGTTATTCGAGATGTTTGTTTGCTCTTGCCACAAGGCTTACATACCCTTGAGGTTGCTAATTATTTGAAAGAAAGTTCGGATTGGATTTCTGAGGTCAATGTTTCGGATTTATTCAATTCGCAGGCTACTGACAATAAAAACGCGGTCACTTTTTCGCTAAGTTATAGTTTAGAAGTTGCGCAAAAAAGTAACTTTACGGGTGA
>JFJP01012304.1_pt1 | contig 13055 bp, 10 predicted proteins | sample 431651 | NCBI WGS metagenome assembly JFJP01 (sample SAMN02602958, study PRJNA72255) | Microbial mat metagenome, whole genome shotgun sequencing project. | biome: fresh water; feature: sink hole; material: water; isolation source: purple microbial (photo- and chemosynthetic) mats found in...
ATTACGTGTTTGACTGGGATTATTTCATCCAGTGTGCAAAACAGACAAGATCTGCTATGTGCGCGCGCCCAATTGCCGCCTACCGTTTTCATCAATCCAATAAAACCACTGGACCAGGTTTTGAAAGAACAGAAGAACTGATTCAAATTTCTTTGAAATATCTCCCTCCAAACCTTCGCACCAGATTTTTCCTTGTTGCTCCTCTGATTCGGTTCCTGAAAAAAATGACATGGTTGCAAATCCACGGCGTATGGACGATGCGTAAACTGGCAAATATTGCACTTTTCCTGTTTCGCACAGATTGGTTTCTGCGCCTACTTGGAATTCCAGTTGAGTTACGTCTGACTCATGGTTTTGACGGACTTGTATCTGAGGATCTGATGGCGTTTAAAACGTCCAAGTCAGTTGCCTATACAGTAGCCGATGCCTTTGCCTGTTTCCCTGAAGTGTGGGAGGTTCCACAACTGCCCCCGCTCACCAAACTCTAGTAAAATTCTACCTAAATCTACATTGTGCTTTTTGATCTAAAAAGTACAATCTTATTTTCAAAAACAAGGGTGTGTCAACACTCTTGTTTTATTTAACAAATTCAACTTTGCGGATAAAAACATGTTCCTCAAACGCCTTCAACTTGGACTGATCCACGTCGCCGTAGCGATGACCCTTGTGCCGATCAACAGTACGCTTAACCGCGTCATGATCAAAGAACTCGCCATCTCGGCTACGCTTGTTGCCATCCTTGCTTCACTGCCCTATCTTTTTGCGCCCATTCAGGTTGCCATTGGATCGTACTCAGATCGCCATCCCATATTGGGATTCCGCCGCACACCATATATTCTTGCCGGGCTAATTCTTTGCGTGGCTGGCTTGCTGGTTTCGCCTTATGTCGCATTCCTCATGGCTGACAACCTGCCTCTCGGCATTTTTGTCGGCGTTCTTGCTTTTGGCGCATGGGGCATGGGGTACAACCTTTCGAGCGTATCTTACCTTTCACTCGCCTCTGAAATCTCTGGCGAAAACGGACGCGGCAAAACAATAGCAACCATGTGGTTCATGATGATTGTTTCCATCATCGCCACCGCCATTGGACTCAGCCGACTCGTTGACCCATACACCCCCGAAGCATTAATTCGCGCCTTTGGATATGTCGCCGCCACAGCCCTAATCCTCGGCTTGATCGGTCTCGTCAGGCTTGAGCCACGCTCAAACAGAAACACAGACTCAAGCCAGCATTCTGAAACCTACACAGTGAAACAAATGACCTCAGCCATCACGCAGAATCCTGTTGCGCGGGTATTCTTTGTTTACCTGCTCTTGCTGCTTGCTGCAATTCTGGGACAGGATGTTTTACTTGAACCCTTCGGCGCAGAAGCCTTTGGTATGACCGTCACGCAAACAACGCGCATCACATCTTTTTGGGGAACGTTTGTTTTGATCGCAATCCTCATTGCAGGGTTGCTCGAAGGGCGCATGACGAAAAAAACGATTGCACAACTGGGCAATCTCGGTGCGCTTGCGGGGTTCGTTGTCATTATCGTCAGCGGATTTAGCCGATCGACAAGTATCTTCTACACAGGCGTCACCCTGCTTGGGCTTGGCACAGGCTTATCCACAGTTGCCAATCTTTCCTTAATGTTTGATCTTACGGTGCCCGGCATGGTGGGATTGTACATTGGCGCCTGGGGATTTTCCAATGCGCTCTCGCGCCTGGTGGGAACTCTCCTGGCTGGGATTCTGCGCGATGTGGTGAATCAACTCACAGCCGCCGCATTAAGCGGTTATCTTGTCGTGTTTGCGATCGAAGCGTTAATGCTGTTTATCGCCTCGATCATGCTTACCCGTATTGATGTCCAAAAATTCCAAAAAAATATCGAAGAACCTTCCTTTGTGGAGAAGGTTGCCTTGGCGGCGGAGTAAAAAAATGACGGATAAATGGCTTTCTCTCAGTGATGCGGCGAAGGTGTTGGGCGTACACCCCAGTACTGTCAGGCTGTGGTCTGATAAGGGCGCATTGCCCACGCACAAAACGCAGGGCGGGCATCGCCGTTATAAACAGGCTGAAATTTCCCTGTGGGCTGAATCAAATCAGAGACCTGGTGAGATCGAGCCAGAACGCATGATGCAGGAAGTCATCAAAACGGTGCGTATGCAAATTTCAGAGGGTCGTTTGCAAGCCGAGTCTTGGTACCAAAAATTGGACGAGGATGCGCGCGCGCAATATCGCTTGAGCGCCCGTTCATTGTTCCACGGCTTGATGACATACATGGCAACCGAGGGCGCAGATGCAGAATCTGAAGCCTACGCCATTGGGTATGAGTATGCTTCTCGCGCACATCGTTACAGTTTGAATTATGTGGATGCCGTACGGGCATTTTTGTTTTTTAGAACCACGCTGATCGATTCTGTTATAAAAGTTTATCGCGAGTCGAATGTGCCGTCGGGGCAAACCGCAGATACTTTTGGGAAAATGTACACATTCACCGATGATATTTTGATTAGCCTCCTGCAAACTTTTCAGGCATTGAATACCAGCCGTTAATTTTCTTATCCTGTCATGTGAGGAGTGTTTCTTAAAGGTTTTTTACCACAGAGAACACAAAGATCACTGAGAAAAGCCGCCGCAAATTAGCGAAATTTGCGGCATGGGTCTTTCGATTCTTGACATGCTGGCAACTTGGGTCACTAAAATCTGTAGATGACGGTTTTTTATACAGAGGATGCTGTTGCTTGCGTCATATTATTGATATGGTTATACTTGCGCGCATGGTTATCCCCAGCAAAATTGGTCGTTACGAAATTAAGTCCGAGATTGGCCGCGGCGGAATGGCTACCGTGTACCGCGCATTTGATCCCAGCTTTGATCGCGAAGTTGCGATTAAAGTATTGCCGCTTGAGATGATGCATGACCCGCAGTTTCGCGCGCGTTTCGAGCGCGAAATCAAAATGGTCGCTGGGTTGGAACATCCATCCATTGTGCCTGTTTATGATGTGGGTGAAGAAGCGGGACAGCCTTATTTTGTCATGCGCTGTATGACAGGCGGTTCTCTTTCTGATCAGATCGCAAATGGGAAAATTCCGCTTCAAGATACGGCGCGGATTGTCGAAAAAATTGCGCGGGGTCTTACGTATGCCCATAAGAAAGGCATTATTCACCGCGATCTTAAGCCTGATAATATTCTTTTTGATGACAATGGCGAACCGTTTATTTCCGATTTTGGCATTGCCAAGTTGACTGAATCCACAGGCAGTTTGACGGGCAGTGGTGTAATTGGCACTCCTGCCTACATGAGTCCCGAACAGGCTCAGGGAACCGGTATTGACAGCCGCAGTGACATTTATGGGCTGGGAGTGATCGTCTATCAAATGTTGAGCGGTCAACAGCCCTACAATGCAGATACGCCCATGGGGGTGGTGGTAAAACACATTACCGAGCCTGTGCCTGAAATTCTAAATATGATTCCCAGCCTGCCGCCTGAGGTGGATCAAATTATTCAGTCCTCCATGGCGAAGGATAAAAACAAACGCTATACCACCGCGGTGGAATTGGCGAAGGCCTTAAATTTGGCAGCCTTTGGGGATGAAGGCAGTAATTTCACGTCGGTCACAAATACAGGACTGCGCTCAGGCATATATAAAGCGACAGCATCCCAAAGAAAAACAAAAACCGGGTTGATTGTTGCAGGTGTTGTTTTGGTAGTGGCTGTGGTTGGCTTTTTTCTACTGCGAAACCAGTTGTTCGCTCCACAGCCAAAAATTGAACCCACGCTGGTTATACTTGCAACCGAAATTTCAACCCAGGTTTCAACCGCAACATTGGCGCCCACAGTTGTGCCTCCAAAAGAAACGGAATCTGTGGCGTCTCCTTTGCCTTTTGCGCCCGCTTGCGCCGCAAGTGTTGTGATTCCAACTCCGGCAGTCAAAGAGACGAACAAGGCGTGCGTCCAAAAATTCCCCTACACAGCCATCTCCATTCCCGAAGGCGCAACATTTGAATCGCTTGACCCTGAACTTGTGTGCGTGAAGGAAACGACAAGCAATGGGAAAAGCATTATTTCCTGTACGGGACGGCAATCTTTTTCATATAAGTTGAAAGTTTGTGTTCCGCCGGTTGTTTCCAGCGTTGATTCTGGCAAATGTGATCAAGGCGCAATTTTTGAATCAGCCAATCAATGTTGTCTGGCTGTGCCGTCAGATGGCGCGGGTTGTACACTCTTTAAGGTGGATTTGCGATCCTGCCAATAAATATGCAAAATGTCCCGAAGGTTTGGTTTTGATCCAAACCTTCGGGACGCGTGTAAACAGCGTCAGAAAGTGAAGGCAAACGGGGAACATTTGAGCAAGGTATTCGCATCTTCTTTCCATCCGTTATTTCTCCCAACATAAAAGGAAATAGTTTATGTCCGAATTAAATAGTATTCAATTGGACGGGACCAGCCTGACTTTTGATCAGGTTCAGGCTGTGGCATACGGGAAACCCAACGCGCCACAAATTCAGATCGGAGCCGAATCCAGCCAACGGGTTACGCGGGCGGCGAATGCGGTTCAGACTCTGCTGGAGCGTGGCACAATCGCCTATGGCATCACCACCGGCTTTGGCGCGTTCAAGGACCGCATTATTCCGCCAGACCAGGTGGAGAAACTCCAGCGCAATATTCTTGTCAGTCATGCAGTGGGCGTGGGCGATGCGTTTGACATTCCCACAACGCGCGCGATTATGTTGATCCGCGCCAATACGCTGGCGCGCGGACATTCGGGCATCAGACTTTCGACTTTGCAATTGCTGGTGGATATGCTCAACGCGGGCATCCATCCTGTGATCCCTGAGAAGGGTTCGCTTGGCGCAAGCGGTGATCTGGCTCCGCTGGCGCACATGAGTTTGCCGATCATCGGCGAAGGCGTTGTGGAGTATCAAGGCGAAATCCTTTCGGGCGCTGAGGCATTCAAGCGCGCGGGTCTAAAGCCGATCACGCTTGCCGCGAAAGAGGGTTTGGCTCTGACCAATGGAACTTCGGTGATGACCGCGTTGGGCGTGTTGGAAACGCTGCGCGCCGAGCGGTATAGCCAGACCGCCGACATTGCCGGATGTTTGAGTCTTGAGGCGTTGAACGGAACCGACCTGGCATTTGATGAACGTATTCATAGCCTGCGTCCCTATCCGCGCCAGAAGGAATGCGCGGGTTATTTGCGAAGTTTATTAAAGGATAGTCAGTTCAAACGCGAGCATAGTTCGCTGAATGTGCAGGATGCTTATACTCTGCGGTGTATGCCGCAAGTCCACGGCGCAGTGCGTGATGCCATTGCCTATTCGCGCTGGGTTTTCGAGATTGAACTGAATGCCGTCACGGATAATCCATTGATATTTATTGACGATGCAACCGGCGAAATTGACGTTCTTTCAGGTGGAAATTTTCATGGTGAGCCGCTGGCAATTGCGATGGATTACATGGCTTTTGCGGTGAGCGAGTTGGGCAACATCTCTGAGCGGCGCACCATGCGCCTGACCGATGAGTGTTCCAACACACACACATTGCCCGCATTCCTCACAAAAGAAGGCGGACTTAATTCAGGATTTATGATCTTGCAATATACTGCCGCTGCGCTTGCCACCGAAAATAAAGTGCTTTCGCACCCTGCCAGTGTGGATACAATTCCCACCTCGGCCAATGTGGAAGATCACGTCAGCATGGGCGTGACGGCTGGACTTAAACTGCGCGATATTCTTAGCAACGTGGAGCGCATTCTCGCGATTGAGTTGATGTCGGCGGCGCAGGGTGTTGACTTCCGCAGACAAGCCATTGGTGCGGATAAAAATCTTGGTCAAGGCACTCGCGGCGTTTATGCGTTGATCCGCGAAAAAATTCCGTTCATTGAGTCCGATACCGTCATGTCAGGATTTATTGAAACATCCCGCCAGTTTGTCGCCAGCGGCGCGGTGGTTGAAAGCGTCAATCGCGCTTTGACGTTCTAATAAAAATGTTTCGTGTTCTGTTTGGAACGGTTTACGCAACACGAAACACATTACACAAAATAAAACACAAAGGAACAAATCATGTTAAATATTTTTTCTGTGGAGCAGGCCAAACAAAGTATTCTCAAACGCCAGCCTCCGGATGAGTTTCCCGTTTCCCAATCTGTGTTGGATGGGATCGCAAAACTGTTCGGCGAAGCGCTGACGCCTGAACAGGCTGTTACCCGCATTCTGACAGATGTTCGCAAACGGGGAGATGCGGCTTTGCAGGAATGGAGTCAACGCCTCGACAATCGCTCGTCTGAAACATTCCGCGTCCCCGCCGATAGACTTGCCGGCGCGTTGGAATCCATCACGCCTGAGCAACGCGCCGCGCTTGAACTCTCCGCCGAACGAGTGCGCCGATTCCACAATCATCAGCCGCTCAACTCTTGGATGATGCAGGAAGGCGACGGGACACTCGGACAATTTATCCGTCCGATCAAGCGCGTTGGGTTGTATGTCCCCGGCGGCACTGCGCCTTTGCCATCCACTGTGATCATGTCTGCTGTGCCTGCTCAGGTGGCGGGAGTAAAAGAGATCGTTGTAGTTGTGCCGCCTAGCCGCGCAACCGGTGAAGTGGCTGATATTACGCTCGCCGCGTGCGCCCTGCTTGGGATTGACGAAGTTTATGCCTTGGGTGGGGCGCAGGCAATTGCCGCGCTGGCCTACGGCACCGAATCGATTCGCGCCGTTGATAAGATTTTCGGACCTGGAAATCTTTTTGTCACGCTTGCCAAACGTCAGGTCTTTGGCGTGGTCGGCATTGATGGGTTGGCGGGTCCCACAGAAACCATGGTCATCGCCGACGATACCGCCTCGCCCGCCTGGGTCGCCGCTGATCTTTTGGCGCAGGCGGAACATGATGTGCTGGCCTCCGCAATTTTGCTGACGCCTTCGCACAAACTGGCTGAAGCGGTTCAGGCAGAAGTTGCGCGTCGGGTCGAGAATTTGCCGCGCGCCGAGATACTGGCGCAGTCACTTGCCAATCGCAGCGGGGTCGTCATCACCCGCGATATTTTCGAATCTGCTGAACTTGCCAACGCGTATGCGCCGGAGCATTTGTGCCTTTCTGTGGCAGAGCCGTGGGCGTTAAGTGAGAAAATTGATGCGGCGGGCGGCGTTTTCCTCGGCGAACATTCATTTGAAGCGCTCGGCGATTACAATGCCGGGCCCAGTCATGTCATGCCAACCAGCGGCACCGCTCGTTTTGCGTCTCCATTAAATGTTTGGGACTTTGTGCATATCGTCAGCCTGATTGCTCTGGATCGCAAATCCGCTGCGAGGTTGAGCAAACAAGCCGCCGTTTTGGCGCGCGCCGAGGGACTTGAAGCCCACGCGCAAGCCGCCGACGAGCGTGGTATTGCCGAAGTTTGAGATTGTAAAAAAACAGGATATTTCAGAGCAGGTCAGGCTTTATCGCCTGTCCTGCTCTTTTCTTTTGTGTAACAAAAAAGTGACAAATGGCATGTGACTTTGATGCGGAAAGTCAGTATAGTTATGAGTGATTGACCAACGTAGGCGGAATTGATCAAGTCATACTTTTATAAGACCTCTTACGTAAGTCTCTGTTTGCTCCTTAAGTTCAAATGAAAGGCACTCAATCACTTTTTTGCCAAAGAGGAAAATTATGCCGCCTTTTTTGATTTCATTGTATGTAACAGGTGTGGGATTATTCGCAGCATTTGTCGTGTGGTGGATTTTTGTGCAGGGGCGTTCCTTTACTTTCTTTGGACTTGGCTTTGGTGAAAAGACAATTACGCCTGAAGAACAAGCGTATAGATTGCCAGTGGTGCGCGGGTTGCTAATTTTTTCCGCCTTTTCAGCGGTATTTACCGTCGGCGCGTGGATGCAAAATACCCTGGTTCCAGCCCCTGCGCCAACGACTACCATGACTTCCCCGCCTGAATACATTGAGTCTACGCCAACATTTGCGCAAATTCCCGTTCCTACAGCGTGGCGTTTTGTGGGAACAATAATTACCACTGATCCCAGTCATCTATGTGTGCTCACAGCAAGCGAATTCCAAGAGTCTGGCAGAGAAGCCGCCAGTCGTTTGCAGTTTAACGTTCTGGATGAGCAAGGCTATTGTAGTTGGATTGTCCCGTTGAATGGCTACAATGCCGCGTCAAAACAACAGGTTACGTTTTGGGTTAAAGGAGAGAAAGGAGGCGAAAAATATAAGGTAGGAATTAAAGATGATATTACGCCCTCAGGACAAGAACCAAAAGTGTCCCAGGTCGCTTCCGCATCCTGGATAAAAGTTTCCATCCCATTGGATAAATTCAAAACCAAAGGGCACAACCTGGATTCCTTGGAAAACTTTAGTTTGAATTTTACAGAAGGGAGCGGCACAATTTATGTAAACCAATTATTTTTCATACCATAAACCTTAAGGAGGTTTGGACATGAAACAGAATACCATTATGGTTTTTATTGTATTGTGTATTTCTTTGTTTGCTCAATCTTGTGGAGCGCCTGCGCCTGATGTTGCCGCAACAGTTCAGGTTGTGCGCACCCAGGATGCCTTGGTCGTGGAACAAACCGCTGTTGCGTTGACACAAACCGCAATGGAATCTGAAAAAATTGCGCTTGCCGCTACACAAACGGCAATGGCTGCCGTTCCAACAGTTGAGCCGGCAGGGGCTATTCCTACGGAACCGCCTGCGCAAAAAAGTGAAGATATAACCTGCCCATTTTATGTTTATCAAGATTGGGGTGTGGAAGCCAATCATTTTGTGCCGGAAGGCTGGATGGGTGATATTTCGGATATAAACCTGGACGAGAATTACAAACTTGATCCCGAACGTCCAAATGTGATGCAAATTACCTACAAACCAAACGGGTCTGAACAATGGGTTGGAGTGTATTGGTGGGCGCCCGGAAATGATTGGGGCAATCAGGACAGCGGTTTTGATATCTCCTGCGCTACAAACCTAACCTTTTGGGCCAGAGGCGAAAAGGGCGGAGAGAAAGCAGAATTCAAGGTTGGCGGTCTGGCAGGCGTTTACAGCGATTCTTTACAACCTGCATTATCAAGCGGACCAATTACGCTTACCAACAAGTGGGTTCAATATACAATTGCATTGTCTGGAGAGGATTTAAGTCACATCATGGGCGGTTTTGTTTGGGTTACCAAAAAACCAGCCAATCCTAATGGTGCTGTAATTTATATTGATGATGTAAGATTTGAATAATAAATTTCCAACTTGTACGGTAAAGAATTTCTAATGAAAAGCGGTTCTGACTTTTTCAGAACCGCTTTTCATACCCATTACTTTCTTACGCCCTGTTTTTGTACAAAGCCGCCAGAGCTGCGCCAATGGATTGCGAAAGGTCTCCCAGCGCAGCGGGGACGATGTTAATAAAATCACGCTGGTAGGGCCACAAGTATTCGCGGGCTGTTGATCGGACGATGCCCAGATAGCGGTCGCGGAAAGCGGTGGTGGTCGCTTCGGGATCCATCAGTCCGCCGCCTATGACTACGAATTTGGGATCAAGCGCCATGGCTAAATTGGCAACATGCAAACCCAGCGCTTTGGCTTGAAAGTCAAATAACTCGGTTGCAAGTTTGTCGCCTTTTTGAGCCAGCCCGCGCAGGGCAAAGGCGCGTTCTTTGATGCTGAGGGGTGATTTCGCCAGATCATGCTCTGGATATTGCTCCAGTTTTTCGGCAAGCAGATAGGGCAGTCCGGCAAGGCAGGTGTAGACTTCGACACAGCCCCAGGTGCGTCCGCATCCACAGGGATAGGCTTTGGTGTTATCCAGCAAATGCAGAGGGGCGGGCATGTGACCGGCTTCCATCCCTGCCAGCGTGTCGCCATCCAGCGCCAGCCCGCTTTGGTCCATGTAGGCGCATCCCAGCCCGGAGCCGGGAGCCAGCATCAGAACAGTCCCATGGCTGTCGCCGCGCGCGTGCTGGGCTTCAGCCACGCCGCCCATGTTTCCGTCGTTGGCAACGGTCAGTGGAATGGAACGTCCGGCTCGTTCGGATAGGGCGTTGCTGTAGGCGGTATGCACATCAAAGCCGGTAAAGGCATCGGGCAGGTTGGCCGAATGGTCAAAGACGCCGTAGCGTTGGAACGGGCCGGGAATCGCCAACCCCACTCCGCTAACTTGTTCCCAAGTCAGGTCGTTTTGAAGCAGGTACGTGTTGATAGCTTCAACCCAACTGCGTACAACGGACTCGGGCCCGTGTGCTGAATTTGTGGGGGCTTGCAATAGTTTTGTTGAGATGGTTGAGCCATCACTCCACACGCCGCCTACTTTGGAGGTGGTTGCGCCGCCATCGGTGCCAATGTAAATCATTTTGATCATGTTTTCTTTTTACCTTCCGTGCTGATTTTTACCTGCCGCGAAACGCCGGGCAGTATTTTATTTTCGATTTATTATAACAATTGATTTCATTAACACGTAAAAATAAAGCCAGTTTCTGTGTTCAAATAGATTGCGTAAAACTCACCGCTTGCCCAGCCTGCTTGTCACGGCTATAATCTTTTCATGGTTGTAAATGGTTGTTCACGAAGTTTCTTCACGTTTGGCAACAAACAACCTGACCACGCTTAATCGCCGCCGTACCAGAGCATAAATCGCAGATCAGCGGCGAAAGATCTTGGGAACACTCTCCAACAAAAACTGAAAGGTAAAACAATGCAATTTACAGAAGATGAACTTGACGCGCTGTTAAATAAGCCGAAGCCATTGAATTTGGCTGGCGCCGATCTTGGCAAAGCAGATTTAAGCGGAACGGACTTAAGCGGCGCATACCTAAACGCAGCCAAGATGCGCTACGCTAATCTTACCAAGGCTAACTTGAGCGATGCCAATTTGAGCGAAGCCAACCTGCATGGCGCCGTCCTGGTGGATGCAGACCTGACCGACACTGATTTGCACGGAACTGACCTGAGCGGAGCAAAACTTAACAACGCGTGTTTATATTATGTTGATCTGACAGACGCCAACCTAAGCGGGGTTGATTTTACCGGCGCAAAATATAATAAAGATACAAAATGGCCCGATGGGTTTGATCCGCTGGCGGCTGGCGCTTTGCTCGAAGAATGATGAAGTGTGCGGGTCAAATTTCCAAAGGCACATTAACTCATAATGGATAACGTTTCCAGCAGGCTGATTTGCGAGACGAGGTTTTTGATCGCGCCAGAAGATGAGTCGGCTTGGATTTGATCTACGAAGCGCAATGTCTGTTGGGCATAACTGCGTTCCATGGGGTTGGGGCTGACTGCGCCGGCTTTTAATGCAGTCAGGGCTTCGGCTTTGCTTTCTTGGCTTTCCAAATAGCCGTGGATGAGATAGGCTTCAAACTGCGCCAGCGCCCATTTGTATATGCGGTCGTTGATGTTGAGTTCCTGTTTGAGTTCATTTGCCAGGGACTGGACATCGGCTTTTGAAAGCGCACCCAGCAAAAGGTCGTAGGATGCGGGCTTGTGGGCTTTTATCGCCACCAGCAGGGCAAGCAAAAACGGGAACATGCGCGTGCTCGGCGGGGTGGTTCGCAGTACAAGGTTGATTTCGGTAAAACACTGTTCGATCACGCGCAGGCTGAAGTGGTAGGATTTCGCGAGGCTGACGAAGGTACGCATCAGTGATTCGCTTTCTTCTTTTCCGTTCCTGCGTTTGGCGAATACTTCCTGAAGTTTGAATCGATCAAAAAGAAATTTGCAGTATTTTTCGACAGTGGGTTCAGGCAGGTTTACGCTGAAATCAATAAACCGCCTGAGGTAGCCGTCTTTGTCTACATCCGGCCCATGTACTGATTTGACCGACTGCTCCAATTGGGTGCGGTCGGTGCCGAGTACGAAGATGATGCCTTCCACGCTGAAAACCTGTTTGATGCGCTCAAGCAGCAGAACGGTAAATTCGGGGCGTGTGCGATCCAGTTCGTCAATGAAGAACACAACCGGCGCGCGGCTGCCGCTTCCTATGGGCAGTGACTTGATGAATTTGGTTAATTCGTTTTTGAATTCCTGAATCCCATTTTTGTCGGTTTCGTATTGACGAATTTTTTCCTCTGCCAGTTCAGACGCAAAGTTGGCAACGTCACTGCCGTTGGCAAAAAGGATGTCGGATGCTTTTTTAACAGACTCTTGTCCGAGCAAACCTTGTGTTGCAATTTGAATGGTGAGCGGAAGCGCGCGCCGCGCTATCTTGCCGCCGAAGTTTTGTAATTTCTTGATCTGGGCGTTGAATTGCCCCATGGGACTTTTGTCGAGCGTGGTTTTGTTGATCTCGCCCACGAAGGCAATCAGGGGGTCGTCTACAAAACCATTTTCCCAGGCATTGAAATAAAAGCAGATGTGCCCCAATGATTCCAACTGCGCCTTCCACATTTTGATAAACGTCGATTTTCCCCAGCCCCACGGAGCCTGAATGCTGATCACAAACGGCTGGGTGGTGGATTGGACAAGCAGGGTCAAATTATCGGCAATTTTATTGCGTTCCAATTGATCGTTTTGGAATGGGTTGTTGAGTGGAATGGTCAGTTCTGAATTTTTCTGCAACATGGGGTTCACCTGCGTCTTTGAAAGTTTGAAAACGTGTCGCCGGAATTATTTTTCTTCTTCGTCTTTCTGCAAAATCATCACGCGGTACGCTTCGGCAAATTCGAGTCCTTTTTCCTTACCTTCCTCTTTTGCCCACTCGTGCATCCATGTGTCCACCTCGTGCGTGTCGGTCTGGCTGACATGTTTTTTCAAGGCTTCGATTTTGATCCCAAATGTCTCACTGATGTCCACCCACGTATCGGATTTTTCAGCCCCGTGGATGTACAGCCGTTTGACGTTGTGCGGTTCATACCCCGCTTCGAGCAGGTCGGTGAAAATGAGCCTGGTCCCAGCCGATGGAAAGACCGCGTACGTGGCGGCTTCTGCGGCGGCGCGATGGTCAGGGTGGTTGATATATTCGTTCCCGTAGAATCGGGCAGAAGGGTCGCCCGTGACGACCACCTCAGGCTTGTACATGCGGATCAGGCGGGTCAAGTCCTTTCGCAGTTCCAGACTCGCGACCAATTCCCCATCGGGATAGTGCAGGAAGA
>JFJP01031840.1_pt1 | contig 13055 bp, 4 predicted proteins | sample 431651 | NCBI WGS metagenome assembly JFJP01 (sample SAMN02602958, study PRJNA72255) | Microbial mat metagenome, whole genome shotgun sequencing project. | biome: fresh water; feature: sink hole; material: water; isolation source: purple microbial (photo- and chemosynthetic) mats found in...
TATTTAATCGATCAGTTTTTACGCGATGGTTCTAATCAACGCACTGATAAATACGGTGGTTGCCTGGAAAACCGCTCCCGCTTTTTGTGGCAAGTCACCGAAGCAGTGGTCTCGGTATGGGGCGAAGATCGTGTTGGTGTGCGTCTTGCACCTAGCGGCACATTTAATGATATGACCGATTCCGTGCCAGAAGAGCTGTTTGTTTATGTATTAAAGCAGCTCAATCACTTTGATTTAGCTTATGTTCATGTGGTTGACGCGCTGGAAAGTGATATTCGTCACGGTGCGAAGGTGGTTGAATTAGCAAAATTACGCGCTGCTTATCACGGCACATTAATCGTTTGCGGAGGCTATGATTATGAACGCGCCAATGCAACGATTGAGCAAGGTTTAGCAGATGCTGTCGCTTTTGGACAGTTGTATATTGCTAATCCAGATTTGGTAGAGCGTTTTGCAGCTAACGCACCATTAAATAAACCAGACTCTGGCAGTTTTTACGGTGGTACAGAAAAAGGTTATACGGATTATCCAATCTTAAGCGCGTAGCAATCAGTTTGGAGTGCAAGCTTTGCTTGCAAGTCAGGCAAAGCCTGAGCTCCAGCGTTCAACAATACATCATTAACTAATACAACACTGCTCCAGCAAGTTCTACTGCTTCTTCTATCGTCATACCTGTTGCGGCAAGCGCGATTTCTTCTAAATCCTGCGCTTCAGGTGTGTGCTGCATTAATGCAAAAGCACAGCGTTCTATGACTTTTTGTTTACTTCGTGGCACTCTGACCGAGACTTCCACGGTTTCTTCATCCAGATCGACATCTTCTTCCAGGGCGACAAACTGTAAACGGTCGTTGCTATGAGTGGTTGTACCGCCATAAGGTCCATTCACATAAGGGGCTAATTTGGTATCAACTTTTAAAATATGTTCCACTAACCAGTCATACAGAAATTGATTTAATTTATTTTTGTCTACTTTATCAATGTCGGTTTGAAAAACTCTGCGTACCGCAAACACCACTTTTTTTAACTGTAGATGCAAAGCCTTGTGTTGCGTGTAGTCTGGATAAGCTTTTTCCCGCATTAACATTTCTTCGCGGGCAAAATGTGCGCAGACATATTTATCGAGAAAATTCAGTGACTTGCCTAAGTCTTCCGCACTCATCCCACTTTGCAGATTTTCATTAAAGTGGGCAATTTCCATAAATAAATTTAAATGATCGGCATCGATTAAAGGAACACCAATTTTGTATTTTTCAAACCACTGATTATCAGACATTTTTCTCTCTTTCTAGTTAATACGTTTACGCAAATTTAAAATTTTCAGCAAAATCCTGGAATTCATTCACTGGCATGGGTCTGGCAAAATAGTAACCCTGAACTTCATCACAGCCAAGCTGTTCAATTAACACAAGCTGGGATTTATCTTCTACGCCTTCACAAACAACTTTGTAACCAAGCGCGTGACTCAGTTTAATAATCGCGGCGACCAGCGACTGGTCATGCGCATCCGTCATAATATGGGTAATAAACGATTTGTCTATTTTTAATCGGTTGATCTTAAAAGATTTTAAATAAGCTAATGAGGATAATCCCGTACCAAAATCATCGATAGAAATGGCAATACCTAAGGCAGATAATTTGCTAACGGTTTTAATCGCGGTATCAATGCTTACCATTAATGCCGTTTCGGTAATTTCTAACTCCAGTGCTTCCGCGCCTATGCCTGTTTCTTCAATGAGATGAGTTATTTCCTGTACAAAAGTCGGCGTGCAAAGCAGTTGTGCGGAAATATTAATTGCAATTCGATATGCCTGATTATGGGCTGTTTTCCAGTCTTTAACGATAGCGCAGGCTTTTTTTAACGTCCATAAGGTAATGTCTTTAATTAAGCCGATGGTTTCAGCAATGGGAATAAATTCCCCTGGCGGTATCCATTCACCATCGGTATCTCGCCAGCGAATTAAGGCTTCTACACCGATGATGTGACGGGTTTCCAAGCTGATTTGTGCTTGTAAATATAATTCAAACGGTAGGTTGTTCATCGCCTGATGTAGTTTTTGTACGATTTCGGCGCGTCTGTGCAAGGTTTGGGAAAACGCATCAGTAAAAATCTCGTAGTTTTTGCTAATGTAATGCTTGGCAATATGCAAGGCAATATCGGCATGATCCAACAAAATTCTAACATTATCCTCTTGGGGATTAATTTTTGTTAAACCAAATTTTGCATGTAAAAAAATGCGCTCCCCAGCGACACACAAAGGTTGCTCAAGATAGCACTGCATTTGTTCGGCACAAGCTTCAGCGGTTAAATGTTCGCTAGTTGCGGCATAAATAATTTTAAGATGACGCAAACCACAACGGACAATTAAACTTCGCGGTGGTAATTGTGCGGTTAGTAATTGAGTCAAGGTCAAAATCACATCTTTGACACCGTGTATGCCAAAAATATTAACGTAGTCGGTTAAGTCACCTAAATAAAGTGATATTAAATAATTTTCGCTGATCTGCTCTTTCAGTAAATCTTCCAGTTTGTCACACAAATAATACGCATTGGGCAAGCCTGTTTCCTGATCAAAAAATGCCAGTTGAATAATACGTTGTTCTCTATTTTTGCGAACCGTAATATCGCGGATGATGGCGGTGAAAATAAGTTCGCCATCTAACTCAACATCGCTGATAGCAATATCGGCAAAAAATGTTTCGCCGTTTCTGCGCTTGGCAATGACTTCACGTCCTTGTCTTGGAACGCGTGACTGGCGGGTTGCAATATATCTCGCCATGTACAAATGATGGTTAACACTATCGGACATAGGCATTAATAGATTGACATTTAGCCCTACGATTTCTTCACTACGATAGCCAAACATTTGTTCTGCGGCTGCATTGAACATTTGAATCACACCCTGTGCATTGGTAACAATCATGGCATCAATGGCGGAGGCAAAAACGGCTTCTAAATGCAGCGAGGCGTTTTTTATCTGTTGGTTGGTTTCTACCATGATGAAGCAATGATTTTTTAATTTGTGATGAAAGAAATAGGCAGGACTGCACCAAATAAGGCAAAATGATACCATAACATGAATATGGCATAGCTTGATTATTCCCAGGTCTCCATTTTGGCTTGAATTGCACTGAGTCGCTGTAGGATTTCAACCCGTTTGATGCTGAACCAAATCATGAACCCCGTGATGATTGCTCCCATCACCATTAACACAATGGCTTTGCCCATTTCCTGTTGAGGTAAGCGTAATTGCCCCAGAACATTCAATAATAGAAAGCTTATCCCTGCATATAAAAACGCCCGCGTTCTGAGAGCAATACCAAGCAAAATACCTGCCATACTCAGTACCATTGCCAATATGAATACACCCAGTTGTTGCGCTTCGGCACTTAAAAATACATCGGCGGTTGCGCAGGCATAAATACTGCTGAGTGCCGCTAAGCGACTGCCCATTAACACGCTGGGCTTAAGTTCGCGGCTATGCAGATGTAGCAACAACAATACACTCAACGCCGCTGGAATCACATAAACCTGTATCAACTGGCTTTCTTTCGCTAGGTTGGGAATCCACAAATATACGCCCGCGTTAAATGCCAACAAAGCCAGATACAGCGGGATTTTTTGTTGGCTATGACGGCGTACCATGAGGTATAACAAGCCTGTTGCCATTAAAGTCATGCTGGTTTCAGGTGTTGCCAGTTGCAAAGGCACAGTGAGTAATGCCAATACAGGCATGAATAAGGCGGTGTTGTATAACGGTTTGGAAGGAAACAAACCTTGCAGGAAAAATAGAATATACGCAAAACCGATGATGCTTGCAGTATCCCATAAGCTTGGCGAAGCCGCGCCCAGCCAGAATAAGCGAGCATAAAAGCCTAACGCGCCTATCAGTATGACGATGCCGTATAGCCAGTTGGAATCGGGGGTGTGTCGAACATGACGCAATCCGATAAGGCTGATAATCACGCCTGTGCCAAGTGCGGCAAGCGCGTCTAATGGATTTGGTGCTGTACCTTTTAAGACCTGTGTGTAATAGGCTTTGTCCTCGTCATTCATGGGCGTTGTTAATAAACGCTGCAAAAATGCCATCGACAAGGCGGCAAGCAGTGTGCTTTGCAGTGCATACCAGGGTAACAGTAGTTGCAAATTTTGCGCGTTGAATCCAACCAGCAAACACGGCCAAGCGTGTAAAACCAGCAAAAATTCAATTCTTGCCAGCACCAGCCATGCGGAGTTAGTTGATTTTCCAGCCAAAGCCGCGCTTAAGCCCGCGACTATCGCCAAAGCTAACAGCAATTCGCCTATTGCCGCTCCGTTATAAGTCAACAGGCTAAGCGTTGCTATTATTACGCTGGCGCGTAGCCAGTAACCGACAGCGTTGCTGATTTCGTGTGCGTGTTTGGCAATGCGTATTTTGCTGACAGCCAATAAAACGACGCTCCACAAAGCGATTAATAATGGTGGCTGGAATAGGGTATTCAGGTAAGTAAAATAAATTGCCCACAAGCACAAAAATAAACTGTAAATAAAACTGTGTAGGGAAAAGCGGGAAAAACGTATCCCCAGTAAATGTAGCAGGGATAGATTTAGTAAAATATTGATAGGCAAGACAAAGGCATACATTATATCTTTATTATAAACGCCATCAATCAACAGAAAAGCAAACACAATACTGGCAACCAGTAAATAACTGAGAAGAATAAATTGTGTGCAGACGGTAAATGCTTGAGCAAGTGGTGGTGATTGCCATTGCCAACGTTCGGCAAGTTTTTCGCCTTTGCGTTGCCACAGCGTTACGATTAACAACTGTAGATTGCCCCATAACAATAGATTGTAAGGCAACAAGTCATTATCAATATTGAAAGCAACACCTGCCGCCGTAAAAGCAAACGCGGATAACCAGGAAAATCCAGCCCAGTTGCTATAACGTAGCATCAATAAAGCATAAACCGATAGTTCCAGACAATAAATGCCTATTTCGACAGCGTTAAGCTCTTGCCAGCACGCGGCACTGAACAGCACTAACAATAAACCCAGCCACGGAAAAAAGTTGGGAGCTATTGTCCACGCGCTATAACGCTGATTAAAGCGAGGCAATATCAGCGTAGCTAACAACCAAAGCGCGTAGCCCATGATTTGTAAGGCAAAAGCATTCAGACCCGACGGCAAGAAACTAAAAGCGATTAAAGCGAGGAAGTTCGCCGTGGCAAAACCGCGAATTTTTGCCGCATCAGCACTGTCTTTCGACAAGGAAAATGAAGCCAACAGTAAAACCAGAAATATTCCCGCTAAAATAACGCCATACGCTGAACCCATAAAAAATAAGCTCAGTGTGCCTGCTAATGATCCCGCAAAACACAAAGTCGCTACGCTACTGAGCGGTAAGCAGTAAACTTCCGCCCATGCTTGCCAAGCTTTGAGTCGATGCGACAGCATAGACAGGCTTAAGCTTAATAGCCCTAACATTAACCACGAACCGAGAAGCTTCTGATCGCCTGGCAATAACACCAGTGTTTGATTAGGATGCGCAAAACTATTTTCCAGGCACAACACCGCTGCAACAAACGCAAAGTTAGCCAACCAGGCGAATCCTTGCCAACGGCTATATCGCCACATTAGCACACAGTAAATTGTTAGCTCCAGACAATAAATTCCCAGGCTGAAATCGGTGAATGCGCTAAGCCAATAACTACTGAATGTCACCAGTAGAAATCCAAGGTATGGAAAAGATAAGGGCGTTATCGTCCAGTCACTGAAATGTTTATTAAAACGAGGCAACACAAAACTGGCAAAACACCAAAGTGCGTAGCCCAATAAAACCGTTGCACTCTGTAATTCAAAACCATCAAAACCTACAGGCAATAAACTAAACGCCGTCAAAGTCAATAAACACGCGCTACCAAAACCGCGACTTTCTGCCTCACTAGAGCGATTTTTTGTCAAAGAAAATAAAGCCAATAATAAACACACAAAAGACCCAGCCAACAATCCTGCTTGAGCTTTACTGGCAAAAAATACGCTCAGTGTGCCAAGTAATGAGCCAACAAAGCAGACAATCGCCACCGTGTTAAGCGGCAAACAATGGAGTTCTGCCCATTTTTGCGTGGCTTTAAGCTTATGCGCGAGTAGCGACATCGCAAGGCTTAACAGCCCTAATATTAACCATGAATGCTGTTCTCCAAACGATAACAGCAGCGGCTTATCCGTTACAATGCTATTTTCTAAGCACAATATCGCCGCAGCAAAAGTAAGCGTAGACAGCCAGGAAAAAATCATCCATCGACCATAGCGGAGCATCAATAAGCTATAAACAGACAGTGCTAGACTGTAAGTCCCCATGTTGACATCGTTAAAGGGTTGATACCAATAACCAGCCAATACCAGCAGTAGAAAACCTGCGTATGGAAAAAATAAAGGTTCAATTGCCCAGACGCTAAAGCGTTTATTAAAACGAGGCAGTATAAGACTTGCACAACACCAAAGTGTGTAGCCAGTCGTCACCGTCGCTGCCTGTAATGAAAAACCAATGGAATCAGCACGCAACACACTGAATACCGTAAAAGCCAATAAACTTGCACTCGCAAAGCCGCGTATTTGTTCTGCACCAGAACGGTTTTTTGTCAACGAAAATAAAGCCAGTAGTAAAACCAGTAAAGACCACGCTAACAGCTTTGCTTGACCAGTCGTGGCAAAAAAGAGTGTCAATGTCCCCAGTAATGCCCAAGCAAAACTTATAGTTGCAACGGTATTAAGTGGCGGTAAATAACAAACATCCACTTTTTGCGTAAACCGTTGATTATGAGACAGTAAGCTCATAGCAAGACTTAATAGCCCCAAGCTTAACCATAAATCGGGAAAAGTCTGTTTGCCTAGCCATAAGCTAAACGGTTGCTGGGCATGGAACACACTGTGTTCCAACCACAGCACCGCCAATGCGAAAATCATAAAGGCACTGAAATGACAAAAAATCCATTTTTGTTTAACACTCGCCAGTAATAAGCTAATGCCTGCTAAAAATAACACCGTGTAATCTAAAGGCGTAATCACACTGCCCGTTATGTTTATAACGTGCTGTATTTGCAGAAAAATACCAGCAAACACCAGCGAAATAGCGGTAATAGCGGCGGGTTTGGTATAGCTGGCAGTCGGTGTAAGCACTAACACCCCTACCGCTAAACTTAATAGCGTGAATAATAAAGCGGCGTAACTATCTGTGCTTAAAGTCAGCCAGGTAAAAGGATGCAAAGTCAGTGAAACCAGTTCGATACCCGCTAATACCGAAAAACCTAACACGAGGTAACGCACAATAATCTGTTGGTATACACTATTGCTAAGCCATAAAAACCCAGCCGTTGTTATCAAGGTCAGTAACACCATGAAACTGTGCGTGTTCGCCGCATTGAATAACTGCAAAATCACGCCGACTAACACAATAAAAAACGCGCTGTGATGGGTGATTTTGCCAATTTCCTGAATTTCGCTCGGTAAAGCGGGACTGAATGAATTGACCAGCTTGATAAAAAACGTTTGCGTTAGGCTATAGTTCACAACTTGCCAACACGCTAAGGCAAACAATCCAGAAGCCAATAGCAATCCGTCTGTGTTTACCCCCCAAAATTTAAGCATCATTAATACTGCCGTCAGTACCAGCGCGATAGGCACAGGTAACAGTTTAATTAGCGAATAACGGGCGATAAGTAACAGACTGAACAAACCTGCACAGAAAACAGCCGCCAGCCAGGTGTATGAAAGGTGATTATCCATAAATCGACTAACCAGCGTTTTCATGCCCAATAGCCAGAATAAACACATAACTTGTTCCAGTGGCGTGTTTATTACGTCTCTAAATAATAGAGCAGGGCTTGGTAGTCGATACCTGCCTAATAATCTGCATGAAGGCAGCAATGCTATTTTTTGCGAGACCTGTTCACGTTTTAAAGTCATTAGCTCTGAGGATTCCCGTCGCTCAGCGTACCAAAGCCAAAACCATAAACCAATGCCCAACAACATCGTGCCTAGCCCGCTAGGTGTTGGAAAATAAAGGGCTTTTAATGGTCTTAATGGCAGATACGCCAGCGCAAACGTTAATAAAGTCAGGTAAAATAACCAACGTGTTAATAATTGATAGCTAAGCCAGAACAGTATTATCGCTACCAAAAACAGCGGTGCGACCAGTTGTAGTTTATCTGTTGACCACAACGAAAATAAAGGCAATACGCCAAGCAATAAACTGAGCAACGCGCTGTTTAAGCCTTGTTCTATCGACGTGGTTTCGCTGCTGCTGTGCGCCTTAAAAAATGTGGTCAGACCGCGATACGCCCAAAAAACGGCTAACAAGGACAAACCTAAGGAAAACTGTACCGAATCGGTCAATAAACGTGGCGTGTAATAAACCGTTACCACGCCCAATGCGGGAATGGTGTAAAACCAGTGGCTACTGAGTAAATTGTATTTTTTAGATAGCCGATTAATCACATCCTCGCTACTGGCGATTTGGGCATAAGAGCTAAAAATCGCCACAGGTGCAGCTTTCAATGTGTAGTAAACCAGCACACTGGCGATAATCGCAGTTGCCATTGCAAGTAGTCCCGCCTCACTGTGATAAAGACTCCAAATTGTTAAACCAGCTAATAAACTGTATAACACGCGATAAATAATCACCACTAAATAAGCCGACTGCCGTTTGTTTAATGCCCAATGCGCGGCTTTGTACAAACTGAATAACACAGGCAAACTGGCAAGAAAATGCCAGGAATTGGGTAAAGCTTGTAGCACTAATGCGCCATACAACCAAAAATAACAGGCTAATAAAATGGTCAATGGCGTGAGCGTCAAATAACGCCAAACGATGAACGCATAAAGGGCGATACCTAAAACCAGAGTAGGAATAGCAATAGGATGTTGTGCCACCAGGCACAACGCCAATACCGATAAGCCATAAACCAAAAAACTAAAGCGTGATAAATAAGCGTGTTGCTCTGTCCATTGCTTCAATTGGGCATCGATAAAAAACAACAGCCCGCATAACAGCATCAGAAAAAATCCGTAATAGCCAGCAGGTAGTGTTATGGAATTACCAGCGGTGATAAAAACAAATGACACCACTGCCGCATAAATCAGCGTTCCAGCGGCAAACCAGGCAATTTTATGTTGGTCAACAAAAATGGCTTGTAGCCACTGATTAGCAAATAAATAAATACTGACACTTAATAGCGCGAAAATCAGCAGATGAATGACAATCAGTAGTTGCCAAAAGGGTAAGTTCAGCAATAACACTTGCAGTAGCTGCATGGCGGTCAGAGCTAAAAAAAACTTCGGTAAGCCTTGTTGCAAACTTCTATCCATCAAGCCAGACACCAGTGTGACAGCAAAATAAAACACCCCCAATTCTGCTAATACCAACAAACTGCCGAACAACAGTTTTAAGATCGAGCCATCACTGTTTATTAACAATTGTGTGCCAGTGATATTGGTGAGCGGTATCAGCAATAAACTCAGAATAAAAATGACGTAACTGGAGACATCTAATTCTGGTCGTTTACGGCGCAGTTGATAGCCGCCGAATAATAAGGCGAGGGTAAAAATAAAGAAGGAAGAAAAAGCTATCAGGTTACTGGTATAGCCTTTGGTTTTTTCAACCAAAAATATTGAACCCGCAATAAAACAAAAAACGCCGATAAACCAACCGATATTCTGTGCCAAAAACGGCACAGCCATTGAATGCCAACCCGAAACGGTTTTTAAAGCCCGCTCTAAACGGCTTGGCTCATGCGGTTTCCATGCGTATTGATTAAGCGTAGGTTCGGCTTGCTTGACTTTAGGGCTAACTGTTTGAGGGGCGGGTGGTACGGGTGTATGGTCTTCTTCATCAATGGCAAAGCTGGCGGCTTGTGCGTTTGCGCTGTTGTCGCTGTTTGATTCAGCGGTAAAAGGATTTATTGGTGTTGAAAAATCCGTTTCTACGATAAGACTGGCTGGTTTTGCGGTATTGAACTCATTGGCTAGTGGTGTAGCGGGGATGGGTACGTCGGGAAGAGTGAACGTTTCCGCTGCTTCGCTGGTAATGGAAAGTTCAGCGGGATGTGCTTCCGTAGTTATGGGTATTTCTGATAAAGTAAAATTGGCTGTCTGTTCGCTGGGCTGGATATTGCTACTTAAATCAGCCTCTGTTTCAGTGGCAAAGCTTTCGGCTTGTGTTTCGTTTAGTACGGGTGTTATTGGTTTTGAAAAATCTGATTGGCTTGTGACAATTGCGTCAGGCTTTTGATCCTTGGCAATACGCCAGGGCGGTAGCCCTTGCGGACTCTCAGCGTACACATTAAGTAAATTCCAGGCATCATCACGGTGTTTTTGCCAGAGTGCATTGTTACGAACCGCTTTTAAATCTGCGAGATAGTCAGTGCATAGCGCGTCAATTTGCTGGTTTAAACTGGCTTGTTGTTCGCTATCGATTTGCCCTGAATCAGCCAGACTTTGCAATTCCAGGCGTAATAATACCAGGTCAGCTAAATCGCCCGCGCTTAAATCAGAGGTATCTTCTGGATAATGTGTGTTTTCTTGACTGATTTGCCCAGAAGGTTTTTTCACAAGCCCCCAAAGCCAATAAGCAATTACCACGACAATAGCCAAAAGATATTGATGAATTAGCAAACAAATTGCTACGACAACGATCACAAACCAGTTCATGGTCAGTCCAGAAGCTAAAGTAAAATAGTTTTGGAATCAACTTTGATTGATTCTGACTCTTTTGTCGTGGGCAGAGAAGAAATTAATTTTGGCTCTACCTGTTGCTTAAGACTGAGTAACTCCGCATCAATTTCAGCATTAAGCTCCATATCCAAAAACTCCATTTCTAATTGTGAGGCATCACCTCGCAATTCTTCTAAAGCTTCAACATGGGCTTCCATAGCGGCAACTTTGTCTTCCATGCGGTCAAAGTTACTTTGCGCTTTAATACCCGCCTGAAAATGTTCCAGCGTTTTATCCATTTGCTGACGCGCCTGGGCAGCGTGTTGACGGGCGGCTAAACTGGTGCGTTTACGACGCGCTTCTTCCAGCTTGGCTTCTAAGGCTTTTAATTGGGATTTTAAACGATCACTGGTATTTTTTGCGGATAGCCAAGAGGGTTCCAGGGCTTTACAGATGGCTTCATGTTCTTTTTTACGCGCTAAAGCGGCGCGGGCTAATTCTTCATTGTCGTGTTGCAATGCGGTTTGGGCTTTAGCTAGCCAGTCTGCAACCTGTTTTTGATTGTTTTCCAGTTCTTTTTGTAGCTGTTTTTCACTGGCGATAGCCTCGACTACGCCTTCTTTTGCTTTGCTAATATTGTCTTCCATTTCGCGGATGATTTGTTTAACCATGCGATCCGGGTCTTCAACGCGGTCAATTAACTCGTTGATATTGGCACTAAGCACGTCGTTAATGCGTTTGAACAGGCTGGTCATGAGTTGATACTCCTTATGGTTTTTATAGATAGATCATTTTGTCAATTTTTTTTGTTCTCGTAATAATTCAGTAAATTCGTCTACTGGAATAGGTTTGCTTTTAATATAACCCTGATAATAATCACAGCCTTTTTCGCGTAAAAAATCGAGTTGTTCCTGGGTTTCAACCCCTTCTGCCAGCACTTTAAATCCCAGGCTATGCGCCATGGCAATAATGGTACTGGCAATGCCTGTGTTATCGTGGTTGTGGGAAATGGCGTTGACAAAACTTCGGTCAATTTTTAAGGTATCCACAGGAAAACGTATCAAATAGCTCAGCGAAGAATAACCCGTACCGAAATTGTCAATGGCAAGGTGAATACCTAGAGCGCGTAAATCACCGAGAATCTCAAATACAGAATCGACTTCATGATCTTCCATTAAGCCCCGTTCAGTTATTTCCAGGATTAGCTGTTCGGCTGGAAAGTCTGTTTGCTCCAGTACCGCATCCACAATATCAACCAGATTACTGCGCTTAATTTGTGGAGTCGCGATATTGACCGACAAACTAATAGCTTGTAGCAAGCCTTCATCTAACCAGACCCGCCCCTGTTGACAGGTTTCGTATAACACCCAGGCACCAATATCAATGATTAAAGAGGTTTCTTCAGCAACAGGGATAAAGTAGCTGGGCGGCATCAATTGATTAAAATCCTGCCAGCGTACCAAGGCTTCTGCACCGATAATCTGACCTGTGGCAATATCAATCTGGGGTTGGTAAAAAACGCGCAATTCCTGCTCAATCAGACCTCTGCGCAATTTGGTTTCTAACTGAAGCCGTTGACGGGTTGCAAGCGTTAGACTTTCTGAAAAATAGGCAAAACAGCCCCGACCATTATTTTTTGCCTGATATAGGGCAACATCGGCGTTATCCATCAGCATTTCGGGCGTGTCGCCATGTTCAGGATACAGGCTGATACCGATACTGGTGCCAATTTGTACATCTTCGTGCTGACTGAGTTGAAACGGTTTGGTTAAGTCGCTAACTATCATTTCTGCGACGCGAGCCGCATCTTCTTTATGGCTAATATCCGCCAATAAAACCACAAACTCATCACCGCCTAAACGCGCAACAGTATCGGTGTTGCGCAAGCGTCCATTGATACGCTCCGCGACCTGTTGCAGTAATTCATCGCCTGCCAGATGACCAAAACTATCGTTGACAGCTTTAAAACGATCCAGATCCAGCATGAGTACCGCAAACTGCACTTTTTCTCGCTTGCCTACCGCAATGCAGTGATCCAGGCGTTCCAGCAATTTGCGTCGGTTCGGTAGTCGTGTCAGTGAATCGTAGAAAGCAAACTGTCTAATCTGCTCTTCTGCTTCCTTGCGCACGGTAATGTCACTTATGGCTGTCACATAATGGGAAATAACGCCATTTTGATCCTTAACGGGCGTTACCATTAGCCAGGCAAGGTACACATCACCATTTTTACGCTGTGTCCAAATTTCGCCTTGCCATGCACCCGAATCAAAAATGCAATCCCACAATTCGGCATAAAAAGAATCGTCCTGGTGATAGGAATTGAATAACATGGGAGTCTGACCGACAACTTCTTCGGATGTATAGCCTG
>JFJP01059092.1_pt1 | contig 13054 bp, 9 predicted proteins | sample 431651 | NCBI WGS metagenome assembly JFJP01 (sample SAMN02602958, study PRJNA72255) | Microbial mat metagenome, whole genome shotgun sequencing project. | biome: fresh water; feature: sink hole; material: water; isolation source: purple microbial (photo- and chemosynthetic) mats found in...
GTCCTGCGTGGTCCCCAGCATCCTTAAGGGCCGACCATCCGCTCCGCGCTCCGTGATGCGGCCCGCCTCATGCACCCAAAGCCAGCCGCCCTGGCGGGTCTTGTAGCGATGCTCGCAGCTCCACGAACTGCTCTCTCCCCGCAGGCAGGCCTCCAGGGAGGCCTTCACCTGCGCCACCTCGTCCGGGTGCGTGAGCTTGTACCAGGTGTTGGATGTCGGCTCCAGATAGCCGAGTTCGTATCCAAGAATGCACCACCCCACGGTATGTGTCACGAGACGGTCGCTGGGAATATCCCACTCCCACCACACCAGTTTGCTTGCCTCCATGGCGAGCTCGATGCGCTCCTGCATCACCTTCGAATTGGTGATGTCGGTGAAGGTGATCACCACGCCCGCGATGCTGCGATTACTGGAGTAATAGGGCAGCAGCCGTTTCATCAGCCAGGCGCCCTCGCGTGTGCGCCGTTCCTTCTCGATGGACTTGCCTGTGGACAGCACCTGTTTCGCTTCCTTGGTGATGTCGTCCTGGGCTGCGAACTGATAGGAGATGTGGTCCACCGGTCGACCGATGTCCTGCGGCAGCAGGCTGAAGATCTTCTCGATGGGTTTGTTGAACTTGCGTATGCGCAGGTCCTTGTCGATGAAGAGCACGCCTGCCTCCAGGCTGCTGAAGAGATTGTCCAGATCCTCGTTCAGCGCGCGTTGCTCCTGGTTGCGCTCCTCCAGCTCGGCATTCACGGAGTGCAGCTCTTCATTTACGGAGTGCAGTTCCTCGTTGGTGGCCTGTAATTCCTCGTTGGAGGCGACCATCTCCTCGTTGCTCGCCTGGAGTTCCTCGTTGGTCGTCTGCAGCTCCTCCACGGTGGCCTGGAGGTTCTGTCTGGAGCTCTGCAGCTCGAGTTCCAGCGTCTCAATGCGCTCTCGCGTGGAGTCCTCCACCACGGCTCCGACGGCAGGTGGGGTGCCCTGGGCAAGCGTGGTCCTTTGATCTTGGGTGGAAATCCGGATGAAGGCCATTCTTCCCTGGGTCGATTTACCCACGACAAGCTCAGCAGAGACATCCACCACCACCTTTACGCACTCCACGGTCAGGGTCACCTCACGCACGGTCACAGGCTCCTCGGAGCGGAAGACGCGTGGATACACGGCGGAAAGAGCGAGGAACAGCGGCCCCTCGCAACGGTTCATGAGGCCAGGCTCCATGCGCCCTTGTTGGGGCAGCAGGTAGATCGAGGCATTCCCGAAGGTGTGGACCAGCTCCCCCGTTTCGTTGATGATAAAGCCCGGAGGCACGTGTTTGCCCAGGAGATAGTCGTAGGCGCTCAGCAGGGAGCGGTTGATGAGCGTGGAGTGGGGTGCCACGGATATCGCGGGGCGACTTTCCAGGATGGGCCTGGAGGTCATGCTGATGGGTATGCGGGACTCCCGGAATTTGCGGAAAATCTTGAGCTTGGAGTCGATCGCCTGGAACTCCGGTTCCAGTCGACCCAGGCCTTCGCTCAGCCCGAGAAGGATCGATCCTTCGGGACGCAGCGCATAGTGAAACATTCCCAAGGCACGTTCCTGGGCCGAGGGCGTCAGGTAGATGAGCAGGTTGCGGCAAGTCACCAGGTCGAGCTTGGTGAAGGGAGGATCCGAAAGCAGATTGTGCGGGGCGAACACGATCCTCTGGCGCAGGATCGGAGTGACGCGCATCGAGCCGTCGTTTTCACGAATGAAATACTCGGCCCGCTGCTGCTCGGAGAGACGCAAGAGCTGGGCGGGCTGGTATATTCCCGCCGCAGCATGTGCAAGGGAGGAGCGGTGCACGTCCGTGGCGAAAATCGAGATGCGGCCGACATACGCATGCTCGCGTGCCACTTCGTCGATCAACATGGCGACGCTGTAGACCTCCTCGCCTGTCGCGCAGGCTGAAACCCAGACACGCACTTCGTCCCGGTCCTTGTTTTTCAGCAGGGGGCGCAGGACATTTTCCCTAAGAGCGACGTACACCTTGGGGTCTCGGAAAAACTCCGTCACGCCGATCAGCAGATCGCGGTAGAGCAGATCCGCCTCCTCGGGATGCAGATGCACCAGGTTCGCGTATTCCGAGACCTGGACGCACTCATGCAGCGCCATCCTCCGCCGTATTCTGCGATCAACCGTGGCAATCTTGTAATGCGAAAAGTCGATGCCGCAGGCCGCCTGCAGACTCCGGAATATCCCATCGAATTCCTGGTTGGCGGAGGCAGCTGGCTGATCCCCCCCGTGCTGTCCGTAATTGAGTCGAGCGTTGGGATCGACGGTATAGGCCTGGACAGCCTGAGCCATGAGCTCCGGCTTGAGCACATAGTCCGCTATGCCCAGGGCAATCGCGCTGCGGGGCATGCCGTCGAACTCCGCACTCTCAGGCTCCTGCACGATGACAAGACCGCCGTTGTTGTGGATCGCACGCACCCCCCTCCGAGCCATCCGAGCCTGTACCCGAGAGGACGACGCCGATCGCCTGCGGGCCGTACTCACGGGAGAGCGCCGTGAACAGACCGTTGATAGGCATTTCCAGATTCTGCCCGGTCTTTTTCTGCGTGAGGGCAAAGCGCCTCTCATGCACGGAGACAAGCATCTTGGGGGCCGTCAGGTAAATGATATTGGGCTCCAGTTCGGCTCCTTCCATCACCGCCTTGATTTGCATCTTGGTGTGCCGCGCCAGCAGTTCATCCATCAGGCTCTTGAAATCAGGTGAGAGGTGCTGGACGATGATGAAGCTGCACCCGCTGTCTGCCGGCATGGCGCTGAAAAAGACCTCCAGAGCCTTGAGCCCTCCGGCAGAGGCACCGACGCCGACAATCACAGGGGTGTTTGCTCCATCATTAGGCATTTTGGGATGCTTCATGGTTGGTATTAATTTATCTCATTCGGTTTTATGCGTCGTAGTCAATAATCTGATAGTGTGCTGCGCGATAGTACCCATTAGGAGTGTTCATTTGCAAAGTATTCATGGAAATCCAGAGGGCAGGAATCCGAACGGGCCAGGCTTGGAGTTTTCCCGCAGGCAGCGTAATCCAGGGCTTCCTTCGCCTAAAACCATGATCGCTTCCTTTGGCTGCGCAGGCACTTGGGTGTTGAAGTGTGTCGCGGGACCGGGTTTGCGTTGGGCGTGGGAAAGAAGAAATCATTCAACGAGCATCCGTTCCGCTACCATCAGGAGATCGAACTGGAGGTGTCGACGCTGACAAATCTGGGCCAGGGCCTGGGGCGCGTGGCGCTGGAGGGCGATACCGGCGAGGGGCAGGGCTGGGTGGTGATGGTCCCTTTCGCGCTGCCAGGGGAGCGCGTGCGGGTGAGCGTGTACCGCAACCACAAGAACTTTTCCGAGGCGGATCTGGTCGAGGTGCTGAGGGCCTCGCCCGAGCGGATCGCCCCGCGCTGCTCCCTTTTCGGGCGCTGCGGCGGCTGTCAGTATCAGCATCTCAATTACGACGCGCAGCTTGCCTGGAAACGCCGCCAGGTGGAGGAACTCCTGCGGCACATGGCCGGGGTGGAGCATCCGGTGAACGCCGTCATCGGCTCTCCTGTGCAGTTCGGCTACCGTTCCAAGATCACCCCGCATTTTCAGATGGGGCGACCTGCACAGGACGAGGCGGCGCGCCAGGCGGACGCCGAACGCATGCCGATCGGCTTTCTCAGGCAGGGCACGCGTTTCGACATCGTGGACGCTCCTCGTTGCGAGATTGCCACGGAGGGTATCAATGCGCGCCTGGCGGATCTGCGTGCGCGCGTGCGGGCACGGGCTGCCGCTGGCGAGTACGCTCGGGGGGCCACGCTTCTGCTCCGCGATGCCGGTGGGGAGGTTCACACCGACTACGACGCTCAGATCACGGAGACGGTGGGCTCGCTCAAACTGCGATTCCTGGCACGCGATTTTTTCCAGAACAACCCCTTCGTGCTGCCTGCCTTTACCGCCCATGTGGCGCGCAAGGCTGCCGAGAGCGGTGCGCGGTTTCTGGTGGACGCTTATTGTGGCAGCGGACTTTTCGCCCTGAGCGCAGCCTCCGCCTTTGAGCAGGTGGCGGGAGTGGAGCTCAGCGAAAGCTCCATCGACTTCGCACGCGCCAACGCCCAGGCCAACGGCATCGGTAATGTGCGCTTTTTGGCGGGGGACGCTTCCGCCATTTTCGCAGGCCTGGAGTTTGCCGCGCCGGACACGGTCATCGTGATCGACCCTCCGCGCAAAGGCTGCGACGAGGGGTTTCTGCGGCAGCTCTTCGCCTATGGGCCGAGGGCGGTGGTCTATGTCTCCTGCGATCCGGCCACGCAAATGCGCGACCTGCGCCTGTTTTTCGAGGCGGGCTATGCGATCCGGGACGTGCAACCCTTCGACCTCTTCCCCCAGACGCGCCACCTGGAATGCGTGGTCACGCTCGGGAAGAAGGCGTGATCAGCGCTTGAGCTTGGAGGCGATGAGGCTGCGCAGGGCGTCGTGCAGGGGCTCGTTGTCGATCTTGCCGAGGACTTCCTCGAAGAAACCGAAGACGAGCAGCTCGTCGGCGATGGCCTTGGAAATGCCGCGGCTGAGAAGATAAAATTCCTGCTCCGGGTCGATGCGCGAGGAGGTGGAGCCGTGGGTGCAGCGCACATCGTTGGCCTGGATCTCGAGGCCGGGCAGCGAGTTGGCCTCGGCTTCGTCGCTGAGCATGAGGTTGCGGTTGCTCTGGTAGGCGTCGGTCTTCTGCGCGTCGGGCTCGACGATGATCAGGCCGGAGAAGATCGTGCGGCCCTTGTCGAAGAGTGCGTTTTTATAGAGGAGGTTGGAGCTGGCGTTGGGCGCCTGGTGGGTCTGGAGCGTGCGCTGGTCGAACTCCTGCGACTCGCGGGCGATGGAGAGCGAGAGCATCTCGCTGTGGGAGCCGGGTCCCTGAAGACGGGAGTGCACTTCGCTGCGGGTCTGGCGCCCTCCGAGATTGAGCGTGAGCGAGGTGATGCGCGCATCGCGCTGGGCCGTGAGGGAGCTGTTCTGGAAGGACAGGGTCTGGGAGGACCAGGCTTGGGCGGCGATGTAGGTGACCTGGGCGCCGGGTCCCGCGAAGATGTCGTTTACACCGGACGCAAACTGGCGCGTGTCGGCTTCAAGGGAGGCAAAGACCTCGACCACCGTGGCGCGGGCATTGTCTTCGGCGACGATCAGGGTGTGCGGGAAGACGGAGATGTTTTCTCCAGCGGCGTGCTGGAAGATGAGGATCGGGTCCTTGAGTTCGACGCCCTTGGGCAGATAGATGAAAACGCCGTCCCGGACGAGGGCGCTGTGCAGGGCGCGGAATTTCTCGGAGCCGAGATTGGTGTGCTGCGTGTTCAGGTACGAGCGGACCAACTCGCCGTGGTGCTGGAGTGCGTGGCGCAGCGGCTCGATGATGACCCCCTCGGGGAGGCTGCCAGGTTTCACTTCGCGGTGGACGAGGACATTGTTTGAAAAGACAAACTTAGCGGCGGTGTCGATGCCCAGGCCGGCCCCCTGGTAATCGCTGGGACGGACAGCGGCGGGCAGTCCATAGTCCTGTAGGGAGATGCCGGAGAGGCGGCTGAAGCGCCAGAACTCCTCATTGGATTGGGGGAGGCCCAGTGCGGCGAACTGGTTCCAGGCCGCCTTCTTGGCGTCGAGCCACCAGGCAGGGGAGGCTGATTCGCCGGCGAGGTGCTGGGCGAAAAGCGCGCTGGTGAAGCCGCCGTTGGGCGAGGGAAGTGTGCTTGCGGGAAGAGAGGACATGGTGGAGGGAAGGCTGAAGGCTGAAAGCTGAAGGCGGAAAAAGGGGGAAAGGGAGGCGAGAGTGGGAAGCGAGGAGCGAGGAGTGGGATCCTCTTATGAATTCTGGCTCCTGGATTCTGAATTCTGGATTCTTTCTCTCCTCCCCTCAGCCCACGGAGCCTTCCATTTCGAGGTCGATGAGGCGCTTGAGCTCGACGGAGTACTCCATGGGGAATTGCCGGACCAGGTCGTTGACGAAGCCGTTGACGGCGAGGCTCATCGCCTGCGCCTCGGTGAGGCCGCGCTGCTGCATGTAGAAGATCATGTCGTCGCTCACCTTGGAGACGCTGGCCTCGTGCTGGACGGCGTGATCCTGACCGCGCACGGTGATGGCGGGGTAGGTGTCGGTGCGTGAGTTGGTGTTGATGAGCAGGGCGTCGCACTCGGTGTTGTTCTTGCAGCCTTTCAGACCCTTGGGGATGTGGACGACGCCTCGGTAGGTGGAGCGTCCCTGGCCGACAGAGATGGACTTGGCGACGATGCTCGAGGTGGTCTCGTCGGCCGCGTGGATCATCTTGGCGCCCGTATCCTGGTGCTGGCCGTCGTTGGCGAGGGCGATCGAGATGACTTCACCGCGGGCCTTGCGTCCCTTGAGGATCACGCCCGGGTATTTCATGGTGAGGCGCGAGCCGATGTTGCAGTCGATCCACTTGATCTCGGCCTCCTCGTGGGCGAGTCCGCGTTTGGTGACGAGGTTGTAGACGTTGGGTGCCCAGTTCTGGACGGTGATGTATTGAATCTTGGCGCCTTTCATGGCGACCAGCTCAACCACCGCGGAATGGAGCGTGGAGGTGGAGAACTTGGGGGCGGTGCAGCCCTCCATGTAGGTCACCTCGGCGCCTTCGTCCACGATGATGAGCGTGCGTTCGAACTGGCCGAAGTTTTCGGCGTTGATACGGAAGTAGGCCTGGAGCGGGTGGGTGACCTTGACGCCTGGAGGCACATAGATGAAAGAGCCGCCGGAGAAGACCGCCGAGTTGAGGGCCGAGAATTTGTTGTCGGAGGTGGGAATGACCTTGCCAAACCACTTGCGGAAAATCTCCGGGTGCTCGCGCAGAGCCTCGGTGGAGTTCATGAAGATGACGCCTTGCTTGGCGACGATATCCTTGATGTTCGAGTAGGCCGCCTCGGAGTCGAACTGGGCCTCTACGCCCGCGAGGAACTTGCGCTCCTGCTCGGGCACGCCGAGCCGTTCGAAGGTCCGCTTGATGTCATCGGGCACCTCCTCCCAGGTGCGCTTGGGTTTTTGGCCCTGCGAGAGGTAGTAGCGGATCTTGTCGAAATTGATGTTCTCGAGATCCTTCGTGGCCCAGTGCGTCGGCATGGGCTTGGCGAGGAAGGTTTTGAGGGCGTTCTTGCGGAATTCGAGGATCCACGGGGCCTCTTTTTTCACCGAGGAAATATACTCGATCGTGCGCTCCGAGAGGCCGGTGCCCGCGTCGAATGCATACTTCACGTCGTAGGAAAAATTGCCGACGGACTGGTCAATACCGCCGACCGGGTTGACCTCGGCTGCGGTCTCGGGAGAAAGGGTTTCTGAGTCTGGCATGGTGGCGAAGTTTGAGAGGGGAGGGACGGGGCTGGGGCCTGTGGGTGGTGGTATTTGGCTGATGGCGAGAGAGGCCATTGTGCCCTGTGAGGAGGGAGTTGGGCTTAGCTGATGAGCTCTTTTTTGACCCAGTCGTAGCCGCGGGCTTCGAGTTCGAGGGCGAGGCTCTTGTCGCCGCTTTTGACGATGCGCCCGTCGTACATGACGTGGACGAAGTCGGGCACGATGTAGTTGAGCAGGCGCTGGTAGTGGGTGATCAGGACGATGCCGAGGCCTGGGCCGCGCAGGTGGTTGACGCCTTCGGAGACGATGCGCAGGGCATCGATGTCGAGACCTGAGTCGGTCTCATCCATGAAGGAGAACTTCGGCTTGAGCATGGCCATCTGGAGGATTTCGCAGCGCTTCTTTTCGCCGCCGGAGAAGCCGTCGTTGACAGCGCGGGAGGTGAACTTGCGGTCGATCTTGAGCAGGTCCATCTCGCCGTAGAGCCGCTTGTAGTAGGCCGCAGAGTCGAGTTCCTCGCCCTCGGCCAGACGCGCCTGGACGGCGGCCCGGATGAAGTTGGCGATCGTGACGCCTGGGATCTCGCTCGGGTATTGGAAGGCGAGGAAAAGTCCGGCGCGGGCGCGCTCATCGGGCTCCATTTCCAGGATCGAGCTCCCGTCGAGCAGGACATCACCGCTGGTGATCTTGTATTCCGGATGTCCGGCGATAACCTTGGCGAGGGTGGACTTGCCGGTGCCGTTGGGCCCCATGATGGCGTGGACTTCGCCCTGATGGACCGTCAGGGAGAGGCCCTTGACGATAGGCTTGTCGCCGATGTTGACGTGCAGGTCTTTTATTTCGATGGAGGACATGGTGTTGGGAAGAAGGGAGAAGCGAGGAGTGAGGAGTGAGGAGTGAGGAGTGAGGAGTGAGAAGTGAGAAGTCAGAAGTGAGGAGTGAGAAGGGGGGCTTAGGGGTGGGGGCGGAAATTGATTTCGATCGAGGCATTGCGGTAGTCGAAGGGGAGCAGGGCCCGAAGTTGTTCGAGGAGCTCGGCAGGCAGGTCGATGTCCGTCACATGTCCCCCGATTTCATGGAGATGCGCATGCTGGTGTTGGTTGGGGCAATAGCGCGAGGGACCGCGCTCGAGATTAACCTGTCGGATGAGGCCGCAGCCAACCAGGGTTTCGAGGCAGTTATAGACGGTGGCCAGGGAGATCGTCGGCAGTTGGAGCTTTACCCGGGTGAAAACTTCGTCGGCGGTGGGGTGGTCGCGCTGGGAGAGCAAAACATCGTAAACCACTTCCCTCTGAGGAGTTGTGCGCATCCCGCCATCGGCCAGGCGTTGTGACAGGGAGCTGTTGGGAGAGGGAAGCATATCGTGGAAGGAGCAACTAAATAGGATTGGGTCGCAGTTTCAACTGAGAATTGGAATTATTCCAAAGATAACTCTGGAGTGTTTCAGACCTGGCTTCATTCTTATGAGCCGTGTACGAAGGGGATACCTAGAGATGCAGATAGTCCGTGAGGCGATTCTGAACCGTCTGCCATTCTTCTGAGGTCAATACGCCCAATCGACGTTCCAAACGGCCAATAGATACCGAGTGTATTTGCTGCAGGTGGAAGGCTCCGGGTTTTAAGAATGATTTTGGTATTTGGAGCTCCCAACGATTGCCCCTTAGGGCGGTAGTGTGGGGCAAAACGGTGACCAGGGCGAGTTCATCGTCGGAAGGATAATCTGTGAGCAAAAACATGGACGCACTTTGGCGGCCAAGCCCAAGTCGATCAGCCAGACCTCACTTGCCTTTGCCATGTGCCTCGTCCTCCGACTCCATTCGATCGAGCAGGGCGAAACCTTCAAGCGCTGCAACTTCCAGAGAGGAGACCTCATCCGCCTCGTCTATTCCCAGCGCACGCCTACAGAGCAAACGCCGCTCCTCGTGGGTCAGGCGCGGTAATTCGTCGAGGATTTCAGTCAAGCTCATGGATATAAGCATAGCATCGTCGCGTTGGATTTCAACCCTGCTCTCTGTTCGAAGGAGACAGTTCGGGGTTTATGGCACAGGATTGAATTCTCAAAGCTGTTCTTGCCTGCTTTTGAACTGTGTGGCGTGTTTGGCGGTGACGGAACCCTTACAGTTCGAGCGCCACCCTGCTCTCGCAGTTTACTTTGTGTCACACCGCGCATCTCATAACCTATTCCTGCGCATTTTTTTGGTGCTCCCAGCGGCCTTCTGTGCGGGGCTGCTTGTCTGCGGCTCGGCGGCCCTTGCAAAGGAGTCCGTTGTCGAGACTCCCGAGAAGACGCTTCTGGTGGGGGTCCCCACGGACTATTTCCCCTACAGTTTTGCCCGTGAGGATGGCACCCTGGATGGGTTTTCCCATGATTTGATCCAGGCGATTGCGCACACCCTGCACTTTCAGGTGAAGGAGGTGCCCATGCTCTTGGCAGATGGGGTTGGGGCCCTGCGCAATGGCCGGGTGGATATGCTTCTACTCCAGGGTCTCAATCTTTCCGATTCGATGCAGGTGAGGCTGGGCCTGCCCTATCTGACCCTGCAGGGCGTCATGTTTGTGCGGGAGGGGGAGCGTCGCTTCAAGTCCCTTGAGGATCTCAAACACTGGAACGCAAAGATAGCCGCAGGTCCGGTGGGCGCGCGGTATGCCATCCAGCAGGGCATCGACGCCGGACTGATCCGGCAGGAGTCCACCGAGGATGCCCTGAGGCTTCTGGCGCAGGGGGAGGTGGAGGTGAGTCTCCTTACGCGCCTGAGCGGCGTGGCCCAGGCACGGCGCCTGGGGCTGGCGAATCTGCGTCCCGTCGGGTATCCGCTCACTGGTTACACGGTGCGCTTCAGTTTCGCCACGCGTGCGCAGGATGAGGAGCTCCTGGCTCAGCTCAACGAGGGGCTGGCGGTGCTGCTCCAAAGCGGGGAATTCGCCCGTATCCACGACCGCTGGTTTGCCGCCTACGATCCACCGCGCTTCACCTGGCATGAGCTCATTTCCTATGTGGCGAGCGCGCTGGCTCTCGCGCTGGTGGTGGCGATCTGGTCGCTCCTCAAGGGGCGTCAGCTGCAGAGTCGCATTCTCCATCAGTCGGAGCTGCTGGCCGAGAGCCACGCGATCCTTGCTGAGGCGCAACATTTCGCGCGACTGGGGCATTGGCAGCACCGGGAGGGGGCTGAGGCACCGATTGTATGGTCGGAGGAAACCTATCGCATTCTTGAGCGGGAGCCTGCCGCTGGTCCCCTGTCCAGCTCCAGGCTTTCCGAGCTGCTGCTCCCGGCCGATCGGGTGCGCTGGTTGGCTGCTATGGGTGACCTTGAGCGCAAGGGGCTCCCCTTCGAGATGGATGTGGTGTTCCAGTTTGGCGAAAGCAGCCTGAAGACGCTGCAATGGCGCGGGCGGCCTGTTTTCAATCAGACGGGGGGCAGGATGGGGGTTTTCGGTACGATTCAGGATGTTTCCGAGCGCCGTGCGGCAGAGGAGGCTCTGCGGCGTTCGGGACGGCTGCTTCGAGCCTTGTATGAAACGATTCCTCTCGGTTTGGGGCTGTTTGAAAAGACACCGGGAGGCTGGCTCATCGTCGCGATCAATCCCGAGGCAGGGCGCCAGCTTGGGCTCCAGAAGGAGCGTGCCGTGGGTTTTCGCATCGAAGAGGCGGGTCTTGCGGTGGAGGAGGTCGTTTTTTGGACGCAGCTTTTCGAGCAGAGTGCCCAGCACGGGGGGCCCCTCAGGCTGGAGCGGCTCGTGGGGCATGGACGCAAGATCCAATCCATCACCCTGGTTTCCCTTGCTTCCGGGGCGCCCTCAAGCGAACCGCAGCGGGTGTGTTTCCTGGTGGAGGATGTTTCAGAGCGGCGCCACAAGGATGCCGAGATTGAGCAGGGGCGCCGTCTGCGCGCGGTGGGTGAACTGGTCGGTGGCATCGCACATGAGTTCAATAATCTCCTCACGCCCATCCTGCTCAATGCAGACCGCATCCAGTCGCGGTGGGCGCACCTGCCCGAGTTGAGCGACGAGGTGCGAATGATTTCCGACGCCGCCAGGCGTTCCGCCGAGCTTACGCGCAGGCTGCTTGCCTTCGGCCGCAAGAACGAGCGCCGCATAGAGGTGCTGGATCTCCATGAGAGTGCCGCAGCCAATGTCGAACTGGTGCGTCATGTAGTTGATCGCAGAATACGCTTTGACATCTCGCATCTCGACGGCCTGCCCCCCGTGGAAATCTGCGGCAGCGACCTGCACCAGGTATTGCTAAATCTGCTCCTCAACGCCCGTGACGCCATCATGCACAAGCTGGGGGACAAGGCTGTTTCAGAGGACTGGAGCCCCTTGGTGCAGCTTTCGGGAACCGTGCACGGACCGGGCGATTTTGTGCCCATCGACCTTGCCAGGAGCGTGGGCTTGCGTTCCTGGGTGCGCATCACGGTCCGGGACAATGGCTGCGGGATGAGATCCGAAGTCGTCGAGCGCATGTTCGAGCCGTTTTTCACGACCAAGCCCGTCGGACAGGGCACCGGTCTGGGCCTGGCGACAGTGTGGCATCTGGTGTCCGAGATGGGGGGGCGTGTCGATGTGGAATCAGTCCTTGGCGAAGGCACCTCCTTCCACGTGTGCCTGCCCGTGCGCGAGACCAAACCTCTGGCGGCCCCGGCACCCGAGGCAATCCCCTCCTCCCGGCACCCGAGGCAATCCCCTCCTCCGAATGCGTGCTTCCACCAGGCACACGGATCCTGGTGGTCGAGGACGAAGGTCCGATTTCCGAGCTTCTGGCCTTTCTTCTTGGTCGCGAGGGGGCGCAGGTCGTCTGTGCAGCCAACGGACGCAAGGGCTGGGAGGCCTTGAAGGCCGACCCGGATGCCTTCGATCTCATTTTGATGGATTTGAACATGCCTGAGATGAATGGCCTGGAGCTCGCTCGTCGCGCCCGGGCGATCCCCTTCAAGGGAAGGACCATTGTGATGAGCGGTCGGGTGACTGAGGAGGATGCGTACTTGCTCTCCGATTACGGGATCACCCAGGTCTTGCATAAACCCTTCGATTCGGAGGGCCTGCGCAGCGCTTTGAGAACAGCTTTCAATACAGGCTGAGCGCATACTACGCATTTCTTCTGCGTGCGGTGGCTTGCAAGCACCTCATGCCGCCTTCAATTTCAGGGTCCGCAATGATACTTGTTGTCGAAGATAAAGAGAGCGTGAGGCTCATTTTGAAAGCCGTGTTTGAACGCAATGGCTATAAAATCCTCATGGCCAATAATGGTGAGGAAGCAGTGAAGCTCTGGGCCAGGCACAAGGCCGAGATACAGCTCCTTTTTACGGATGTGGTCATGCCCGGAGGTGTCACGGGCAAGGACTTGGCCGACACACTCAAGAAGGAGCGTCCCTCGCTCAAGGTGATCTTCTGCAGCGGGTACGGGGCCGACATCATCGGCCCAGAAATCACAGACGACCCGGGCAACTACTTTCTGGCCAAACCCTTCGATATCGCGCGCCTCAACAAGATTGTTAAGGAAGCGCTGGACGCGGCGACCTGAGCCAAGGCCAAATTTCAGCCCTCGTGTTCCGCGAGCCAGCGTTCTACCTCGATAGCGGCCTGGCAGCCCATGCCAGCGGCCGTGATGGCCTGACGGTAGTGGTGGTCGGAGCAATCGCCCGCCACGTAGACACCCGGTCGGTTGGTGCGCACCTGAGAGCCGAGTTCGGGCACGAAGTAGCCCGCCTCGTCGACCGGCACCTGGG
>JFJP01028816.1_pt1 | contig 13049 bp, 15 predicted proteins | sample 431651 | NCBI WGS metagenome assembly JFJP01 (sample SAMN02602958, study PRJNA72255) | Microbial mat metagenome, whole genome shotgun sequencing project. | biome: fresh water; feature: sink hole; material: water; isolation source: purple microbial (photo- and chemosynthetic) mats found in...
TTCTAATAATTCTTGGTGGAATAATGACAACAACAGTTGGAGCAATGCTTCATGGAGTAACAATTCTAATAATTCTTCGTGGAATAATGACAACAACAGCTTGAGCAACGATTCATGGAGAAACAATTCTAAAAATTCATTTTGGAATAATAACAAAAATTCTGACAATTTATCGTCGAAAAACATGACAGAAAAACAATATGGATTTAGAAGGATTTTGGCTTATTTCACTAGATTTCTGATGAATTAAAAGTTTATTTTTTAAAAATTAGAGAAACTTTTTTGCAACAAAACAAAACAAAAAAATTAATTTAATTTTTTTTTTATTTGATCTTTTTTTTTTTCAGAAACAAATTTCATTTTTTCTTCGAAAATTCTTTTTTATATTATATGAACAAATGACTGAGCATTTGAATTTTGAAAATATAAATATACTTATTTTATCTCATTTTTTTTATAAAATTTAGTTAATAAATAAATAATAGATTTGATGATTTTTTTTTGAAAAACAAAAAAATCCAATTATTTATATTTTTTTATATTTTCAAAATTTATTCTTTCGAAAAACCATAAATTCTGAATCATTTTAAAGAAAAAAACTCTTATAATGAATAAATTCCGTTTTGTTGATTTTATTTGAGGAATTAAGCTAAATTTTTGTTTAACTAGAAGATGGAAAGAAAAACCTATTTTTTTAAGTTATCAGAGAATGTTAACCTTATTATTCTCTCCTTTTTGGAGCTCGAAGATTATCTCAGATTGACCTATTTAGACTCATTTTTTAACAATTTGATCGCAAGAAATCCTTTCCTGTTTACAAAAGCAGCAATATCCTTATATTTTCCTGAAGCTATCGACTTTTTTTGGTAGAAAATTAAATTTACACAAAAATGCTTATAATTTATAGTGAATTCACTGATTATGGTGGATTTAACGTTGATCATAAGAAGAAATTAGATAGATTGATGAAAACTCCTACCCGATTTTGGAAGAATAAATTGAAATTAAGTAAAGAATTGAAAAAATCTTGGCTAAACCTTATGTACGAACTCACAAATAATGCCCTTCAAATGATAAATTCCGAGCCTGTGAATATTCAATTCATAGTGGATTTCATCCTTGAAACAATAAGAAGTTATTTGAATTTTTATACATTCAATAATCCCAATAAAAAATTTTGTATAAAAAAGATCCAGAACTCCCAATGTCCAATTTGAAAAGAGAGACAGTTGGAAAATATTGCCAAACGCCGTTTCAAAATATGCTGGTAGAAATTTTGGCTTTGGGTTCTGGAAAATACATGGAGGATAGATTAGATTTTGAAATCATTAATTTCAATAATTTTCTTCTTGAAAACCAAAAGAAATTCGAACAATTTCATAAAAATAATGAAAAACAATATTTAATAGAAGCTAGATGGTATATTTATGAAAATATGAATGAAAAGTTCAAAAAATCCTATTTATTTCTGCTGAAAAAGAAAACATTTTATTATTAGCATAAATTTTTTATCTGAGAGCGAAACTGAAGTTCAAATGAGGGAATTTCAAGGAAATAGCTCTTACAACGAAGATGATATATTAGAGAATGAAGAAAACTCTTTGCTTTCAAGCTCAATAAAATTCCTTAATAACATCAATTTGTCCACTAAAGAAGACGGCTTGATCAGTTTTTATAATCAACTCCTGGTAACTTTGACAAATCAAGCCTCCATTATCTATCAATATCTCTTGCAACAAGATAATCCCTATGATTTTGTCAATGAATATTGCACTAGAGTAATTTCATTTGATATTTATTAAGAATTTACTCATTATTTATTATTTATTCCAAAATTATTTAATAAGCATTCATTTATCTATTAATTCCATTCTCTTTTTAATTTTCTTCATGATTTTTTATTCATTCAAAATATTTTTATTAAAATAAGTGGAAAATATATGTTGCTTCTATGATAAATCTAGAAACAAACCTCAAAGAATTTATCAATTCTATCAATAATGTCTATGAGAATGTTTTTGAGAATTTCCCCAGTTTTCCCAAATTTTCTATATGGAGAATGATGGCAAAAATCTGGCATAAAGTGATTTATCAAAGATTGGAAGAGCCTTTATCAGCGTGCTTTAAAAAACTGCTTAAAGTCTATCGCCAAAAGAATATGAACAACATGATAAACCACAAAAAAATCATGATTAAAAAGGATAAAAAAGACAATTTAGATGATATACCTTTACCCCTTTATATATCATTTAAAAACAATCTCAAGTCATCCAATAATAATTAAAAATATTTCGATTTTTTTAAAGGAATCGGCAAAGCTCATTTAAACTTTTACGCTTCAATCCTGCCCAATATGGATCACATGAGTTTTTTTCCTCGGATGTTGATCATATAGGGTCACTTTTATTCAATTATTTAAACAACATGATCGATCTCAGTCTAAATGAAATCAATATACATTTTTTAGGCCATTCAGAGGTAATTAAATTAAATTATTAATAATTTTGGAGAAAAACTTATAATTAATTAAAATCTATAAAATTTTGAAGCTTAAATTTGATTACCCTTATAAATTCTATGAAAAAAATATTTTGAGTTTGACTCAGAGATTTTATCAAGATCAATATGAGGTGTTTTATCAAACACCCGAGTTATACCAAGCATTTTTGGACTCTGACTTCCTACATCTATGTAAAATTGGAAACCATAAGCTAAACTACCTTCTCGAAAAAATCAAAATCCAATCCTGGCTTTGTTTTTTCAAGCATTGGTGCGTGAAGCAACTAGAAAGAAAAAATCAAGAATCCATTAGTGTAAGAAAAAATTCATTTCAAATTATAAATAAATTTGAATAATTTAGTGGAGTTTTTTGGGGTTTTAATAAAAAAAAAAATATAATTATTTATAAACTAAATTAATAATGAAATTTATTTTGTGGTCTTTATTGTTTTTGATTAAATTTAAGTATACTATTTATAAAGGAAATCTCTATAATTGAGAACAAAAGTAAAGAAATAATACAAGAGATTGTTAAGGAAAATTATGAGGATTTGTTTATTCAGTCAGAATTATATAAATCCAGTGGTTTTTTACAGGAAAGCCAAGAATTTTTGAAACTGTCGAATTTTACTGTGAAAAAGATGAATGAAATTCAAGAGGAGGAAGAGGACAGCTCTTTAAGTAATTACAAAATTGATGAATTACCAAGATTTCAGAAATCAGAAGTGAGTGGTTCCTCATTCAAAGGGATGGAGATAAAAGAAGAGACTATGAAGGAGAAAACCACATTGATTTATCAGGCAGTTCTTGAAAAATTCAAAGGATATAATCCTTATTCAACATATTCCGAAATGGTCTTGTTTTTATATAAAATTATTTTTTTTATGAAAAAATTAAAAAAATTGTTTCTAGAAAGAAAAACTGGCTTTTTTGAAAGAAGAAAAATTGGTAATAGATTTGGAATTAGAGGATATAAATCATTCAAGAAGAATACCAAAAGATTTAGAAGATTCTGCTGAAAACTTTTATAATATTACAAGAGAAATTTCCAGAGAATTTCTTTATAAAGTTTTGAGAGAATATAATGAGCCAAAAAAAAATTGTGAAGGAAAATCGATGGAGGAAAGGTCTAGAGCTGATGAAGAAATGAAAGAAAATTGTTTGCCTCATTTAATATTAAAAAATAACTCACAATCGTATCAGTCAAATCAAGAGTTTGATCGATTAGGGCTGAAAAAGGAGAAATCTGAAAGTTGTTCTTCAAATAAAAAAGATTTTTAAAATTAAATATGAAAGAAATTATTCAAAAATTTTTTGTTTAATATGGGATTTCAAAATTGAAATTGTTTTTCTATATTTTATGATAAATTTTTAATTTTTTTTAAAGAAACTTTGAAATTTTAATTTTTTTCAAAAGAAAATTTTAATCACCTTTTTTATTCTTTTTTTAGTTTTTTTCAAAAAAATATTCTTTAAATTTGAAAACTGAATCCAACTTCATTTTACAAAACAGCTATAAATGAGAACCATTTTTTATAAGTAGAGCTCTGATGGTTGTTTAGATTTTCTGATGCGAAAAGCTTTATCATATTTAGTTTTATACAGAAAATCTTCTAATAAAATGACTTAATTCATGAATCAAGTCAAAATTAGTGAAAAATTTCTTTGATTTTTGATTTTGTGATGAAAATCAAGGATCTTCAAAGAAATCAATATTATTTTAATTAAATTTTTTTTTTTTTTAAATTATAATCATTTATTAAACTAGTTTTTAAATCTAAAAAAAAAATTTAAATGAATTCAAATTCATTTAAATCAAGTAATTAAAATGAAATTGTTCTTCTTCAAAAAACTCAAAAAAAATTAAACTTTTTATTAAAATTAATTATGAAACACACAATTTAAAATTGTGGTCTTCAAATTCCAATTTTTGAATTCATTAAGGAATTCTTCTTTAGCCATTTATTTAGAATAATTGGCATTTAAAACATATTCAACGGCTGCCTTAAACATGTAAAAGTAGTATCCATTTTTATCAGTTAAATTGCTTTGTGTCATGAATTTTTCCATAAAATTGCATTGACTTACCAAACTATTGATTTTGACCTTTGATACTATAAAAATCAAAATAGAAAGGAATTCTTCGGGATTCAGATTGCTTTTTTCTTCAATCGCATATTTCTCATAAAATTCTTCGATTTCTTCATTGATATTTTCGCTCGCTTTGACCAATAATTTCATTTTGTGTGCAGGACTTTTCAAATAGTTCATGTTTTTCAGCATTTCAATTGTGCAATTGAACGAATTAAATAGATTCTTCTCCTTTTCTGAAGACTTTTCTATCATTGATGGACTACAAGGATTTGAGTTATTTTTCTTAGATTTTTTATGAATTATAATTATATGCTTTAAACTGATGGTTTTGTCATTTAAGCAGTATTTATCAGGAACAGAGAATTTCTCAGGGTTATAATCTTTTACAACTTTCATATTTCTTTTGAAAATGATCTCATTAAATCGATCTATTTTTCTTTGAATTTCAAAGACTGTGAAATAAATTTCATCTGTGAAAACGATTGATAATACGAAATTTATCAAATTGTCATTTGTAAAGAAATTCACATTTTGACTTTTGAATTTCTTGCCGATTTCATCCAAACTATAGAAATTACTGATGCTTTCTTTAAAAACTCTGATAAATTGACGAATATCGTTCAACATGAACTCATAAGTTGCAATCATATTCTTCGAATTCGAAGTTCGAAACTCCATGTGTGTCAGATTCTCATATTTCTTAATGAAATATTGCATGTATTCTGCCTTCAGAACTGCTAAAGGGTGATGAGGGTCTTTCAAATGTGTTTCTATAATCGCAGTAATTCTTTTATAAGTCTCCATTGCTTCACTGTATTCTTCGTTTTGCAGTAATTTTTGACTTTTGGTATGGTCTAAAATCAAAGTATTTTCTTCATAATTGATGAATTTCGAAGGACATGAGAATTCATAAAGATCATTTTGTGCCGAAAAATTCAAAGAAGGAACTTTTTCATCGATTTTGAGAATTGTGGAGTTATATTCGAAACATGAGATATTATCTTTATTTTGAAAGATATTCACACCTTGGCTTTTTTCGATTTTTTTCTCGGTTTTTTGGCTCGTTTTGCTAAACTCATCGTTCTCTAATTTAAAGGAATAATTCTTGCTATCATAAGAATTCTTGCTATCCAGCATGAACTCAGAAATCATATCGTCTTTTTTATTTATCTTCATCAGTTTGAAAGGAAAATCTAAAGAAATATAAATTTTAAAAAAAGATAAAAATTGACCTTTTGACAAAATAAGAGCCCAAGAAACCTCTTCTACGTAGGTTTGATCCATTGTAAGATCGGTTTTGATGAGTAGATCAGGCAAATAGAAAGCCCAATAGAATTTATCCTTAAGAGTTACGCACTCTTTTGAAAAGCTTTTACGCCAATTAACCTAGAACAATGAATTTTCTTTTGTAAACAAAAAAATTAAAATTTCTATGAACTTTTTTTGTAAAAAAACCAGAACATAATGAACAAGATAGACAATTTTTTGAATTATTTGCTTGTAGATTACGATTCAATGCTCTCTTTTTTTTGTTTTCGCTGATGTATTGAATGTATTGGTCAATTTTTTGGTGTTGATTAGAAGAACTCGAAATTTGAGTAGAGATTTTGGAGCCCATCGAAGAAGAGTTTATAAAATAAATTATGAATTTATAAGGCAAAAATAATTATAATCATTCTATTCGGATGATGAAGCGAGTGATGCAATAATTTTCAATTGGTCTATTGATTGAATTAAAATTATTTATCAAAACGTATTTAAAAAAAAGAGCAAAGTTTTTATTAGAATCTGTTGATTTGATTTTTTGTTTGTTTGTTTGTTTTAATTAAATCTTTCTATTTTTTCGAAAAATTACCTTTTTTATATTTTTTAGTTTTTATTTTTTTAAATTTCTTGAAGCTTATTCCATTCAGTGGCAATCCATTTCTTTTTATCCTCTTTTATTAAAATAATTTTGTTCACAATTAATAATTTTTAAAAACTTATTTACTTTCTTTATTAAAATTTGTGATGTTTTTGTCATTGTTGTTTATAATAACTAATGTTTTTTGCATAAATTGCTTATTTTCTACTTTATTTTCAAAAAATTTAGAAAAATCTTCATTTGATTGTCCAGATCGTGCAGTTTCTTTTGTCTCTTGAACTGAACTTCTTGTTCTCTTTATTCCAATTGTGTCCATTATTTTGTCTTGATTTTTTAAGAGCATTAACAATTCTCCTCTAACATAATCGAAATTTCTGTTCATTATTTCATGGGAACTTAAAGGATCAAGTGTATTTTTAATTTTTCTAAAAAAAATTACAATTTATTAATATTTTTTTATTTTAAGACAAACAATCAAAAACTAATTTTTTTATTTTATTAAAAATAGAAAGAAACCTAATGCTTTCAGAAAAATCATTTTTATATTTTTTGATTTTCACTCGAAAGGCATTCGTCATCAGCTGACTATTCATATTTTTTTTTTTCCTGTGCCTATAAAGAGCAATAGATGTTAACAATTTCGCAGCATTGGATTTCAAAGCTTTCCTTTCTTCTAATCTTAGTAACAAATTCATCGATTTTATCTCAGTTTTATCCAATTCAAGTGTATTTGTAATTGAAACCACAGCAATTGAAACGATAAAAATCCCAAAAAATGCTATTAAAATAGAAATCATGCGGCCTAAAGGTGTTTTAGCATAATAATCTCCATAGCCAGCTTTTTTAATTAATAAAACAAAAGAATTCTAATCAAAAAACTTGTGGTCATTGTGATGATAACACACCAAAATGCATTGAAAAAGTATCTGAAATCCATCGAGCTTGTTGCGTAAGGACTTTCACAAATTTTAAGTTGATATGCGAAAACCAACATGCTGAAGAATAACATTGCTGAAAGATTTTTCAATGGCTCAATTTTCATTAAGCATCTAGCGGTATACATATAGCCATATTGAACTCCATACATTTTACTAAATAAAATTCTAATAAAATTAAGAAATAAACAAAAACCATAGTCGAAAACTTCTGCTTGTTCTAAAAATTGTGCAATTCAAATAAATTCGAATAAGCATAAAAAGTCTCATTGTCATATAAAGCGATAATAAATGATTGATTTTGTAAAGAAGTGGGGGGTTTTCATTCAAAGAAGGAAGAGAAATAGAAGAACCCTCAAGGAAATAATTGGGATGAGGAAAAATAATAAGGCATTCGAAGAGAAAATGATAGATTACGCCTGTTGAAAAAAAGTGATCTTTGCTTGAAAAAATTCTCCTTTCTTTGTTTAACTGAAGCCAAACCTTGTATCTGATATAAATTGTCCATACTTTCAGTCAATAATTTTGAAAATGAAAAAAAAAAGTTGGCAACTTGTTAAAAGAGTGCAAAAATTCACAATGATGATCATAATTATATTCACCTTTTCATCATGTTGATTGTAAGAAATCTCATACTTTTTTTATAAAAAGGAATCTTTAAGTTTCTTTCCATAAAATTAAGCAAAAAACCTGTAAAAGTGAAAATATAAAACTGATGACAATCAAAGCACCAATCACATATTCCAAAAGCAAGAATTTCGCCCAATAAAATTTTGTCATTTTTCCGTCTTCTAAGCTTTTATCGTCAAAATCCTCTCGAGTTGAAAACAATAATGTCCTACAAATATACAATGTTTTCTATTTTTTTTAAAAAGGAAGTTTTACTTAATTTTATGGAGGGCTTCTTTGGTTAAATGTTTCATTTCTGATCGTTTGGGAGAGGAAGATCCATTAGTTGAACAAGTGCTTTTTATAGGAAATGGCAAAGGCATGACTTTGGAGCCTTTGGAGCCTCTTTTAGAGAAAAACATGGATTAAATTTGAGAAGTAGAATGAATTGATTGTGATATGACATTTTATTATATTGATTTTTACTAATGCTATTAGTTAGAAAATTGAATAAAATTTGGCTGAAAACCCAAGATTATTTTTTTTTTTAAGAAATTTTCATAAAAGAAACATTTGATAAATTAAATAAGTGCTTAAAAAAAATAAATATTTTCTTAAAAAATTCATAAAATCTCAAAATTTTTCGCAAGGTTTTAATTTTTATTTCTCAAAATAATTAATCTATAATGGATTCCCCCCTAAACTCTTCAAACATTGGTCTTTAAAGGTTTAATGCTCTCCTTTAAATTATGTTGTGATTTAATTGAAAGCGCATGTTTTGGAATCTAAAAAAAAATTGAATAAAAAACCACCCTAAAACTAAAATAAATTAAAATTACATCTCTATATTCGTCTCTTGATGTCCTTATTGAGATTCTTTCACCAATGCTTGGCTGTATAATGGTGCTTCTACTATTAGCTGACATCATTCCATAATCCGAATTCTTTTGCATATAAACAGGTGCTTGCTGTTGTGGAACAGGTCCCATGCTTCTGCTCATATAGCTTGGTGCACTTCTTAGAAACTGGCTTGATCTTAATGTTAATGTATTAAATGGAGCAATGCCATGAACAAATGAATTATCACCACAAATAGCACATGGATTTGGTAAATTTCTTTGATATTCATAAACTTCTTCAGCATCTATCACTCGTGGACCTCCTTTGCCACAAACAACACAGGTAGGATTATCACAGATATTGGTATTTGTCATGATCGGAGGTCCTTGATGGAAGCCGGATTTGGAAAGAGAAGCTGCATTTTGAGAGAATTTGCTTTGGTTGAAATAGAATTGTTGTTTACAAAATGGACAATCATGATGATAGGAATTGATGTTGCGGGTGAAGAAATGCGTCTGCTCTTGACGGGGTTGGCTGTTAGCTGGATAAACGTTGAACATTGGAGAAATTTAATTCGATTTTTTTTTTTTATTATTATATTTTAATGAAGTGTTTTTTTGTTTTTTGGAATTTATGAAAAATTAAATATTTTTTTATTTGATGAAGACAATTCAAAGGAAACTCTTCTTTAATTAATATTTTTTTTTTTTTTAATAACTAGAAAAAACTTAAAAAAAACTTGAAACAACAAATAAACTCATTAAAATTAAAGAAGAAATCCAATAATCTTTTTTAAAAATTTAAAATGTTCATTTTAATAAAGCATTCTGTTAATTATATCCGGCACTTCAAAGGGTATCAAATCAGTCCATTTTTCTAAGTCTTTATCACTTTCTTTATATAAAAATTGCATGCTGCTCGCTAAAGAGTTCTGTAAAATTGATGGATCATCTTCAAAAAGGAACATAACCAAACTCCAAGCGATAGCACTTAGAAGTGGATAAGCATTAATATTTGGTAAAATTCCTTTGTTTGCAAAAATTTCAGCACTTCCTACAATAACTCTTGAAAAAACATACAAAATTATTTGATAATTGACGCTAGTTTTATTTCCGAAAACAAAAAAGCCAAAGGTTCCTCCAGAAAGCATTATACAAAGACTATCAGGTATTTTCTTGAATTTTCTCAATAAACACAAGAAAGATTTAAAGCAAAAAGCAAAAAAACCAAGACTTTTGCCATGTTCAAACGTTAATTCAAGGATGTTTGCGATTTTTTCACGCATAGTGCCTTTTTTAAACAAAATTGTCATTACCAAAGAATGCATAAATCTAACCCTTCCTCCATAATAAAATCCGTTTCTTAAAGCTTTCAAAGAACTTATTGGACAAGATTGGTGAGTGCACGATTTAATACTCAAAGAACTCATTGTGAAATGTGGTAAATGAATAAGAAAATTTATTAAAAATATTTTTATATTTTTGGTAAAAAATTTAAATTTGAGAACTTAATGAATTATTTTATTTAATTTTCATCTGAATTAATTGCCAAAAATAATAATTATTCTTTATTTTTCGTTAATTACACTTAAATTAATCAAGATCAACCCTTTAATTTTTTCATTCTTTCCTCAAAATCGTCCAAGGCAGGCAAAGAACCGTTATCCTTCTTTTCATTAACATAATTACTATTATTTTGATGTGGAGCAACATTTCCAAATCCTATATTATTGTTAACAAAAGCATTACCCCCATAATAATTCGCATTAAGATCATTTGATCCACCATTTGAAGGTCCATTAAAAGGTTCAGAACCATTATTATTTTGAAAAGCTAGGTAATTGAAATCCCCTGGTGAAGGTCCTTTAGGTGGACTTGAGCCTGATCTACAGAATTCATGACCTACTTCATTTATTTTCTCCAAGGAAAGACCAGTTCTTGTTGAAAGATCAATGAAATAATTGTTGATTTCTAAAGGAGTTGGTATTAAATTTTCAAAGCAGACTTTTAGATCTGGATCAATTCTCAAACTTTTTTCAATGGATTCAAGAAATTCATTGCCGAAGATATAGAGCATATATTCTTGAAATTCAATCAAATTGTCGATGCCCATGTATTTGACTGACCACACAATGGACTCTATAAAAGGAATCAAATCAATGATTTTTTGATAATCTTTTCTGTTTTCAATAATATTGATTGAATTGTTTCTGACGATTTCGCTATATCTGATCAAAATATCACAAGCTTTGCAATAATTATAACCTGTTATGATAACCTTGGACTTTTCTATCTCATCTTGACGGAAACGGCTTGGACTTGTGATGTTTTTGATGAGCGTTAGCTCTTTGTATCTGGCATCATTCATTTTGCGATCACGATATAATTCGAGATAACCCTTGATTTTGAGGCAATTTATCTCTAGTTTTTTCTTTTCTGCTTCTGCGTTGAAAATTTGAGGAGAATTACCCATTTTTAGATGAAATTTTAGTGATTTGAAAGCTTGACTGATGAATTTTTTTGAAAAAAAATTAAATTATAAATTATTTATTATTTTTTTGCAAATGATAAAGTTTTAAAATTTTATAAAAAAATTCTGAATGTTTTTATTTTCTCTTTAATTTTTTATTAATTATAAAAAAAGGATTATAATCAGAAAATTTTAAAAAATTGAGAGAAAATGTATCATCAAAACAATAACAACCAGCAGCATACGGAATATCCTCAGTTAAGTGAAAACTTTAGCCTCTATGGTCAATATAATCTTAGCAATCAAAATCAAAATGCTGATTTGACCAAGGCGATGGGCCTCCATGAAATATACCCAGATTTATATTCAAATCTCCCTTCTAAAGTAGAAAAGGAGAAAAAAGCTAATATTTATGAATCAAATGTCAAAGTAAAAATTTTTGTTTTGTTTTGTTGTTGTTGTTTTAATGTTTTATTGTTTTTGTTGTTTTTATTATTTGGTTATTTTTATTGTATATTGTATTTTTTTTAGTTTGAAAACAAACAAGAACTCTCGAATGATGATTTACAGAAATCAATTTTCAAAGCTAGTCAAGTTTCCACCAATTTCCGAAAAAATCAAACAAAGAACTATCGAGATGTTTATAAAAACAACAAGGAAAAAACTAAAATATTAGATAGTGCTCTTTTCCCAGCTATAGAAGAAAAAGAACTCGAAGAAAATGAAAGTACTATTGCTAATTTAGCCCGTTCTTTTTTCCCTGTCATTAAGAATGCAAATAATATTTACAATGGATTGGCAATTTCTCGAATCGATAATAAAAATAAAGTTTTTGAAAAAAAAACAGGATATTTGTTGAAGAAAAACCGTTATTTTTTTCAAAATTGGACACGAAGATTTTGTAAAATCAAGAATCGCAAATTTTTATATTATAATGTGAATGATTTGAATAATGCCTTGGGATGTATTGATTTTGATGCTCTTACTATAACAATGAGGGAGGTTTTATCAAAATATTTTAAATTTAATTAACAATTTTTTGTTAAAGCATAAAAAGGAAGGCACAGATACTGTTGAATTATTCACGTACTTTAATAAAATTTGTTTTTTTAAATGATTTTTTATGAAAAACTTTAAGAATTTGATAATTCGTATTTTAATTTTTTTTCTAATGGAAGGCTTTACGCGCAGAATAGCTATAAGATTTTTTCTTTTAAAATCGCGCCTGAAGATAAAACAGAAAATCTAATGGAATGGATACTAGCAATTCGAATGAATTTGAAGCAATCGTTCGGAATGACAAAACAAATTACAAATCGTGAATTGAATTATAAATATTGGAAAGTTTAATAATTATCATAATTGATTTTCTTTATTAAATTTACAATTTTCAGACAAGATTGATTTCAGAGGAAAATTTCAGGAAAAAAGTAGACACATTAGATATTCTTTTGTTCAGAGGACTCCAAAATATGCAAAAGGTTCAAAGATTCTTGACTGGAAGTAATTATGATCATGTGGCTATTTTTTTGAGAAGTGGAAAAGATTTATATTTTTTAGAAGCAACAGGAAATGATGTAAGAATTAATTAAGCCTTTCATTAAATTTCTTATTTTTTCTTTCAAAGGGTGTGGGTTTATGTTCTTGGGATACTTTTGTGAAGAATAAATGGAATTTGCTTTATGATAGATTGGTGTTCAGACATTTAAAACTCGAAAGAAACGATGATATGATGCAAG
>JFJP01039621.1_pt1 | contig 13049 bp, 9 predicted proteins | sample 431651 | NCBI WGS metagenome assembly JFJP01 (sample SAMN02602958, study PRJNA72255) | Microbial mat metagenome, whole genome shotgun sequencing project. | biome: fresh water; feature: sink hole; material: water; isolation source: purple microbial (photo- and chemosynthetic) mats found in...
GCAACCACATTTTCACGAACCGATTGAAACATTGGAAACATACTAACCGGATAAAAAAAGTTTCGAATATCAATATTCATCGCTTTCATTGTTCGAATTAAATCATCGCGATTAATTCCTAATTCGGGGGCGAAAACAAGGGTTGGCATCCAATAGCTGTTTTTAGCATAATTTTGTTCTTCATTCAATTGTATTCCGGCAATATTGCCAAAAGCCTTTTTGTATTGGGCGAAAATAGTACGTTTGCTTGCCACAAGTTCTTCAACACGGTCCATTTGCGCGGTGCCTAAAGCCGCCTGTAGGTTCGACATTTTGTATTTGTAGCCTACTTCTTCAACCCAAAACATTTTTCCGGTTTTAGGGTTCCGTCCGTGATCCCACAGTATTCGTGCTTTTTCGAATAATTCCGCGTTGTTTGCTACCAACATTCCCCCTTCGCCGGTGGTTACGGTTTTGGTTCCGTGAAACGAAAAAACGCCAAAATCGGCTATCGAGCCTGCTTTTTTACCTTTGTATTCCGAACCTAACGCTTCAGCAGCATCTTCAATTACAATTAAGTTGTATTTACGGGCAATTTGCATAATATCGTCCATTTCGGCTAAGTTGCCGTATAAGTGCACTGCAATTATTGCTTTGGTTTTTGGGGTAATTGCGGCTTCAATTTTTTCCGGATTTATGCACCAAGTTGTTTCAAGAACATCGACAAAAACCGGTTTTGCGCCTAAATAACTTATCGGAACTACCGATGCCGCCCAAGTTATATCGGGCACAATAACTTCATCGCCCGGTTTAATACCAATGGCAGCCAAAGCAATATGGATTGCGCCGGTACAGCTCGAAGTTGCCAAGGCATAAGGCACACTCAAGTATTGCCTGAACGAATTTTCGAACCGATAAATATAATCGTAACATTTTTCTCCCCAACCGTTAGTTATTGCATCGGTTACGTATGCTACTTCTTTTTCGGTTATCGAAGGTTTTGCGTATAGTATTCGTTTCATAAAATTTCAATTTCCGGAATTAAAATTACAAATTTTCCTCCCCAATTTTTCATATAAGCAAGTTGTTGCATAATTTCGTCTTTAATATTCCAAGGCAATATAATAACGTAATCGGGCTTGTTTTCGTTTAAAAATTCTTCGGAAACTACGGGAATATGACTTCCGGGCAAATATTTTCCTTGTTTGTGGGGCGATTTATCGACCACATAATCAATTATTCCGGTTTTTATGCCAAAATAGTTTAGCATCGTGTTTCCTTTGGCTGCCGCGCCGTAGGCTGCAATAGTTTTTCCTTCTTTTTTTAGGGTCGAAAACAAATGCAAAACTTCAATCCGCAAATTGTCAATTTTAAATTGAAAATTTGTGTAGCTTGTTATTGTGGTTAAACCGTTGGCAATTTCATCGTTCAGTACCTTTTTTATATTCCAACAACTTTCCTTTTTTTCTTTTTCCATTGTAAAATGCCGTGCAAAAATTCGCAACGAACCGCCATGCGTTGGCAACTCTTCTACATCAAAAATTTCCAACCCAAATTTTTCAAACACTTTAGTTAGGGTAAAGAGCGAAAAATACGAAAAATGTTCGTGGTAAATGGTGTCGAACTGTAAGTGCTTAATTAATTGTAGTATATGCGGAAATTCCAGACTTATTACGCCTGCCGGTTTTAGCAGTATCGACAAACCTTGTACAAAATCGGTTAAGTCGGGAACATGCGCCAAAACGTTGTTGCCCACAATTAAGTCGGCTCGTTTGTTTTCTGTTGAAAGTTTGTTTGCCAAATCGATTCCAAAAAACTCAACCAATGTTTCGATGCCTTTATTTTTTGCAACCTGCGCCGTATTTGCGGTAGGTTCAATACCTAAGCAAGGTATTTTTTTTTCTTCGAAATATTGAAGCAAATAACCGTCGTTCGAAGCAATTTCTACAACCAACGAGTTTTTATCTAAATTGAAACGGTTTATCGCCATTTCGGCAAATTTTCGGCTGTGTTCGAGCCACGAACTCGAATACGATGAAAAATAGACGTAATTGTTATCGAAAATATGATTGTGTTGCTTCACTTCTTCAATTTGAACCAAAAAACATCGGTGGCAAACCCAAACTTTGAGCGGAAAGTAAACTTCCGGTTCTTGCAGCATTGCTTTGGTTAGAAACGAATTTGAAGCCGGAGCATGGTGCAAATCGGCAAAAACGTGTACTAATTCTTCGTTGCAAAATCTACAATTCATGGTATAATTTAATTTGTTTTAAAATTTAAACCTTCAAAATCGGGTTTCAAAAATACACGATTTTTATCTTTTTCCGAAATTTCCGAAATTTCGAGCGGCAACCGTATGTTCAATATTGGGTCGAATACCGAAATTCCGCTTTCGTAATTTGGGTTGTAAAATTCGGTATGAAAATAGAGCAGTTCGCTGTTGTTTTCCAATGTCTGAAAACCATGCGCACAACCTTTCGGAATTATAAATAGTTGCGGAACTTCGGCGCTAAGCTCAAGGCTGAAATGCTGCAAAAAAGTAGGCGAATTTTTGCGCAAGTCGATAGCAAAATCGAGCACCTTACCGCGCAAACAACGAATAATTTTTATTTCGGCAGCCGGCGGCATTTGCAAATGAAAACCGCGAAACGTTGCCTTTTTTGTATTAAACGAATGATTAATTTGAACTATTTCGGCATCGAAACCAATTTGCTTAAACGTGTTTTTGCAAAACAAACGAGCAAACGAACCGCGTTGGTCTTCAATTTTGTCCGGCGTAGCAATAAAAAGTCCGTTAATAATTGTTTCTTCAAATTTCACCGTTTGCCAAATTTAGTTTAAGTTTTTTTGCTTTTTCAATGTACAAATGTAAGTTGTTTTGGCAATTTACTTTGTTTTCAACATAAAAATTTTTATACCAAAGTGCGGTTTGTTTTACTGTATCTTCAAAATTCCAAACCGTTTGGCGTTTTAGCAGCGTTTTGGCTTTGTTGCTGTTTATTTTTAGGGTTTTAGCTTCGGAAAAATAGCTCGAATCGGTTCCGAAAACTATGGCATCGGTTTTCCAATGTTCCAAAAATTCTTCAACCAATTCTTTTACCGTATAGTACGCACTGTTTTCGGGACCAAAGTTCCAAGCGCCTTCAAATTCCGGTTTTTGTTCTAAAAGTCGCTGACCAAGCAGCAGGTAGGCACTTATCGAATCCAGTACATGTTGCCACGGCCTAATGGCAAACGGGTTGCGGACTGTTATTTGCTTGCCTGCCGAAATTGCTTTAACCATGTCGGGCACAATTCTGTGGTTTGCCCAATCGCCGCCACCAATAACATTGCCGGCGCGAGCGGTTGCGCAGTAAATTTTACGTTCGGGTGTATTAAAAAACGATTTCCGGTAAGCTTCGGTAACAATTTCGGCGGCGGCCTTGCTTGCGCTGTAAGGGTCGGTGCCACCCAAGGGGTCGGTTTCGGTAAACTCGCGGTCGGTTTCAGCGTTTAGGTAGCATTTGTCGGTGGTTACAACCACTACAGCCTTAACCGAAGCGGTTTGTCGGCAGGCTTCCAGTACATTTACGGTGCCTTGCACATTGGTTTCGAAGGTTTTTTGCGGAAACAAGTACGAATCCTGAACAATAGCCTGTGCCGCCAAATGAAATACTATTTCGGGCTGAAATATTTCAAAAGCTTCTTTTAATGCTTCAAAATTATTAATGTCGGTTTCCGTATTTAGTTTGCCTTCGAGCAGTTCGAACAAATTGGGTTCAGTTGCGGGTTTAAGCGAAACGCCGCAAACTTGGGCACCCATTTGTTTCAGCCAAAACCAAAGCCAAGCACCCTTAAAGCCGGTGTGTCCGGTAACCAACACTTTGCGCCCAAAATAGGCATTGCCGAATAGTTTAAGGTTTACCAAATTTTCCAAGGTGCTCGGTTGTTGTTCCATAAATCGTCTAAAATAATTTTGTCGCGCATAGCGTCCATGTTTTTCCAGTATCCGTGGTGTTTGTAGGCAACCAATTGTCGGTCGGCGGTAAGTTTTTCAAGCGGGCTGTCTTCCCACATGGTTTGGTCGGCGTTCGCGTCCAAGTATTCAAAAATACCTTTGTTTAGCACAAAAAAACCGCCGTTAATCCAAAAACTATCCTTGTCTAATTTTTCTCTAAAGGCTTCTACTGTTCCGTTTTCGGCAAATACCAACCTGCCAAATTGGTGGGGCGGCTGCACTGCCGTAACGGTGGCAAGTTTTGCGTTTTTTCTATGAAATTCGAGCAGTTCGTTCAAATTTACATTGGCCACGCCGTCGCCATAAGTAAGCATAAAGGTGTCGTCGTCAATATATTTTTCTATGCGTTTAATTCGCCCGGCGGTTTGGGTATTTAGTCCGGTATTTACCAAAGTTACATTAAACTTGTCCGAGTTTTCAACATGCATTTCAATTTTGTTGGTCGAAATGTCGATGCTTAAATCGGAATTATACATATAGTAATTCAGAAAATACTCTTTAATTACTTTTCCTTTGTGCCCAAGGCAAATAATAAAATCGTTGAACCCTTGAGCGGCATAAATTTTCATAATGTGCCACAAAATGGGTTGGTCGCCAATTTCTATCATGGGTTTGGGCTTCAGGTGCGATTCTTCGGTTATTCTAGAACCAATTCCGCCGGCTAATATTACTACTTTCATAAGGTTGAGGCATTTGAATTAAACGATAGTTTGGTTTTAACTATTCGGAATACTACCGTTCCGAAAACCAAAGCTGCAAGCAATGCATTGAACAGAAATGCAAAAGCTGCGCCGGTATTGCCAAATTTAGAAGTTAAAAAATACGTAATTGCAACACTTGGTAAAAATAACGCAAAGGCAAACAGGGTGTGAAAATAGGTTTTTTCGAAATGAATTAAGAAAATAGAAAGCAATGCCGTAACAATGCTAATTATTTGTCCGGCCAACAGTATGGGCAACAGCTTTAGGCTTTCTGTGTAATTTACGTTTATTAAATCGAATTTCAACAAAACAAAAATTGAAAACCACAAACCAACAGCAATAAGTACGAATACAAGTTCGAGAACGAGCAGTATTTTCCCGGTTCGCTTCAAGTTTTTCAACAAATCTTTTTCTTTGAAAATTTCGGGCGACAGCACGTTGTTAAACGAATAAAACACCATGGGCAAAACCGACGAAATGGTGAAAGCCAAATAGAAAACCGATAAATCGTTGATTCCGTAATACTTGTTTATGAAATATTTATCGGCAATAGTAATTCCGTAAGCCGGCAACGATGCCAAGGTAATAGGCAGCCCAATGGCAAGCGCTTTTTTTGCAGTTTTTAAGTTGAAACGAAGTTTGAAAGCGCTGAATAAATATTTTGCAAAAAACAACAAAACAAAAAGTTCGGACAAATAGGTAAATAATAGCCTTACAGCTACACTCTTGTCGGAAAAATAAAACATTGCGCCTATGCTGAGTATATTTATAAGCAGAAGTTTTGATAGATTGAAAATTTGAACTTTTCGAATTTGTTTCGAAATAACTAAAAAATTGAACAGCATACCGTTGATAATGGTAATAGTTACGGCCATTAGCGCAGTTTTTCGGTATGGCAGGTAATCGAACGAGTTGTTAAACAAGGCGTTGGCAACAAATGTGTCGATGTTAAAAATAACAATTAGCGCAAAACCAACCAAAAACATCACAGCCCAAACCGATGCAATAGAAAAAAGAATTTCGCCTCTTTCTTGTTCATTATTTCCGTCGAAATACAGTTTGGATTGTGCAATGTTTTGCCCAAAGCTAAGTAAACCGCTTGAAATTATAACAAACGAAAGTAAGTAATTGTAAACACCAAACTCAGCCTGTGTCATCAAATTCAGATACACCGGCAACAACAAGTAAATACTAATTTTAACTATAATATCGACACTAAAAAGCGAGGCGAAATTTAAAAACATTTCGCCTCGGATTGCAGTAAGTATTTTGTAGATAATTTTCAATTTACGCAGGGGTTTTGCTCGGTGTTTGTAGTTTTTTCTTTCGTTTTCTAAATTCCGAAACAAAGAAAAATACAATCATTCCTCCGTACAATAGTTCAAAACCGGTTTGTACCGCAAAACTTTCTTTCATTAAATAGGGTGTAAACTTAAATTCAAACTCATAATTACCCAACGGCAGAATAACCGACATAAACCCAATATTCGATTTTACAATAGGTAGTTCTTTACCATTGGCAAAAGCTTGCCAGCCAATGTTATGAGGTATTGAAAAGAATAAAATTTGCTCTTTGTTCGTGTTTATACTGTAGGTAATATGGTCTTGTTTAAAAGTTTTCATTGCAATACTGTCGTTATGTCGGGCATTTATTACACTTTCAAGTTCAGGGTACGTTCTAATAGCATTTACGGTATCATCGGTTAATACTCCGCCAAAACCTGCAAATAGTGCCGAGTCGTTGTTGTTAATAATTAGGTATTTCAATAAAACACTTTCTTTAACTTCTTTTTTTAGTGCAATAAATTCCGATTCTTTAATTACCTTGTCGTACGTAAAACCAAGCGGCAAAGCGTACCGGCTTTTAAGCACTTTAACATCGTAAAACTGGGTAAGCGAATCGTAACCCATTTGCAAATACGACGAACTCGGAAATGCCGGATCATTTTGGGTTGGGCTGCTTAAAAAATACTTTACACTTGCCCAATGCAAAAGCAGAGGATTACTTCGTAAGCCCCTTATCCAGCGTGTTTCGGCTTCGTTGTTTGGGTTTATGAGTTCCATTGCAGCCAAAAAATTTACATAATCTAAATCTTGCATCGAACTGTACGAAGCGGTACCAAAATACCCCTGTGCCATGGCATCGTTCAAGCTTCCGTGTATAGCGTCGCCTGATTGGTAGTCTTTTTCGGTACGATAAAAACCGATGTCAAGTTTTTTTATGTAGTCCAAGGCTTCAACCGTGTAGTCGTTGTAGCCGTTTCGTAAGCGCAATTCGCCACGCGAAACTATAGCGGATTGGTTGGTGCCGGGCAATATACGGTCGTTGAGGCTTATGTAACCAAAATACGAAAGTTCTGCAACTACCAGCACGTAAATAAGGTATTTTGAATACACACTAATGTTGCGGTATTGTAAGCTGTATAGCAACAGGGCGTTTGCTGTTAAAAGCAGTGCAGCGGCATTTCGTATAGGGGTGTTTATGGCTTTTATAGTTTCCGGATAAAAATCGGCAAATAAAATTATCATGAGCACAAGCCAAGTGCCACCTAACGCAAATGGGTTCACTTTTCGCTTTTTAAGTATTCCGTTCAGCGCGCTCATGCTAAAAAACAAAATAACCAACGGTATATACAAGTTGAAAGTCATTTTGTAGTAATTGCCTACAAACATGTGAAATGCGAAACGGAAATACGGAAAAATTATTGGCAATAGCCACAATAGTAAAAAGCCGGCGTATAACCAACGCTTAAAACCTTGCAGTTTCACAAAAACCAAAGGTAACAGCAACAGCGATATTAAACCGACATAAAAATTAGGTCCTTCCAAATAGTTGTTCCATCCTACATATTCTGCTCCGGTACCAACTATATCGGGCGAAAATAAGCGTAATAAGGCAGTTATGTAATGGTTTCCATCGATACCGCGGTTAAAAACCGGGTCATTTTCGAACCCGAAAACCGGTACTTGACTTAGTTTTTGAACCAATGAGGCCGAATTGCCGGCAAAGCGCGGGGCTTCTACAGTTTGTAAATAGGTAGGAATAAACCCCGAAGCGGTTAAGCCTATGCCTAATACGCCAAGTAATATCATGGTACCGCCTAATATGCTAAGTTTTTTAAGCTGAAATCCGTTCAGATCGATAAATCTGAAAATAGCATAAAAGAATAAAAAGAGTACATTGAAATAAAGCCCCATTCCAAAACCGCCATGCAGTATTACGGCTAATGGCATTAGCAACCAAATTCGTTTTTGCAGCAACAATTCGAAAGAAATAAGTAAAAAAATAAAAATAAAAGCGCTGTACGGATAATGATGCCAACCGCTGCCCACTAATACAAATCCGCTAAACGAGAATAAAAGTGTACCCAGAATTGCGCTAAAGTAGTTTAAATTTAATAAACGTAAATAGACAAAAGTCGCAGTGCAAAGCATAAAAATAACCGCAACTAATTGATAAGTAATTGCAAACGGTACTTTGCTAATATCGGTTGTAACAAGCGAATTAATTCCGCGAATGAAATAGGCCGAAAAGTTTAAAAAGCTGTAACCCGGTGATACCGCAGTGCCCATACCCATCCAAAAACTCCATAAACCGGCTGTTTCGCTATTGGCTGCATGGTAAGCGTTCAAATAGCTTGGGTAAAAAATAGTTATCGTATCGCTGCCTATTCCTCTGAAAAGCAGCGCACGATACATAAACAAATAGTCTTTAAAAACTACACCGATTACTATTATAAACCCCAATAACAACATTCCTAAACTGTATTTTTGTGCTATTATCTTTTGAATAAAATTGTAAAAATTACTTTTTTGCACACCAACAGCCGATTTCGCCGCAGTTTCAACCTTATTTTCATTAGTGCCTTCGGCAGAAGTTCTAAGTGCTTTATGTAAATATTTTTTCGTATGTTTTTTGCTCATTTTTTTTATAGTTTAACTTAGTAATAAGAGTTTAGTTTTTTTCATTTGCAAAAGGGTTTCAAAAATACATTTTTTGAACGAAAATAAAAAACGCCTTTTTTCCGTAGTAATTTTAACCTACCAAATATTATTTTTATATAAAACATAATTGAAAACAAATACCAACCATAGCTCCCGCGCATTATCGCGTTTTCCTGCAAGATGTTGTTCGAGCATTCGGCTGCAAAATTGCTTGTTTAAAATGCCGTGCTTAAAATATACTTCGTTGGTTAATACGTTTTGCACGGTTTTATTTTCTTTAATTATTTTTGAAACCGGAACCGTAAAACCACGTTTTTTCCGGTTCAAAATTTTAATCGGAACTAAGTTTGCAGCAATCTTTTTCAGGCTTATCTTTCGGTTCAGCAAACTAATTTTTTTACTTGTCGGCAGGCTTAATACCAGTGGAACTAGTTTCGAGTGTAGAAAAGGTACTCGCAATTCTAAGCTGTGCAACATCGAAGCGGCATCGGCCTTTCGTAAAATATCGTTTGGTAAATAGTTTTCTATGTCCCAAATTTGCAGGTCGGTTACATCCTGTTGGTTGTGCAAGGTTACAATTTTTTCGAAAGAAATAAAATTTTTATTTAATAATTCCTCTCGTAAATCATCGGTAAAAACCGAAGTCCATAAAATATGCCTTTTTAAGGGTTCGTCGGAAAGGTTTCGGAAAAAGCGTTTAAGCTTAAAAGCAATGCTTACTTTTATATCTGAGTCGGGTATTTTATTACTCACTTTTTTAAGCAGTTTGCTCAAGAATTTTGGTATAAGTTTAGCCCACAAGTAAGCACTGTAGGTGTCGTAACCTGCAAATATTTCGTCGGCACCATCGCCCGAAAGGCTTACTGTTGCATATTTTCGAGCCAATGCGCTAACCATGCAGGTTGGTATAAACGATGGGTCGCCAAAAGGCTCATCTAAGTAATCTAAGGTCTCGAACAGTACTTTGTCGGTAAATTCGGCATTTTCGATATGCAGTTTTACCTTTAAGTTTGCTGCAACAAGCTTGCTATAAATTGTTTCGTCGTACGATTTTTGGTTAAAACCAATTGAAAAAGCTGCAATGTCTGTTTGGTATCGGCTTGCATAGGCAGTAATAACCGACGAGTCGAGCCCGCCCGATAAAAAACAGCCTACCGGAACATCGGCCACCAATTGTTCGCAAACAGATTGAGCAAGTGTGGTTTTAATTTCGGTTAAGCGTAGCGCTACCGGTAATTTAGCTTTACCGGCTATTTCGGTTTTAAGCAAGTAATAAGTTTCAACACTCAGTTGCCCATTGGCAAAAACAGCATGGCTGGCCGGTGGAAGTTTAAAACAATTTTTGTATAAACTTCGGTTGCCGTTTATATATTTCAACAAAAAATACGAGTTTACAGCTTCAATATCCAATTCTAAATTGGGCACAATTTTGCGAATAGCTTTAAGTTCCGACGCAAAGATTAGTGTTTGATTTTCAATATAATAATACAACGGTTTTATACCAAACCTGTCGCGCGACAAAAACCAAGCATCGGTTCTGGTATTGTAAATAGCAAAAGCCCACATTCCTTCGAATTTTTGCACCCCGGCGCTGCCCCATTCGGCATACGCATGAAGCAAAACCTCGGTATCGGAAGTGCTTGCAAAACAGTGGTTCAGTAATTCAAGTTCGGTTCTAACTTGTTTATAATTATATAATTCGCCATTAAAAACCAAAACATACTCGTTGTATTGCATGGGTTGGTTGGCTTGCGCCGAAAGGTCGATAATTGCCAAGCGACTATGCCCCATGCCTGCATTTTCGAACAGTGCAATTCCTGTATTGTCGGGCCCACGTTTGGCAAGCGTTTCGAGCATTAAGCTAAGCTTTGCAGGGCTTCTTTGGCTTATTCCGGCTATTCCGCACATGCTGCTTTGGTATAAAGTTCTACATATCGCTGGGCAACTTCGCCCCAACTTTTTGCTTGTGCCAACCGTATTGCCCCTGCCGAATGTTCGGCAAGCAATTGCCGGTTTAGGTTATAAATGCTTAATTTTTCGGCAATACAAGCAGGTGTATTTTCTTCTAATATGAAACCGCTTTGCCGCACCAATTCTTGTGCACCGCCAACCGCCGAAAGTATAACCGGCAATCCGCAAGCCATAGCTTCGAGCGCAGCATTGCTCATACCTTCGTTATGCGACGAAAGTACAAAAACATCGGCACTTACCAACTCGGTGCGTAATGCTTCAGAATTCAAATTGCCTAAAAAACTGCAGTTTGCATTTAACTGTTGCGTCAAGTTTTGCAGATTTGTTAATTCCGGTCCCGAGCCGGCTATTCGCAACGAAAAATTTGGCTTATCGGCAATTGCTTTAATAAGCAAATCGAAACCCTTACGCGGAATTAGCCTGCCCACCGAAATAATTTTAAGCTGCTCAATATCGGTTTTCTTTGGTTCGTAGGCTCTAAAAAAAACGGTATCTACACCGTTCTCAATAATAGATATTGGGGTTTTGTTGCTGGTTTTTTGTGCCATGTTTTTTAATCCTTCCGAGTTTGTGGTAACAAAAGCGGCTTTGCTCCATATAAGTTTCGACAAAAACCGGAAACAAACCGTATCTAAAAACCTAAATCGTGCGTTGTAAAACGGTACATCGCTACCTCGCAGAGCCACTATATACGGTATGTTTAGCAACATTGCAATAAAACCCGAAGGTATGCCGAAGAATGCATGTACGACGTTATATTTTTCGGTTTTGTGCAATTTTATAGCTAAGGTATAAGCCTTGTAGCTATACACCAACAAGTTAAACATAGTTTGATAGTGCAAATCCGATTTTTTACGAATATCGACAAAATAAATGGTTATATTTTCCGAAATTTTTTCGGTATGAAATTTACCTGATGATGAAGTAATTAAGTCGATTTGTACCGTTTGAAATCTACTCAAACGTTGCAATAAATAATAGGTAGCATTTCCGGCTCCGCCACCTATGGGCGGATATTCGTAGTTTAGCATTAATATTTTCATACTACGCGAGCGAGTTGTAAAGTTTGTTAAGTTTTTCCATGTATTTTTTACTGCTGTATTGGGCGGCCGATTGTTTACAGTGTTTCGAAATATTTTGCATTTCAATTACATTGGCGTAAGCAAAACTAATTTTTTTTGCTAAGGCTTGTGTGTTTTTGGGTTCAAAAAGCAAACCGTTTTTTTTGTCGCAAATAAGTTCTTCGAGCGCCGGAATTTTCGAGGCAATTATTGGTTTGCCAAAGCTCCAAATTTCGGGTACTACCATTGGGCTGGCTTCACTTTCCGATGGTATTACGCAAACATCTATTCGATTGTAAAACTTCGAAATATCTTCAACAAAACCTAAAAAGTCTACCTTTGTTTCAAGCTTAAGTTCTTTTGTGAGTGCTTGAAGTTGAGGCAGCAGTTTGCCGCTGCCTGCAATAAGCAGTTTAAATTCGAAATTGAGCAATGCTGCCGCTCGAAGCAAATATTCGCAACCTTTTTCGGGGCTAAGTCTACCGGCAAAACCAATGGTAAAAAGTTGGCTTTTGGTACTTGTTTTTATGTTGCTTTTAAGGCTCGAAAAATTACGAAGCACGACAATGTTTGTTTCGTTAATATTTGATTTAAGCACTAATTGTTTTTTAACCGTTTCCGAAACTGCAACAAATTTATCAACTTTAAACTTAATTAGTTTCAAAACCAGCGGATACAGTTTTTGGTCGAATAAAATTTGCCCATGCTCATGAATTACCAATTTAGCGGTTGGCAATACCAATAAGCTGCACAAAAAACCAAACACATTTGCCTTAAATAAATGGCAATGAATAATATCGAATTGCTGCTTGCGAGCCAATTTGAAAAGTGTCCAAAGCGAACTTATCGAATACTTTCCTTTAGTTTTCGAAATAGATACATTTTTGGCATCAATTTTAAGTAGGTTTTCTCTAGTTCGTAGCCCAAAAACATGCAATTCGTTCGTGTTTTCGGGGTATTCAACTATTCCGCGCAACATAGTTTGTGCACCGCCCACCGATAAACTGTCTATTAAGTGTAGAATCTTCATTCAACCTTAATTTTCAATAGTTTCCCTTATTACATAATACGCCTCTTGCCTACGGTCGTAATAGTTTTTAACCAATATATCGGCTATAAGCCCCGAAATAAACATTTGAATTCCGCCTAAAACAAAAAACATGGTTAGCATTGGCCATGCCGATTCGCTCATGCCTTCGCCTTGGTAAAATTTATATACCGTAATTAAACCCGAAAAACCACCCAGTGCAATAAAAAACAAGCCCATGCCGCCCAACAAATGCAGCGGACGAACCGAGTATTTATTCCAAAACCAAACGGCAATCATGTCGATAAAACCTTTCAAGGTTCTATTGAATTTATATTTGGTTTTTCCGGCTTTTCGGCTGCGGTGGT
>JFJP01039622.1_pt1 | contig 13048 bp, 12 predicted proteins | sample 431651 | NCBI WGS metagenome assembly JFJP01 (sample SAMN02602958, study PRJNA72255) | Microbial mat metagenome, whole genome shotgun sequencing project. | biome: fresh water; feature: sink hole; material: water; isolation source: purple microbial (photo- and chemosynthetic) mats found in...
AGATCTTTGATAAGGATAATAACGTAAAACTCAATTTCAGCGATGTTGCTGGTCTTGAAGAGGCCAAAACAGAAGTGATGGAGATAGTCGACTTCCTTAAAAATCCAAAGAAATATACAAACCTTGGTGGAAAAATTCCTAAGGGAGCTCTGCTTATAGGTCCTCCCGGAACAGGTAAGACTATGCTTGCCAAGGCAGTAGCCGGTGAAGCTAATGTTCCGTTCTTCTCTATATCCGGATCAGATTTCGTAGAGATGTTTGTCGGTGTTGGAGCTTCGAGAGTAAGAGACCTCTTTAAACAGGCTAAGGAAAAAGCTCCGTGTATTGTTTTTATTGATGAGATAGATGCTGTTGGAAGGGCTAGGGGACGTAATGCAAATTATGGCTCAAATGATGAGAGAGAAAATACTCTCAATCAGCTTCTTACAGAGATGGATGGATTTGGTACCAATATGGGTGTAATTATCCTTGCTGCCACTAACAGGGCCGACATTCTCGACAGAGCTCTTATGAGAGCAGGCCGTTTTGACAGACAGATACATGTTGAATTGCCCGACATCGTTGAACGCGAAGCTATCTTCAAAGTTCACCTTCGTCCAATAAAACTTGAAAAAAGTTTTGATATAGCATTTATGGCAAAACAGACACCCGGCTTTTCAGGAGCTGATATTGCCAACGTCTGTAACGAAGCAGCACTTATAGCAGCCAGAAAAAACAAAACTGTTGTAGAGAAGCAGGACTTCCTTGATGCTGTTGACCGTATTGTTGGCGGACTTGAAAGAAAAACTAAGATAATCTCAGTCGTTGAGAAGAAGACTATTGCTTATCATGAAGCCGGACATGCCACCGTAAGCTGGCTGCTGGAACATGCAAGCCCTCTGCTTAAAGTTACTATTATTCCCCGCGGAAGAGCTCTTGGAGCTGCATGGTACCTGCCTGAAGAGAGACAACTTACAACCCGCGAGCAGATACTCGATGAGATGGCTTATGCCCTTGGCGGACGCGCTTCTGAGGAACTTGTCTTCGGTAAGATCTCAACAGGCGCCCTCAGCGACCTTGAAAAGATAACAAAACAGGCTTATGCTATGGTCTCATTCTTCGGGATGAGTGAAAGAGTGGGAAACATCAGTTTCTATGATTCATCAGGCCAGTCTGATTTTGGATTTACAAAACCTTACAGCGAGAAAACAGCCGAACTAATTGATGAAGAGGTAAACCTGATTATTGCGGAATCATATGTCAGGGCTAAAGAGGTACTCAAAAGCAATATGAAAGGACTCACAGAACTTGCTGAGCTGCTTCTCGATAAAGAGGTAATATTCAGCGAAGATCTTGAAAGGATCTTTGGTAAAAGGAAGGCTGATCTGATTAAAGAGGAGAATGAAGCATTACTCGCAGCAAACCAACCCGCCGCAGTTGAAGTTCCTGAAAAACCTGAGAAGACGAAAGCGAAATCTGTTAAATCATCAGGTGAAAAGGTAAAAACAGAGAAGGTTAATACCAAAAAAGCGGTGGTTACAAAAAAAACAGAAAAAAAAGCAAAGACAAAAAATAAAGAATAATAATACAAAGAGTTGAATAATTTTTTCAGAAGGACCCTCACAGGAGCATGGATAGTAATATTCATATTGGGAGGGTTCTGGCTTCATCCTGTTTCATTCTTCCTTACCGGATTTATTCTCCTTGTCGGAACGCAGTATGAGTATTATCTGATGATCAGGAATACTGGTGTCAGACCTCAGATGACCGCGGGAATTATAACCGGTTCAACAGCTTATATTGTTGCAACTCTTATTGCTGCTGAGGTAATCCCAAAGAGCTCTTTTCTTGTTCTTATTCCCATGATGCTCATAATGATGGTTGTTGAGCTTTACAGGAAACAGGAAAAACCTTTTGATTCACTGGCGCATACTTTCTTTTCAGTTCTCTATACTGCAATTCCGTTTTCGATGTTTCCCTTTTCAGCATTTCTCAGAACCGGACTGAATTCGGTATTGCCACATGAAAACATTGTGTTTTCACCGGGTATAATAATAGGATTCTTTCTGCTTCTATGGGCAAACGATACAGGAGCTTATCTGTCGGGTATATCAATGGGAAAACACAAGCTTATGGAACGAATCTCACCCAAGAAGACATGGGAAGGATTCTTTGGAGGCATGATAGCTGCAGTTCTTGCCGCGTGGCTGCTGTCAGGCTGGCTGGGGGTTGTGGATACGGTTCACTGGGTGATAATAGCATTGATTATCTCCATTGCCGGAACATATGGCGATCTGGTTGAATCAATGCTTAAAAGAAGTATCGGTGTGAAAGACTCTGGTACCATTATGCCGGGACACGGGGGATTTCTGGACAGGTTCGACAGTGCAATAATTTCATTCCCTCTGGTATATCTTTTCATTTCACTTCTTGGATGATTGACCGGACTTGATTAGTTTTGTGCAAATTTTATTAAAATGAGGATTCACAAGGAAGGGTACAAAATACTGGCATTAGGATTAATCCTTTTGCTGGCTCTTAATATTGTGGTGAACATTATCTGGACTGATCTTACTCTGTTAAGATGGGGTTTTGTTCTCTGTTCATCGATGTTATATATTTTTCTCCTGTTTTTTTTCAGACTTCCGACACGGCACCTTGAAGCTGATCCCGGGCTTATCTATGCTCCTGCTGATGGAAAGGTTGTTGTTATTGAGGAGACTATGGAAAATGAGTATTTCAAAGATCTCAGACTTCAGGTTTCAATATTCATGTCTCCCTTTAATGTACATTGTAACAGATACCCTGTATCGGGGAAAGTTAAATATACATGTTATCATCAAGGCCAGAATATGGTTGCCTGGCATCCGAAATCCTCAGAACTTAATGAGAGAAGCACTGTTGTTATCGAGACTAAGGCAGGGACAGAGATAATGGTACGGCAGATAGCCGGTGCTATGGCGCGTAGAATTGTAACTTATTCAAAGGTTAATCAGGAAATTTCTCAGGGAGGGGAACTTGGGTTTATTAAATTCGGGTCAAGAGTAGATCTGTTTTTACCACTAGGCACTGAGCTTGAAATCCCTATACTTCAGCAGGTTAAGGCAAACAAATCAATAATTGCCAAAATCTGATAATCGATTTTTGAAATGAAAAGTAAGGATGATAAAATTATTGGCGTAACACCGGATGTAAGCTGGATCGGCATACTTGATTATGATATCAAAACATTTGATATTGTAATGCATACCGATTACGGCACAACATATAACTCTTATTTTATTAATGCTGAGAAAAAGACTATTGTTGAGCTTGCTAAAGAGAAATTTGTTGAAACCTATCTGGCAAAACTCAGTACAGTTACAAACCCGGCCGATATTCAGTATATTATTCTTGATCATACTGAACCTGACCATTCAGGAAGTCTTAAGATCTTACTTGATTTGGCTCCGTCAGCAATAGTTGTTGGCAGCGGAAATGCAATCAGGTACCTTGAAGATATAGTCAATAAGCCTTTCAATTCACTTATTGTCAAGCATGGAGATACTCTGGACCTTGGTAATAAAACACTGAAATTTATTGCTGCCCCCAACCTGCACTGGCCCGATTCAATCTATACCTATCTTGTTGAGGATAAGGTTCTTTTTACCTGTGATTCATTCGGTGCCCATTATTGTTCAACTGATATGTTCAGTGAATTCGATGATGTATATACCGGCACCTTTAAATACTATTTTGATGTTATAATGAAGCCATTCAGCAGATTTATGCTGAGAGCAATTGAACACATCAGGCCTCTTGAGATTAATTATATCTGTCCGGGCCATGGACCAATACATCATAAAAATTTAAAAAAGGCAATTGAACTGTCAGAGAAGTATTCATCAGATTATATGAAGATTACGACTCCAGCCGGACAAAACAATCTTCTTATAGCTTATGTTTCAGCTTATGGGTATACAAAAGAAGCTGCCGATATTATTACAAGAGGGATCCTTGAGAGCAAAGATATTAATGTAAGAATAGTTGATATCGAAAATATTTCAGATGAAGAGCTGGAATCTGAAATAGTAAAATGTGAAGGTATGCTCGTTGGATCTCCTACACTAAATCAAAATACCCTTCTCCCGGTTTATAAGTTGTTTGCGCTGATAAACCCGATCAGAGACAGAGGGAAACTTGGCGGGTCATTCGGTTCTTATGGGTGGAGCGGTGAGGCTCCGAGGATTATCCTCGAAAATATGCGCCTGCTGAAACTTAAAACCTTCGAAGAAACAGGTTCTTTCAAATTTGCCCCTGGCGGAAATAAAACTGAATTGCTTGTGGATTTCGGACGAAAATTCGGACAGACATTTCTTGAAGAATGCGGAAGAACAAAAAATCCCGGCTGATTGCCGGGATTTTTTGTTTCACATTATGAAATCTTAACCTCACGTGTGATTTTGTTCTTCTCTTCCTTCATTTTTGGAAGGGATACATTCAATATGCCATCTTTGTAGTTCGCTTCTATCTTATCCCTGTCAACATTCTCAGGAATATAAAAGCTTCTGCAGAAAGATGTATAACTGAACTCTTTTCTCTTGTAACCATCTTTATTCTCTTCCGACTCATTTTTTGTCTCAGATGAGATGGTTAACACATCCTCATTGATGTCTATCTTCAGATCTTTCTTGTCTATTCCGGGAACTGCAAGTTCCAGTCCGAAATGTTTCTCATCTTCCCTGATGTTAACAGCTGGCATTGAGCTTGTTCTGTTGTTTATTACCGGGAAAAAATCATCATCAAACAGATTTGTAAATCCAAATGGTTTGAAACCTCTTGTTGAAATTGTTGGTAACATGGCTTTGTCCTCCTATAATTTAGTTAAACATATTTTTAATTACGTTTAGCTATTTTCAAACTTTGTTCCAAAATTTAAAAACGGACATAATGACATGATAGTCAAAATAAACACAGACATTATGGCATGTGTGTGATATGACACGCCATGGCGTGTCTCTACATGACTACAATATATAATGTAGGGTCATGCCATGGCATGACCCTACTATCTCAATTTTTAGCGAATTACAAAAATTTGGATTAGGTTTGTATAAAGAAACCATTCTAATAATGAAAGCAACTTTAAGAAACATTCTTATCTTTTTTGGAATTGTGCTGCTTCTTGCCTGTGCATGGTATTTCAGGAATATTGTTGTTTACATTCTTGTTTCCGGCGTACTCTCTATAATGGGGAGGCCCCTGGTAGACCTGATGTGCAGGATAAGGATTAAAAGATGGAACTTTCCGCGTTCGTTAAGTGCGCTGATCACTCTTCTGATTATCTGGAGCCTTATAGTTTTGTTTTTTGTAATATTCATACCGCTTATCACCACTCAGCTTAATTATTTCTCCACTATCGACAGTGAGAAGATCGTACAGTTAGTTGCAGATCCAATAAACAAGGTTGAAAATGTCTTCAGGGCCTTTAACAAAGATATCACCAGTGAACTTTCAATTCAGGATTATATAGTTAAAAAAGTTTCGGGTGTTCTCAGTATCAGCATGATTCAGAATTTTCTCGGATCAATAGTAGGTATTATGGGTAACATCCTGGTTGCTGTTTTTTCAATAACATTTATTACTTTTTTCTTTCTTAAAGACCAGCGGCTCTTCTTTGAATCAATTTTAATGTGGGTGCCGGATAATTATACAGATAATGTAACAAGGGCTCTGCATTCAATAAAAAACCTGCTTACCAGATATTTCATAGGTATACTCATCCAGAGTACCTGCATAATGATACTTATTACTATAGGAATGACTATTGTAGGAATCGATTTCCAGCAGGCTCTTGTAATGGGTCTTATCCTTGGTATTCTGAACGTTATCCCTTATGTTGGTCCCTGGCTCGGTTTGTTCATTGCAATTATAATGGGGGTGGCATCTCATATGAATCAGGACTTCACAACAGTAGTTGTTCCGCTTGTTTATTATATGATTTTAGTTGAGGCAATTACTCATCTTATTGATAATGTGCTTTTTCAGCCTGTTATATTTTCAAACAGTGTAAGGGCGCATCCTCTTGAAATATTTGTTGTTGTATTAGCTGCAGGTTTTGCTGCCGGAATACCCGGCATGATACTCGGAATACCTGCTTACACCGTACTAAGGGTTTTCGCACGAGAATTCTTTAATAATTTTAAGGCGGTACAGCGGATAACCTCCAGTCTGTCACCCGAAAACCTCAGAAGAAAACATCATTCTTCAGAAAAAGAAGATGAAACACCCGTAGATGAAGCTAATGATGAGATTATAATTATTAAACATGACACAGGGTTAGATCCACTCAAACAGTGATGAAATGAAACAGATTCTCTCGTTTTTGAAACGGATCTTCCTTTTTTATTATGAGGGATTCAGAAATATGTCGCAATGGGGAAGAAAGGTCTGGATTATCATTTTAATAAAGCTTTTCATTATGTTTGCAATACTAAAGATATTTTTTTTCACTGATTTCCTTGACAGGAAATATGATAATGATAAGGAAAGAAGTGAATATGTTCTTGATCAATTAATTAACTGACCTTATTAAGATGATTGAAAATGTAGATCTCTCACTCGTAGACTGGTCGCGAGCCCAATTTGCACTGACAGCCATTTACCACTGGCTTTTTGTCCCGCTGACACTGGGATTATCTTTTATCCTGGCGATAATGGAAACAATTTATGTCCGCACAGGAAACGAAGAATGGAAGAAGATTACCAGATTCTGGATGACTCTTTTTGGAATCAACTTTGCTATCGGAGTAGCAACAGGGATAATACTTGAGTTTGAATTCGGGACTAACTGGTCAAATTATTCATGGTTTGTGGGAGATATCTTCGGAGCTCCACTCGCTGTTGAAGGCATCATTGCTTTCTTCCTTGAATCAACTTTTGTTGCGGTAATGTTCTTTGGATGGAATAAAGTAAGCAAAAAGTTCCACCTGGTTTCAACCTGGCTGGTAGCAATAGGGGCAAACCTTTCAGCTCTCTGGATACTGGTTGCAAATGGATGGATGCAGAACCCTGTAGGCATGGCATTTAATCCTGAAGCTGCAAGAAATGAGATGGTTAGCTTTTGGGCTGTGCTCTTTAACCAGGTGGCAGTCGATAAATTTCTACATACCATCTCATCGGGATTCCTTCTTGCTTCGATGTTCGTCCTCAGTATAAGCAGCTGGTTTCTCCTGAAAAAGAGAGAGCAGCTATTAGCTAAGCGGAGCATACTGATTGCGGGAATATTCGGACTTCTCTCTTCGTTAATGGTTGCTTATACCGGCGATGAGTCGGCCAGAACCATTGCAAAAGTTCAGCCTGTTAAGTTTGGTGCAATGGAAGCACTTTATGAAGGAAAAAACAATGCAGGTCTCATTGCTATAGGAATACTTAAAGATTCCGATAGGTCAATAGGTGAGACAAAAGAAAAGGATTTCATATTTAAAATTGAAATTCCCGGATTACTTTCAGTACTAACCAGCGGCGACAAGGATGCATATGTTCCCGGTATAAGGGATCATGTATTAGGAAATCAGGAGAAGGGTATGCTCTCTGTTATGGAGAAGAGGGAAAAAGGGCTCTTCGCCAGGAATGTACTGACCGACTACCAGAGAGCAGAGTTATTTAAAGATAAAGAGCAGACAGAGAACATAAAAGCGGTTTTCAAGAATAAGGAGTTTCATGAGGAGTATTTCAGATATTTCGGATACTCAGCAATTAATGCCCCTGAGGAAGTTATCCCGAATGTCCCGGTTGCATTTTATTCTTTTCATCTGATGGTAATCCTGGGATTCATGTTTATCCTGCTGTTTGCCCTCGCTATTCATCTGCTGTTCAAAGGCACAATTGATAAGAGCAGATGGTTTCTGTGGATTGCATTTTTTTCTTTACCCCTGCCATATGTGGCAAGTGAGCTGGGCTGGGTCTTAGCTGAACTGGGTCGTCAGCCATGGATAATTCAGGATTTAATGACAGTTACTAAAGGAGTTTCAAATATTTCCTCAGGCTCTGTGATTACAACTTTTATTCTTTTTGCTGTTTTGTTCACTGTATTGCTGGTGTCTGAGATTTCAATTATGGTTAAACAGGTTAAAAACGGACCAAAACATTAGGAGAAGACTACTATGACAATAATGATATCACATCTGTTTCTTCAGCAATATTGGTGGATAATTGTCTCCCTTCTTGCAAGTTTGCTGGTATTCCTCATGTTCGTACAGGGCGGGCAATCATTTATTTTCTCACTGCCTGAGACTGATAATCAAAAAACTCTTATTGTTAATGCCATGGGCCGAAAGTGGGAATTCACATTTACCACACTTGTTACTTTCGGGGGTGCATTCTTTGCTTCTTTCCCACTTTTCTATGCAACTAGTTTCGGAGGCGCTTACTGGGTATGGATAGCAATTCTCTTCAGCTTTATAATACAGGCAGTTGCATATGAATTCAGATCAAAACCGGATAACATACTCGGGAAAAAAACATTCGACATTTTCCTGTTTATTAATGGATCACTGGGCCCGCTGCTTATCGGGACCGCGGTGGCCACCTTTTTTACAGGGGCTATGTTTACTCTTAATAGTGAGAATCAGGTGCATTGGGGAACAAAATGGTATGGTCTTGAAGCCATTCTGGATATAAGGAACATTGCTCTCGGATTAGCAGTGTTGTTTCTTGCCAGGGTAAATGGGTTACTTTACCTTATCAATACTATTGATGATGAATCGCTAAGAAAAAGATCAGTAAAAAGAGTAACCTGGAATGCGATCCCTTTTCTGGTATTTTTTCTCTTTTTTGCAATTGCAATTCTTTTGTCAGATGGCTTTGCGGTCGATCAGGTCACAGGTATAGTCTCCATAGAGAAATATAAGTATTTGCATAACTTTCTCCAAATGCCATTGGTCCTCATCATTTTCCTGATTGGAGTTATTACTGCTCTGTATGGAATTGGCGTAACAATTCTTAAAGGTGGTTCCAAAGGAATCTGGTGTTCCGGATCAGGTACAGTGCTTACTGTGTTTGCATTGTTCATGATTGCAGGATTCAATGGTACTCCATTTTATCCTTCACTTTCTGACCTGCAAAGCTCACTGACTATAACAAATTCTTCATCAAGCCTTTTTACATTAAAAACAATGATGTTTGTATCCTTCATAATACCATTTGTACTGGCTTATATCTGGTATGCCTGGAGAGCCATCAATAATACTAAAATGACTGAAAATGAGATGAATTCAGAAGATCATAAATACTAGATAACCGGCTACCGGCTTGCGGTGCTTCATTATTACCGCGTGCCGCATACCTCGTACCGCGCACCGTATGTTAAATGATGAATATTTAAATTTGAGAAAATGTATATCCCCCAAATCCTTCAATACCTGATCTGGCCTGCATTTATAATTTTATGCTGGTTTACAATCAAATTTGCGCTCTCACACTATGAGAAAAAATTTCCTGAAAAGGAAGAATAGCATTTCTTATTCACAATTTTCGTTCAGAATAGCAACGAAATAAGAGAGGCTAATATATACAGTGGTATAATAAGTGGGAAGGCCATGATGCCAACCGAAATGAATCCTGTAATAATAAGTAATACAAGGATATACCGGCCCTCATTTCCTTTTAGTTTAAGATCTTTTACCTTCAGGGAAAGTAAGGGTATTCTGCTGACCATCATAACAGATAATGTAAAAGTAAACAGAATGAGCAAACCTGGTGATGAAATAAATGAGTTCAAAAATTCTGATTGCGAATATTGTGAAGCAATAATAACAGAGATCACTGCCAGGGCATTTGCAGGAGTAGGAAGACCCCTGAATGTGGTGGCCTGACTTGCATCAAGATTGAAAATCGCCAGACGGAGAGCTGCACAGACAGGCATAACAGCAGGCAAAACCAGAATAAGTGTAGGAATTACACTATTAGAGTTTACAAATGATGGAGCATATATAGCAAGTGATTCATTAAGAAGCTGATAGATAATAATCCCCGGAGCTACGCCAAAACTTACTACATCAGCCAGCGAGTCTAGTTCCTTACCTATTTCTGAATAGGCTTTTAGTAAACGGGCTGAAAAGCCATCAAGGAAGTCAAATACCATTGCAGCAAGTATTAACCATGAGGCTGTTACAAGTTCTCCGGTGGCTGCAAAAATAATAGCCACAAATCCTGATGTCAGATTAAGCGATGTTATAATATTTGGAATATGTTTCTTCATGGTTATCGATAAAGTAAATTAAGAAGTGGAGTAAAATTAAGAAAATCTTCGTCCTTTTATTATTAGATTTGTATCAAATACGTATTATTTCATGGTTGATTTTAACGGGATCAAGATTGCTGTCGACTTCGATGGTACAATTGTCGAGCATGCTTATCCTGCCATAGGCAAGGAAAAACTATTCGCTTTCCGCACACTTAAGGAACTTGAAAAAATGGGTGCCCGGCTTATATTGTGGACCTTCAGGGCCGGAAAAGAACTCGATGAGGCTGTTGAGTTTTGCAGGAAGAACGGTATTGAGTTCTATGCTGTAAACAGGAATTATCCTGAAGAGATTTATGATGAAACAGTAAGCCGCAAGATCGATGCTGATATCTATATTGATGATAAAAATGTAGGTGGTTTTCCCGGTTGGAGTGAAATATGGCAGATGCTTAATCCGTTTGAGCTTCAGCAAATGGAGGCCGAGAAAAGGATTGCTTCTTCACGCAGGAATATTTTCAAAAGATTATTTAACAGGAAATTTAAACAAGATGAAAACTGATTATCCAAAGTACTTTATCTCAGTTTCAGTTATATTATTGCTCACATGGACCCTTTCCTGCTCGGGAAGAGCCGGAAGAAAAGTTAATGAAACACCGAAAAATATAACAGCACCTGCAGAAGAGCCTGTAAAAGTAATCAGGATGTTATCTCCGGATGAGAATACCGGCTTTAAATTAAAGGATCAGATTAAAGTTGAGCTTGTAGTTGAGAATAGAGAAAAACTGCCTGACTCAGTAACTGTTTTTTTCGACAGCAAACACGTAGCAACTATTAAATCAGATCCCTGGGAGTATACCATTCCTTCTGCATTCACTGTTACTACCGGAAGAAAATCTTTAAAAGTGACAGCTTTCAGAGGAGGAAAGTCTCAGAATACAATAACCAGATTCATGATTGTTTATTCTGATGCTGTCCCCAAAAGGTATGGCTTTAAGATTATTCATACCTATCCGCACAGCCGCGATGCATATACTCAGGGACTCGTATATGATAATGGAGTTTTTTTTGAAGGGACAGGGCAGGAGACGGGCTCCAGTCTCAGGGAAGTGGAACTGGAAACAGGAAGTGTTATCAGACAGCATAATCTCGATGCTGCATTATTTGGTGAAGGGATTGCGCTTTACAAAGACCGTATTTACCAGGTAACCTGGAAGAATATGGTCGGGTTCATATATGATAAATCTACATTCAATGTTATTAATAAGATCTACTATTCCACAGAGGGCTGGGGACTAACTACAATTAATGACAGGATTGTGATGAGTGACGGCAGTAATGTACTTTATTTCTTTGAACCCGAAATGTTTACAGTCGTTTCAAGAATAGAGGTTTATGATAATAAGGAGAAGATTGATTCCCTAAATGAACTTGAATATATTAATGGAGAGATATGGGCAAATATCTGGATGTCGGACCGTATTGCAAGAATAGACCCTGTGAGCGGTAAGGTAATCGGCTATATAGATTTAACAGGATTACTGCCTGCTTCTGACAGAAATCCGGATACTGATGTTCTGAACGGTATTGCATATGACAATAACGGTAAAAGGATTTTTGTTACCGGCAAGCGATGGCCAAAGTTGTTCGAGATAAAGGTTACTGAATAATTTTTGTTCCGTATACAATATTTATTGCTGAAGGGATGATGCTGAATTCAACAGGTGTATGACCGAGTGTTTCACCATCGGCTTCTGCATAAAGCAACGATTTCGACTCAACCTTAAGATTAGCAGTCCTGTAACCGTCCACTTTCGGGTGACTAAGGATTGTGCCGTCATATAATAACTTAAGACTCCTTATAATCTCAAGTTTACCCATATCCTTTATCACAGTGATGTCGAGCAATCCATCATCCGGCAGAGCATCAGGTGTTTGTCTCATTCCGCCGCCGCAATACCTTCCGTTACCTACATTAATTGAAAATACTTTCGCTGTTGTTCTCTTTCCATCAATAATAATATCAGCCTCAGTATTTTTATACGATAGAAGACTGGTAAGGAGATTATAGAAATATATTGCCTTATTACTTCTGCCCTTGTCTTTTTGCTTATTCGTTTTTCTTACAACCACTGCCTCGAATCCCAGTCCGGCAATATTTATAAAGTAGTTCTTATGTTGCTCATTTCCTGTGTAATAGCTAATCATGCCGATATCATGTGGAATTACCTTACAAGCCTTAATGGCGGCAACTGCTCCTTCATACATCAGAGATATTCCGAACATCCGGCCCCAGTCGTTACCGGTCCCGACCGGTATTAATCCAACCGTGAATTCAGAAGAAGAACAGAAATCCTGAGAGAAGATCCCGTTTACAACCTCATTCAGGGTACCGTCACCACCTACCGATATAATTTTTCTGAAGCCATCCTTTGCAGCAGCCACGGCAATGTCTTTTGCTTCACCTTTTCTTTCAGTAAAATGAGGAACAATTGTAATGTTCTCTTTTGCAAAGATTTCCGCAATCCTGTTCCAGTCCTTCTTCCCTTTGCCATTACCGGCATTAGGGTTTACAATGACAAGCCATTTATCAGAATTGGTTAGCAGATTCATCTATCAGTGAGGTTATGTGGCAGACAAAGATGGAAAATTATTGGATATATTTACAAAAAACAGCATAATATTACTGTTAATAACATGTTGAAAACCCCGAAAAAAATGTTTACAATTACATCTTTGAGTTCCGGTAGTACCAGAGCATAAATTGTAAATTTGAAACTCAAAATAATACTCAATTTATTTAAGAAAAGTGATGGGAAGGATTATAGCAATAGCGAATCAGAAGGG
>JFJP01030244.1_pt1 | contig 13046 bp, 15 predicted proteins | sample 431651 | NCBI WGS metagenome assembly JFJP01 (sample SAMN02602958, study PRJNA72255) | Microbial mat metagenome, whole genome shotgun sequencing project. | biome: fresh water; feature: sink hole; material: water; isolation source: purple microbial (photo- and chemosynthetic) mats found in...
TACCTGAAAACCCAGTACATCGAGACGGTCACCGATGAAGACCGCTTGCCTCATTACAAGCTGTTCGCTATGAGGTGGCGGGTGGAGGGGTGATTCGGCTCCCGCTCATCAACAACCTCAATCGCCGCAATCTCCAAGAGATCATCGAGATTGGGATGATCTTGGCGATACTGATCAGGCCATGCGTGCCAGTCATCGGGACGGGCTGCCGTTAGCCGAACCACCTTGACATGCTTTCCACTCAACGCCGAAAAGGTGTACAGCGTGGCGTTGCCGATGATGGTGGGCGCGGTCATTAGGCGGCTTCCTGGTACATCAGGGATTGCCGTGCCTGATTTTTCAACCATTGATAGACTTGGATACGCTTCTCAATAGAATCGGATACCGGCAATTCATCAGAAACTTGAATTTCGCCTAACGTTAATTTTCTATGGGATTGCCGCACCGGCAGCGGGTAATGCTGTCCAGACACGTCCTCCAACGCCAGCGAATCAGGAACATCAGGGATACGACGAACCCCATGAAAATAATCTCTTAGATAGAGGCTACCGATACGCCCATTAAAATCGGCAACCACTCCTACAGGATTACCGTCTCCGTAAAGAATGCGATACTTGTAATGCATTGAGTAAATCCTCCCGTGGTGGATGATCTGACCAAGACAATGCCAATGCGGACATCTCAAAGAACATTTTTTCTTCAGCGGCTGGAGAGAGCTGATTATATAAAGCCTTAGCCACTTCTGATAAATCAGCATCAATACCTGCTTCTTCTTTAAATCGCCGCCGAGCATAAGTTAGCTCATCATGTAACGCTTGGAGATGGAAGGGCACTAAATCAGGGCGATTTTGAGCAATCGACGCATCAAATAAATCCTTAATTTGGCGTAAATGATCTTGGCGATGAATATCATAACCCATTATTTTTAAGGCGGTTACTTCACGTAATTCATGGTAAAGAGTAGCTGATCCAAGCAACCCACCCGCTGCAATTTCTTCAAAAATACTTGGGCGCATTTGGTTAATATAATGTTCGGCTTCTTTTAAAGAAACCTGATCTTCAAACAGCGCAAGATCAAGGTTATATTTTTCTGGTTGACTAAAAACCGACAAGGATTTTTTACCTTTGAGTTTATCAATCCATGTCTTTGGCATAGCTCCTAACATCTTATTTTCATCAGCCATTATATCCCCTACCCGTTTCCACTGGTACAACTCATCCTTCCCTTGATTGTAGATTCCCTCCATGCTCTCCCCATCCTCCAGAATGCGCCGTGGCTTCTCCCAACTCCCCGCCATATCCCCTGCTTCCTTGGCCGGTAGCCATTGCAGAAACGCCCACATTAACCGCCACGTTCAAGCCGTCTCCCGTTCCAGAATGAACGCCCATTGCGCCGCAGTCACCGGTAGCACTGATAACCGGTTGCCCCGACGCAGCAGGGGGAATTCGCCCAATGCATCCTGATGGCCCTTCAGTTCGGCCAGGGTCACCACCCGCCGCAAGCGCCGGACCAGCCGCACATCCACCCGATACCAGCGCGGATTTTCCAGAGTGCTCGCGGAATCGTAGTAGGTGCTGGCGGGATCAAACGCGGTAGCGTCGGGATACCCGGCACTCACCACTTCGACGATCCCGACGATCGCCGGAAGCGTCGTTCCCGAGTGATAGAAAAAAGCCTGATCGCCCACCTGCAACCCGTCCCGCAGGAAGTTGCGGGCCTGATAGTTACGCACCCCTTCCCACGGTGTCGTTCGGTTCGGAGCCGCTTCCAGATCAGCCAGGCCAAAGACCTGGGGTTCCGATTTCAGCAGCCAGTAACTCATCATTCCTCACCTCTGCAAGTTTGCCCATCGACGTGGTTCAACTCCGGCCTCAGTCATCGTCAGAGTCGTCCGGAACCAGCAAAGTCGGTATCACCAACATCGCCGCGCTGGCCAGAAGAATCAGCAAATTTTCCATGAGGTATCGCTCCCGTGTGTTTGGTTCATAACGCCGAACCTTAGCCCACGGTATCTGAACCGGAGTTGAACATTGTTCAGAAACGTTCACCCATAAACCGTTGTATTCTTCCGTCGGCGTGGCGCAGTCGTCATCGGTTCGGCGGTTCCCTCCCCGCGCTTGGCAGCGACTTCCACACACAGCCGCTCATAAAACGCCTCCGCGCTGGGGGTTTCATCCCACAGTTCATATTGCCGAACCACCGCGGCGAAATCGCCCGGCGTCAGCCACTCCAGACCCCACACTTCCCCCTTCCAATCTTGCGCCTCGGCCAATTCACCGCCCAACCGGACGAATTCCTGGGCAAATAACGCCCAGCGCTGGGTCGGTTTCAACCAATCAAAGTGGATTTTCCACGGGAAGCGCCGCAAGCTGGCGGCATCCAGCGTCTCCATTAAATTGGTGGTGGCGATGAAAATCCCCTCAAACGCTTCCATCTGGGTCAGCAACTCGTTGACCTGCGTCACTTCCCAGGACTGATGGGCGTTGCGGCGGTCGCGCAGGAACGAATCGGCTTCATCCAGCACCAGTACCGCCTCCCGTTGCCGGGCTTCGTTGAACATCGCGGCGATACGCTGCTCGGTTTGCCCGACGTACATATCCAGCAGATCCGAAGCGCGCTTGACCAGCAACGGCTTCTCCAGGGCGTCGGCAATATGGCGAGCCAGTTCTGACTTGCCGGTGCCCGCCGGACCGTAGAAGCACAACACCCCCTGGGGCCGACGCTGCAAGGCGGCGACCAGTTTGGGAATCGGCAGGTCAGTGTTGAGATAGCGCAGATCGTAAGCGGTCGGTGTGATATTCCGCGCCGGAGTCCGTTTTTGGCCCAGCAATACCGTTGACCGATTCAGCGCTTGCCACACCAAAACACGTCCAGCCTCGATATCACCTTCTCCGGCATGGCGAGCCAGTTTAGCCGCCCGCTCCAGTTGCGCCGGGGTCAGATGTTCATGGGCGGCAATCCGCGCCAGCCAGTCATCCTCCCCCGCCCAGTCACCGAGGTGGTGGCGGGCGATGGCCAGGCGCACAGATGAGGGCGGCGTAGTGAAGCGAATCGAGTAGTCAAACCGGCGCAGATAAGCTTCCTCAATAGCATCGGCGTCATTGGTGATCCACAGGGCTGGTGCCGGATTGTTTTCCAGGGTGCGATTGATCCACGCCTTACCACCCGCGGCCCGTCCCGCCTTGCCGCCGAACAAATCAGCTAACACGTTTCGCTCGAACACATCCTCAACTTCGTCGAACAACAGCAGGGCATTTTCACGCTGGGCGAGTAACCGCTGGCATAGGTTAAACGCCCGCAACCGCCGCTCGCCCCGGATCGGATCACCGTCTTCGTCAGCGTAATCCACTTCGTACAAATCCGCGCCGACCGCTTCAGCCAGCGCCCCGGCATATTCGGTTTTACCCACTCCCGGCGGGCCGTACAGCAGCAGATTCGTACCCGCCAGCTTGTTGCTCAGCGCCGACCGCAACAAGCCGATCCCGGCGACCGTATCCTTTTGCAGGTGCGGAAAGTTGATCAGGTTCAATGTGCGGCGCGGCGATTGCTTCAGGAAACAACCGATCAACGCTTCAACATCCTGATGTGGCGTCATCAGAATATGCGGCAAATCCCGGCGCGTACCGATTTTATCCTCCAGATCCATCGTTTCCATACGGATGTTGACCAAATCCGTCGTCATCAGGATGCTCTGCCCGTCCAGCGCCTTGTTGATGTCCTTGACTGGTGCACCGGTCAACTGTGCTAAAATGTTAAAAAGCATCAGAGTCGTCGTGCCATGGCTATGTTCAGCGATGACGCGCCGGAACAGGCGGTCACTGTCCAGGAACACGGCGAAAGCCAGAATAGCTTGTTCCACCAGCCCCAGATTCAACAATTCGGCCAACAGCGCGAGATTGCGTAACAACGGCAAGTTCGGATCCAGGACGATGGCCCCCAGTTCGGCCCGCTGTTGCTCGAGTACCTCGCTAAAGCGCTTTTCCACGGACTGGAGGCGACGGCGACGAGCAGCGCGGTCTTCGTCCTCTTCCGGCTCGTCATCCGTCCATTCTTCCAGACCGACCAGGGTCAGGAACTCACTGCTTTCCCACAGCGGATCGTGGCGGCGATGGCGTTTGGCGGAGGGGCGATGCCAGTCCAGCATCACCGCTAGGTCGATCAGCCAGCGACCCAGCAACGGCCGATAAGCTCGCGTTTCCTCATCCTGCAAGGGTTGCGGGGCAGCGCCGGCTTGTAGAAACAGAGGCAGATTCATGTGTGGCTCCTCGGATTGAATGTTGTTAGCCCCACAAGATACGCCCCGCCTCTGACGCATTGCGTCGCCAGCGCTGATTATCCTTCGGCTGGCTATCCCTTCACTCAGGAGACTTCACATGGCCCGTAGAACCAACCTTGATCCGAAACTCAAGGAAATTCTCGCAAATATTGACGACGTAGATAACGAACTGCTGACCGAACCGGTTGAAAACGCCGCCGAGCGCTTGCAGACCCTGTATCAGCGCCTGACCAGTGGCCGGGAGCAAGCGCTGCGGCCCGGTATGATGGCGGTGTGGAAACCGGGGCTGAAAAACCGGCGTTTCCCCCACTATGGAGACCCGGCAGTCGTGGTTGAGGTGCTGGAAGCGCCGATTCTCGATCATGAAGACGAGTCGGGCAGCACCTACTATCGGGAGCCACTGGATATCTTGTTAGGCATCCTGCATCGCGACGGTGATTTTCTCGTTTACCATTTTGATCGGCGGCGCTTCCAGCCTCAGGACGAGATGGAGCGATAAGCGGCTAACCGCCAAACGGGCGTCAGTGATCGGTTAGCGACGCCCGCATTCCCTGAAAATTGGCGCTGATCACCCCGACTACGCTACCAGGGCATGGCCGATGGTGCGAACCGCAATCCCGATCCCGGCCCCCAGGGCGGCGGGTTTCCAGACTCCGGCTACGCGCCGACCTGCTGAAATCAGCACGGCCACCCCCGGCAAGTCCAGCGGGTGAATGAGAAACCCCGCGCTTTGATTGAGCAGAAGCGGCGTGAACTGCCCCTGTCGCAGCAACTCATCGACCGTGCCCAGCATCGCTGTCCCGCCCGCCAGGTACTTGATAAAGGTCGGCAGGATCAGCGCTGGATCGATGCCCAGTTGGCCGAGCAGCGGGGCGACCAGGTGAGTCAATCCTTCCACCACGCCCGCCTGACGCAGCGCAGTGACCGCGACCAGCGCCAAGACCAGCAGTGGTACCGCCCCGAAGGTGATCTTGAACGCCTCAGCCCCTGCCCGATTGATGACATCCAGTACGCCTTTAGCTCCCTCCGCGCTCGGATGATGCAGCGTTTCGTCGGTGAGACCCTCGGCGCTGGACAGCTTTCTGCCGAAAACATGGTAGGTCGCCGCCGCCGCGACCAGCCCCCCGATGAGCGAGAACAGCAGGGTGGGCAACAGATGCAGACCCAGCGTCGCCAGTGGCAGGCTGGCATTGGCCTGAGCCATGGCGAACACCATCGCCAGAGTAGCCGCCAGATGCCGATCCGACGCGCCGCGCTGCTCCATCATCGCCAAGGTGGCGACCGGAGCCGCGAAGCTGACAAAATTGATTTGCAACGCAGCGAAGATGCCCAGACCGGTCAGACCGAACGGGCGCACGCCGGGAGTCAGTCGGGCCACCACCCAGTCCAGCAGCCCTTTGGCTTCCAGCAGTCGCATCAGGGACAGCATGACCACCATGACGGGCAACAGGACAAATAGCGCAAGGTCGATGGCAGCCCGGCCTGCGGGAAGAATGATATCGGTCATCATTGGGAACAATCTGGAGTAGCGTTGAAATTCGTCTGCCGACTTCCTGGATCAGAAAGAACGTAGGTCTTTCTGAATTGTATACTACGGAACTTGGACGATCCGGCGCAGCGGACTTTGATAAGCTGGATTTGATTCGTGATTCAGACGATGGAACGGAATACGCGCCGATTTTCCCGATTTGACCATGGGAAAATTCATAGGAGAATATAATTCAGTTGGTTTTTTTCAAAACGGGACGAGGTGTTTGATGATAGCGAAAATGGCAGTGATTAGCGGACTGGGTCTCTTGATAGCCAGTACGCTTTCAAACGCGCAGGATTTACCGGTAGTGGGCATCAGCTCCACACCGGCGCAAATCACTGAAGGTCAGCCCATGATCTGGACCTTCAAGTTGAGTCAGCCGACGCCAAAAGAGGGTCTCAGCGTCACGCTCAACCTGACGCAAGATAATGACCCCGCGCCGGGCGATGTCAAATATAACGCCCCGGGTAGTCAGGGCATCATCCAATCGGCATTCACCTACAAACCCGATGGCTCTTCTATTCAGGGCATGAAGGTGGCTTTAGCGGGCGGCGTGACCGAGGCGGTGATGGTGTCCGAGGTGTTGACCGACAACAAAGCGGAAGGTCCTGAATCCGCCACATTTACCCTGGTCGATGGACAAGGCTACCAGGCTGATCCCCAGCAAAACACGGTCAAACTGACCCTACTCGATCCCCAATAGTGCTTCCTGATCGTGTTAATGCGTTGTGTACGTTGGCACGATCAGGACTATGGCCTGACTCACTGATACCCACCCAGCGGCGCGAGAGACTTGATGATCACTCTGTACCAACTCAAACCCCGATTTCAGGACGGGTTGCGGCCCATCGCCGGCTGGCTGCATGACCATGGTGTCAGCGCCAATCAGGTCACGGTCGCCGCATTAGCACTGGCGATAGTTGCCGCCGGAATCGTTACATTATGGCCAACGCCGACCACACTGCTATGGTGGCCACTGGTCTTATTCCTGCGGATGGCGCTGAACGCCCTCGACGGGATGCTGGCCCGCGAATTTCAACACCCCACGCCCCTGGGCGCGGTGCTGAACGAACTGGGCGATGTGCTGGCCGACGCCGCCCTGTATCTGCCGCTGCTACTCATTCCCGGCGTACCGGCTGCGCCACTAATAGCGCTGGTCTGGCTCGCATTGCTGAGCGAATTCTGCGGTGTGGTTGCAGTGCAAATCGGTGCAGGTCGCCGCTATGACGGACCGCTGGGCAAAAGCGACCGCGCCTTGCTGCTCGGCGGGATCGCGCTATTACTCGGTTTTGGCGTACCGGCCGGTTTCTGGTTGACGATCACGTTATGGGCCGCAGCCGGGTTGATCGCCCTGACCAGTTTGAACCGCTTGCGCACCGCATTACAGGAGATGACTTCTTCGTGTCCTTCGTGATTTTCGTGGTGATCGATTTTGAACCGCTTGCGCGCCGCATTAAGGGAGTCGCCGCATGTCCATCACGTTGACCTCACCGGTGCTGGCCGTTCTGGGCGGGGTATGGGCGCTATTGATTGCAGCAACTGCTGTGATCTGGCGACTGGCACCCGCGCCGGATAGCGAATTGCGTCAACGCATCCGCAGTTGGTGGCTGATTGTCGCGCTGTGTTCGCTGGCACTGACCTTCAACCGCACTGCCGCCCTGGTGTTTTTCGGCATGGTCAGCTTCCTGGCGCTGAAGGAATACCTGACCCTGATACCCACCCGCCAGACCGACCGCCAGGTGCTGTTCCTGGCCTATCTGAGCATTCCGGTTCAGTACTTCTGGATCAGCAGCGAATGGTACGGAATGTTCATTATTTTTATTCCGGTCTACCTGTTCCTATTGCTGCCGGTCGCGATGGTGCTGCGCGGAGAAACCGAGGGCTATTTACGCGCCGCGGGTACATTGCACTGGGGTCTGATGAGCATGGTGTTCAGCCTCAGCCATCTGGCCTATCTGCTGGTGTTGCCGCAAAACGAATATCCACAGGTCAGTGGTCCAGGGCTGGTGCTGTTTCTGCTGTTGCTGACCGAGTTAAACGACGTGGCGCAATACTTCTGGGGCAAGCTATTGGGGAAACATAAAATTTCCCCCAGCGTCAGCCCCAACAAGACGGTGGAAGGCTTGGTTGGCGGCGTATTGACGACCATCCTGTTAGCGGCGCTGTTGGCACCCTGGCTGACGCCGTTCTCGCCCAGTGATGCGTTACTGGCTGGTGCCCTGATCGCGATAGCCGGCTTCTTCGGCGACTTGAGCCTGTCAGCGCTGAAACGCGATTTGGGCATCAAGGACAGTGGTAATCTGTTGCCGGGGCATGGCGGTATTCTCGACCGGGTGGACAGCCTGACCTACACTGCGCCGCTGTTCTTCCACTTCACCCGTTACTTCTACTTCTGAGCGTCGCCATGCTGCGCGGGTTATTTTTCCTGCTAATCGTCAAACCGTTTCTGCTACTGGCGCTAGGCATGAACGTGCGCCGCCGCGATCGGTTGCCGACTGCCGGTCCCGCCTTGATCGTCGCCAATCACAACAGCCATCTCGATGCGCTGGTGTTGATGGGGTTGCTACCGTGGCGACTGCTATTTCACACACGGCCCGTCGCCTCGGCGGAATATTTTCTCAGCAATCGCTGGCGAGCCTGGTTCGCCAACCACGTCATCGGCATCATTCCGGTAGCCACCAGCGGCGGACGATCACGCGCGGAAATATTGGGACCGGTTCGCGATGCACTGGCGACCGGCGACATCGTGATTTTCTTCCCGGAAGGGACACGCGGCGCACCGGAACAATTGGGGAAACTCAAGACGGGCATAGTCTGGCTGGCGCAGCAATTGCCCACGACGCCGATTTGCCCGGTTTATCTGCACGGGTTGGGCAAGGTGCTGCCCAAAGGCGACTGGTTGCCCGTGCCGTTCTTCTGCGATGCTTGGGTCAGCGAACCACTGTATTGGCGTGGCGACCAGGGCGAATTCATGGCGGCGTTGGCGGCGAGTCTGGGACCTCAGGCCAAGGCGGGTTGACCTGGATGGAAGCCGGAGACCCATACCGTTGCTGCCATTCTGCTTCGGCGGCCTCATACCGCTGTTGCGCCATACGGTAATAATCCCACATGCACGGCACACAACCCCGCTCGCAACATTCCCCGGGGACGGGCGGTTTCGGCGGCGTCGGTTTCGGGGGATGGGCAGTTTCCGGTGTGGTCATCGGCTGATCTTCTATCGTTGCATCCTGTTTCGGTCTAAACCGTGACCCGCTGCACGATCAGAGGGACGAAGCGTTCATACAGACCCTGCTGGACGGTGCCCAGGGTGGCTTCCACCACGCCCACCGTTGCCGACGGCGAGAATTCCAGATGATCGCCGACCGTTGCCGGATTTTCCAGCCAGCGCCATAACCGTTCACGCGGCGATTCCGGGAAGGCCTCCAGCAAGTCATCAATGCGGGGACCGGTAAAGTCAAAGGAAACGGCGTAATTCTGGCCAGCTTCCTCGGTGCTGAGGGTGATGCTGACGGTGCGCAGAGCCGGGCGCGTGAGGTGACTGATCGGGAGATCGAAAAACATCAGCCGTGTCTCGGGTCGAACGCCTTTCTTGAGCAGGTAGAGACCGTAATCGGGGAGGAAGGGGTCGTCGTTCATGGGGCTATTTTTTGCATACGGCCTAAGCCATTTCTAATGCGGCCCACGCCTGACGGGCTACCGCCTCTTCCCGGGCGTCGTCAATGACCCGCATGATCTCATCGACATCCGCTGCTTGCGCACTGCGCTCAAAGTGTCCCGTCAGTTCCATCCCCGGCAAGAGCAGACCCTGTTGATAAAGCGCCCAGATTTCCGGGCCGTAGTCGGTGGTCAGCAATTCGTGGGCAAAACGCCCGAAATAAGCGGTGATATTGGCAACATCTCGCTCCAGCATCGCCCGAGCGCTGTTATTGGCTGCGGCATTCACCGCTTGAGGCAGATCGATAATCACTGGGCCTTGCGCATCCACCAGAACATTGAACTCTGACAAGTCACCGTGGATGAGACCCGCGCAGAGCATCCGCACCACCTCCGCGAGGAGACTCCGGTGGTACTCCCGCGCCTGAACCGGGGTCAATGTCAGTTCATGGAGTTGGGGCGCCGGGTGTCCCTCCGCATCCACGACCAACTCCATCAGCAGGACGCCTTCGATAAAGCCCAGAGGCGCTGGTACTCGCACTCCAGCCGCAGCGAGTTGATAGAGCGCGTCCACTTCCGCATGGAGCCAGGCCGCTTCCTGTTCTTTCTGTCCATACCGGGTGCGCTGAGCCATAGCGCGGGTGCGGCGGCTACTGCGCACTTTCCGGCCTTCCTGATACTGAACGGCTTGCTTGAAACTGCGTTGATGGGCTTCTTTATAGACTTTGGCGCATCGGATCGCCTGGCCACAACGCACCACATAAATTTGCGCTTCTTTACCGCTTTTTAACTGGCCCAGGATTTCATCGACCAGACCTTCGTCAACCAGCGGCTTCATTCTTCGAGGTACTTTCATAGGCCCTTTATACGCGGATTATCCGTCATTGTCGCCTCACCCGGTGGCTGTTCTGCTCCGGGTTCCATGGGATGTCACCCAATACGCAGTTATACCGACCCGCACAGGCTCCCAGGGTTTCAACCCGTCTGGATTGCGATATGATTTTAGATCATAACCGGATTGAACGAGAGATCATACCGGGCATTCTGCTATAGTCATTAAACCTTCTCTCCGCAACCGGGTAGTTCGCCATCATGCCTGATTTCCTGCGTAAATTCATTGGCCTGTTACTCATTTTTGCTGCTGTAGGTGTTGCTTCGTGTCAGGCGCTGGTTGCGTCCTGCTCACCCAGCGCCCCCCCGCCGGTTCACGCGCCGCGCTGATTGGGAAAACGGTTATGGGCCGATTTCTCCTGCTGGCCGGAATTATTATCATTCCGCTTACCGCCCTCTTCCTGTTCATCAAAGGGATGATTCAGACCATGGCCGAACGCTACCGCCTACCCGCTGGCCAATTTCCCTCGACCAAGGGTTTTCTCATGTTCCTGCTGCCGTTGCCGGTGCTGGTTGCGGCCATTGTGGCGCTGGGACGTGGGCAACTGGGTTCACTCATCGGTGATGCCGCCGGTTACAGCCTGTTTCTGGCCGGGGCGTTGCTACTACGGCGTGGCCTACTGTCCGCAGGCGATTATGACCGGCGCCGGGTGGCCAAAGCGCCCTGGCCATTGAAAACGCTGGGCAGCAGTCTCATTGCCGTCGCTACGGGAATCACGGCCTGGCTGGGGGCTGGTCACCATCCAGCCATCGGTGGCGCTTTCGGGTTAGCCGCGCTACTAGGCTGTTATTTGAACTACGGCTTCGACCCACGCACCGCCAAGCGTCTCGCTGATCGCGATGGCATTGATGTGACTGAACAAGTCGTGCAGGCACTGGCGGAGGCCGAGCGCAGCATTGCCGCGATTGAACAGGCCAGCCATGATATTCGTAATGCGGAATTGAATGCCCGGTTGCGGCGCATTGCGCAGTTAGCGCGGGATATTCTGAAACTGCTGGAGGAAGATCCCCGCGATCTGCGCCGCGCCCGCAAGTTCCTGAATGTCTATCTGGATGGCGCGCAGAAGGTCACTGAAGGTTACGCCAAAACCCACAGCCGGGTCGCTGCGCCGGAACTGGATGACAATTTCCGCCGGGTGTTGATGACGATTGAGGAAGTGTTTCAGGAACAGCAGCAGAAATTGCTGGAAGCCGACATCACCGATCTCGATATACAGATTGAAGTGTTGACCACGCAGTTGAAGCGGGAGGGGGTCATCTGATTCGATTGGCCCCTGACCCGCGATTGACTGGCAACCCGGATTAACCATCAGGAGAGTAGGGTGATGATCTACGTTCCCCAACGCGCGCTTGAATTATTGCGCCTCGGTTCTGGCAATCCCGGTGCCCAATTTCGCGATGGACAGGAAGAGGCGATTCGCAACTTGGTTGAAGGTCGGGGCCGATTGCTGGTCGTGCAAAGAACCGGCTGGGGGAAGAGTTTTGTCTATTTCATTGCGACGCAATTATTGCGTGAAGCGGGCGCGGGGCCGGCTTTGCTGATTTCACCGTTGCTGGCCTTGATGCGGAATCAAATCGCCGCTGCGGAACGCATGGGGGTACGCGCCGCCACCATCAACTCCGATAATGAGCACGGTTGGACCGAAGTCGAAACCCGTCTGGCGCAAAACGAAATCGACATCCTGCTAATTTCACCCGAGCGGTTGGCCAATTCACGATTCCGCGCTCAGGTGCTGGCTGGCATCGCGGCGCGAATTACCTTATTGGTCATTGATGAGGCCCATTGCATCTCGGACTGGGGACACGATTTTCGCCCGCACTATCGGTTACTGGAACGCATCATCAGAACCCTGCCGCCAAATTTACGATTACTCGCGACGACCGCGACAGCTAACCAGCGGGTGATGGATGATCTCAGCACGGTGCTGGGGCCGAATTTGACCCGCTCCCGGGGCGATCTCAACCGAACCTCACTCACGTTGCAAACGATTCGCCTGCCCAGCCAGGCCGAGCGACTGGCCTGGCTGGCTGAACAACTCCCCCGACTGTGCTAACCAGGTCGCCGAATGGTTGCAGTCACGCGGTTTATCGGTCGCCGCCTATACCAGCCAGACAGGTGATGCACGCCAGGCGCTGGAACAGGCATTGCTGGGTAATCAGGTGAAAGCACTGGTGGCCACCACGGCGCTGGGCATGGGCTATGACAAACCGGATTTAGCGTTTGTGATTCACTACCAAACGCCCGGTTCGGTGGTCGCCTACTACCAGCAGGTCGGCCGGGCGGGACGAGCGCTGGAAGCGGCTTATGGCATCCTGTTAAGCGGTGATGAAGAAACCGACATTAATGATTATTTCACCGCCAGCGCCTTCCCGACCCGGGACGAAGTCGCCCGGATCCTACGGGCACTGGAGGCGGCTCCTCGGGGTTTATCGGTTCCTGAACTGCTCGCGCAAGTCAATCTGAGTAGAGGGCGCGTGCAAAAAACCCTTGATTTGCTATCGCTGGAATTGCCTACGCCGATTGCGAAGCAGGGGCATCGATGGCAGTTGACCGCTGCCAGATTGAGTGAAAGCTTCTGGCAACGGGCGGAACGGCTATCCGCCTTGCGTCATCGTGAACAGTCCCAAATGCAGGACTATGTGAATCTGGCGTCGGGACACATGGCTTTTCTGATTCGTGCGCTCGATGGCGA
>JFJP01039623.1_pt1 | contig 13046 bp, 13 predicted proteins | sample 431651 | NCBI WGS metagenome assembly JFJP01 (sample SAMN02602958, study PRJNA72255) | Microbial mat metagenome, whole genome shotgun sequencing project. | biome: fresh water; feature: sink hole; material: water; isolation source: purple microbial (photo- and chemosynthetic) mats found in...
CCGTATCAGCCACAGCATCACCCGGGAACATATTCGCATGGTCAAGGGCAGCCATATCATCGTCCACCGGCTGTTTGACCATGACAAGGCCTATATCTTTCAAAACAAGGATCGGCGCATCATCTTCGCCATCCCCTATGAAGGTCGATTCACCCTCATCGGCACCACCGACGTCGATTTTCATGGTGATCCGGGAAAGGTGGAAATTTCCGAGGAAGAAACCGTCTATCTTTGCCGTGCCGCCTCCGAATATTTCACCCGGCAATTGTCCCCTGGTGATGTCGTAGGCAGTTTTGCCGGCATAAGGCCCCTGTTTGACGACGGCAGGAGCGAGGCCAAGGCCGCCACCCGCGACTATGTGCTGAGGCTTGACGGCGGAGCCGATGAGGCACCGCTTCTTTCCATTTACGGCGGCAAGATAACCACCTACCGCAAACTGGCGGAATCGGTTCTTGCCGAACTTGCACCCTTTCTGGTGTCCATGGGAGGAAAGTGGACGGAAAGCGCCCCTCTCCCCGGCGGCAATTTCCCCTTTGACGGGTTTAACGCCCAGGTCGAAACACTGATGCATCGTTGTCCGGTCCTTCACCGGGAGCTTGCCGTTCGTCTTGTCCGCACCTACGGTACCTGTGCCGAAGTCATGGTCGCCGCCATCAAGGATCGCAGCGATCTCCGTCAACCTTTTACCGCCGATCTTTACCCATTCGAAGTTGATTACCTTATGAAAAACGAGTGGGCGCGAAACGGTGCGGATGTGCTGTGGCGCCGCACCCGTCTGGGGCTTACGGCAACGACCGCCGAAGCCGAAAACCTTGATGCTTACATGCAGGACAGATTATCGACCATTAACTCACCACCCTTTCAAGGAGCAGTGAATGCAGCTTGAGCTTCGCAATGTGTGCAAAAAAGTCGGCAAGGAATTCCATATAAACGACGTCAGCCTGACCTTTGTCGCCGGCTCCCTCAATATTCTTCTCGGTCCGACCCTGGCCGGCAAGACCTCGCTTATGCGCCTCATGGCCGGACTCGATCAGCCGACCTCGGGAACCATTCATGTCGATGGCCGGGATGTCGGCGGCGTGCCGGTGCAAAAGCGTCACGTGGCCATGGTCTATCAGCAGTTCATCAATTACCCGAACCTGACGGTCTTTGAAAATATCGCCTCGCCCCTGCGAATTGCCGGAGTGGCGGCGGCTGAAATCAAAGAGCGGGTCGCCAAGGTGGCAGCTCTGTTAAAACTCGAAAAGATGCTCGGCAGATCGCCCCAGGAACTGTCGGGCGGACAGCAGCAGCGAACCGCCCTGGCCCGGGCCCTGGTCAAGGAGGCCGAGCTGGTGCTGCTCGACGAGCCGCTGGCCAACCTCGACTATAAGCTGCGCGAGGAACTGCGCGAAGAACTGCCGAAGATCTTTTCCGCCACCGGCTCGATCTTCGTTTACGCCACCACCGAACCGTCCGAGGCCCTCTTGCTCGGCGGCAACACCGTTTCCCTGCACCAGGGACGGGTAACCCAGTTCGGCCCGACCATAGAGGTCTTCGCCAAACCGCAGAACCTCATCACCGCGCAAACCCTCTCCGATCCACCGCTGAACATCCTGCCGGTGACCAAACTGAACAACACCATGCTCTACAAGAGTCATGTCGAGATTCCGGTCCTCGGCCCCCTGCCGCAGCTGCCGGACGACGATTACACCATCGCCTTTCGACCGCACCATCTTTACCTGCGCCGACCATCCGACTCGGCCATCGCCGTCAAGGCGAAAGTGGTGGTGACAGAAATCACCGGCTCCGAGAGCTATGTCCATGTCGATGTGGCTGGTGTCCGCTGGGTCCTCCTCGCCCGCGGCATCCATAACATCGATCTGGGGACGACCATTGAAATTTTCATGGAACCACGTACCTTTTATGTCTTTGATAAACGCGGCTCCGTGGTGGTAACACCGGCAACATTCCATTGGGAAGCAAAGGAGAACTGATGGCCAAGGTAACCCTCAAAGAAATCGCCCATTCCTATACCGGCTACTCCGACAATCCCGATGACTACGCCCTGAAAAAGCTTGACCTCGTCTGGCGCGACGGCGGTGCCTATGCCCTGCTCGGCCCCTCGGGCTGCGGCAAGACGACCCTTTTGAACATCATCTCCGGCCTGTTGATTCCCACCAAGGGACAGGTCCTGTTCAACGATCAGGATGTCACCCGACTGCCCACGGAACAGCGCAATATCGCCCAGATTTTCCAGTTCCCGGTTATCTACGACACCATGACGGTCTTTGACAACCTCGCTTTCCCCCTGAAAAACCGTGGCCGCACACGGGTGGAAATAGAACCGCGGGTTATCGAACTGGCGAAGATGCTCGGTCTGGAAGGGGATCTGCATACTAAGGCCCAGCACCTGACCGCCGATGCCAAGCAGAAGATATCGCTCGGCCGCGGCCTGATCCGCAAAAGCGTCAATGCCATCCTCTTCGACGAACCGCTTACCGTCATCGATCCGCAGCTCAAGTGGCAATTGCGCTCGCAGCTCAAATACCTGCACAAGCAATTCGGCTTCACCATGATCTACGTCACCCATGACCAGACCGAGGCCCTGACCTTTGCCGACGAGGTTATCGTCATGTACGAGGGGGCAATCGTCCAGATCGGCACGCCGGAGGCCCTGTTCGAACGGCCGGAACATACCTTTGTCGGCTATTTCATCGGCTCGCCCGGCATGAATATCGTCCCTTGCCGGATCGCAGGCAACCGCGCCCTGATCGACGACCACGCAATCGCCCTGCGGAACAGCTATACGGCTATTCCGGCCGGCGCCAAGGTGGAGATCGGCATTCGTCCGGAATATCTCCGGTTGCTTCCTCCCGGTGGGGAAGGCGTGCCGGTCGATATCAAAAAAGTCGACGATATCGGTCGCTATAAGATCGTCCGCGTCGGCCTGAACAGCAGGGATTTCAATGTCGTCGTCCCGGAATTGTCGGGCATGACCGGCGATAAGGCCGGTCTTGTCTTCGACATGCACCACACCAACATCTATGTCAATGACCATCTTTTTGCAGGAGAGTCGCAATGATCGCCAAACAGCCGAACCAGAAGGCATGGTTCATGGTCCTGCCGGTTTTTCTTGTCGTTGCCTTCAGCGCCGTCATCCCGCTGATGACCGTCGTCAACTATTCGGTACAGGACACCTTCGGCAACAATGTCTTTTCCTGGATCGGCATGGACTGGTTCAAGGACCTGATCCACTCGGAACGCTTTCATGACGCCTTTCTTAAACAGCTGCTGTTTTCCGGCATCATTCTCCTCATCGAAGTGCCGCTCGGTATCGCCATTGCCCTGGCCATGCCGAAAAAAGGCTGGGGCGTGCCGGTCTGCCTCATCACCATGGCCCTGCCGCTGCTTATCCCCTGGAACGTCGTCGGCACCATCTGGCAGATCTTCGGCCGGGTCGATATCGGCCTCCTCGGCCATACCCTCGCCTCCCTCGGCTTTGACTATAATTATACCCAGGACCCCATGGCCGCCTGGATCACCATCATCATCATGGATGTCTGGCACTGGACCAGCCTCGTCGTCCTCCTTTGCTACGCCGGACTCTGCTCCATCCCCGACGCCTATTACCAGGCGGCAAAGATCGACGGTGCCTCGCGCTGGTCGGTGTTCCGCTATATCCAGCTGCCGAAGATGCAGCGGGTGCTGCTCATCGCCATCCTCCTGCGCTTTATGGACAGCTTCATGATCTATACCGAGCCCTTCGTCATCACCGGCGGCGGCCCCGGCAATTCGACCACCTTCATGTCCATCGATCTGGTGAAAATGGCCGTCGGCCAATTCGATTTAGGTCCCGCCGCCGCCATGTCGCTCGTCTATTTCCTCGTCATTCTCCTGCTCTGCTGGATCTTTTACACGGTCATGAGCAATATCGGCGAAGAAAGTTCCAACGGAGGTAAATGATATGCGACTTAAATGGCTGATCCCGGCGATCTACATCGTTTTTCTGCTGCTGCCGATTTACTGGCTGGTGAATATGAGTCTCAAGACCAACGAGGAGATCCTTTCGGTCTTCACCCTCTGGCCGCGCGACCTGACCCTTGCCAATTACAAGGTCATCTTCACCGATGCCTCCTGGTACTCCGGCTATATCAATTCGATGATCTATGTGTCGATCAACGTGCTCATCTCGGTGACCTTTGCCCTGCCAGCCGCCTACGCCTTTTCCCGCTACAGCTTCGTCGGTGACAAACACCTGTTTTTCTGGCTGCTGACCAACCGCATGGCGCCACCGGCGGTCTTTGCCCTGCCGTTTTTCCAGCTGTATTCCTCCATCGGCCTGTTCGATACCCATATCGCCGTGGCCATTGCCCACTGTCTCTTCAATCTGCCGCTGGCGGTATGGATCCTTGAGGGTTTTATGTCCGGCATTCCCAAGGAGATCGACGAAACCGCCTTTGTCGACGGCTATTCCTGGCCACGCTTCTTCATCAAGATCTTTATCCCCAATATCGCTTCCGGCATCGGCGTCACCGCCTTTTTCTGCTTTATGTTTTCCTGGGTGGAGCTGCTCCTTGCCCGGACGCTGACCGCCGTCAACGCCAAGCCGATCTCGGCGATCATGACCCGCACCGTCTCCGCCTCCGGCCTTGACTGGGGGGTGCTCGCCGCCGCCGGGGTTCTGACCATTCTGCCCGGCGCTTTGGTCATCTATTTTGTTCGCAACCATATCGCCAAGGGTTTTGCCCTCGGTCGCGTATAAGGAGAAATGTCATGAGTTTCAGCTGGATGGCCTGGACCATACCGACCGCCGCCTTCTTCGGCATCATCTTCTGTCTTTTACTTATTATGACCATCTGGGAGCTGAAATGCCCAGGCGGCGCACCGCGGATAGGCATTCTCCGTTTCGAGACCACCAGGGGCGACCGGCTCTTTGTCTCCCTGCTCGGTTCAGCCTTCATCCATATCTTCTGGCTGGGGCTTTTCGGTGATCTCAGTTTATGGTGGGCCTTTGCTTTATCCTGTATCTATGCACTCGCCGTTTTTCGCTGGGTGTAGGGGTTGTTTCATTCCGCCGCAGGACACCTCGGTGGCGGGAAAATCGTCAAACAAAAGAGGAGAAACAGAATGATTAAAAAGCTTGTAACGGCAACAGCGTTGGCCGCCCTTTTGGCGGGACCCGCAGTCGCGGGTATGGATGAGGCAAAGAAATGGGTGGACAGCGAGTTCCAGCCTTCGACTTTGTCAAAGGAAGCGCAACTAAAGGAAATGGAGTGGTTTGTTAAAGCCGCCGCGCCCTTCAAGGGCATGGAGATCAAGGTTGTTTCCGAGACCATCACCACCCATGAGTACGAATCCAAGACCCTGGCCAAGGCCTTCACCGAGATCACCGGCATCAAACTGACCCATGATCTGATCGGCGAAGGCGACGTTATCGAAAAACTGCAGACCCAGATGCAGTCCAATAAAAACATCTACGACGCCTATATCAACGACTCCGACCTTATCGGCACCCACTTCCGCTATCAGCAGGCGGTACCGCTGACCGACTGGATGAGCGGCGAGGGCAAGGATGTCACCAACCCAGGTCTTGATGTTAACGACTTTCTCGGTAAATCCTTTACCACCGGCCCGGACGGCAAACTCTATCAGATCCCCGATCAGCAGTTCGCCAACCTGTACTGGTTCCGTTATGACTGGTTCAAAAAACCGGAACTGCAGGCCAAATTCAAAGAACTGTATGGCTATGAGCTGGGCGTGCCGGTGAACTGGTCCGCCTATGAGGATATCGCCGAATTCTTCACCGAAAAAGTCAAGGAAATCGACGGCAAGAAGGTTTACGGCCATATGGATTACGGCAAAAAAGATCCGTCACTTGGCTGGCGCTTCACCGATGCCTGGCTGTCGATGGCCGGTGCCGGCGATAAGGGAATTCCCAACGGTCTGCCGGTAGACGAATGGGGTATCCGCGTTGACGGCTGCCGTCCTGTCGGCTCCTCCGTTTCCCGTGGCGGCGACACCAACGGTCCGGCCGCTGTGTATGCCCTTACCAAGTATATCGACTGGCTGAAGAAGTATGCCCCGCCGGAAGCCGCCGGTATGACCTTCTCCGAGGCCGGTCCGGTTCCTGCCCAGGGCGCCATTGCCCAGCAGATCTTCTGGTACACCGCCTTTACCGCCGATATGGCTAAACCGGGCACCCCGGTCGTCGACGAAAAGGACAACCCGAAATGGCGTATGGCCCCGTCGCCACACGGCCCCTACTGGGAAGAAGGTATGAAACTCGGCTATCAGGACGCCGGCTCCTGGACCCTGATGAAATCCACCCCGGTTGACCGCCGCAAGGCCGCCTGGCTGTATGCCCAGTTCGTCATCTCCAAATCCGTCAGTTTGAAAAAGACCCATGTCGGCCTGACCCCGATCCGCGAAAGCGATATCTGGCACGCCTCCTTCACCGAGCGCGCCCCGAAACTCGGCGGTCTGGTGGAATTCTACCGCAGCCCGGCCCGCGTCCAGTGGACTCCGACCGGTACCAACGTCCCCGACTATCCGAAACTTGCCCAGTTGTGGTGGCAGAACGTAGCCGATGCCGTCACCGGCGACAAGACCCCGCAGCAGGCCATGGACTCCCTGGCCGAACAGCAGGATAAGGTCCTCGAACGGCTGGAAAAAGCCGGTATCCAGGGCGAATGCGGGCCAAAACTCAACAAGCCGCAGGATCCTTCCTACTGGCTGAACCTGCCCGGCGCTCCCAAGCCGAAACTGGCCAACGAGAAACCGAAGGGTGAAACCGTTGACTACGACGAGCTCGTTAAAAGCTGGGCCGCCGCGAAAAAATAAGGCCTGAACAAACAGTGTCCCTGGTTTTTCCTCTCAGGGACACCGCAGGTAGCAAAAAACAGGTTGACGGCGAGAGTCGCAACCTGTTTTTTTACCAACGAATTTTGTGAAGATATTTGTTCCCGTTTTTCCCATTGAGAAGGAGAGCGCTCATGGCGTCGCATATCTTGGCAATCGATCAGGGAACCACCTCCAGCCGGGCTATTGTTTTCAACGAGCAGCTGGTAAGTATCGGCGTCGGCCAGCAGGAATTTCAACAATTCTTTCCGCAATCGGGCTGGGTGGAGCATGACCCGGAGGAGATCTGGAGCACAACCCTTGCCACCTGCCGTCTGGCCTTGGACAAAGCCCGCCTCACCGCCGCCGACATCGCCGCCATCGGTATCACCAACCAGAGGGAAACCACGGTCATCTGGGAGAGGGAAAGCGGTCGGCCGATTCATAAGGCCATCGTCTGGCAGGATCGGCGAACCTCCGACTATTGCAACGAACTGCGAGCGGCGGGCCATGATCCGCTCATCACCGCGAAAACCGGCCTGCTCCTTGACTCCTATTTTTCCGGCACCAAGATCAAGTGGCTGCTCGATCATGTCCCGGGAGCGCGGGACATGGCCCTTGCCGGGAAACTGGCCTTCGGTACCATCGACTCCTTCCTCCTCTGGCGCCTCACCGGCGGCAAAACCCACGCCACCGATGCCACCAACGCCTCGCGCACCATGCTTTTCAATATCCACGACAATTGCTGGGACGAGGAACTGCTGAGCCTTCTCGATATACCTGCCTCCCTGCTGCCCGAGGTGCGCGACTCATCCGCCGACTTCGGCACCACCGACCCGGCTCTTTTCGGAGCTGCCATCCCCATCGGCGGCATCGCCGGCGATCAGCAGGCGGCCCTGGTCGGCCAGGCATGCTTTCGCCCGGGCATGATCAAATCGACCTACGGCACCGGCTGTTTCATCGTCCTCAATACCGGCGACCAGGCGGTCCACTCGAAAAATCGCCTCCTCACCACCATCGGCTACCGCTTGGCGGGCAAAACCACCTATGCCCTGGAGGGCTCGATTTTTGTCGCCGGAGCGGCGGTACAATGGATGCGCGACGCCATGAGGCTTATCGAGACGGCCTCCGACACCGGCAGACTCGCCCTTCAGGCCGACATCAACCAGGATGTCTACCTTGTCCCCGCCTTTACCGGCCTCGGGGCGCCGCACTGGGACGCCGAGGCGCGAGGCGCCATTTTCGGCCTGACCCGGGCCACCGGCCCGGCGGAATTGTCCAAGGCGGCGCTGGAATCGGTCTGTTACCAGACGCGTGATCTTCTTGAGGCCATGCGCGGCGACTGGCCCGGCATGGGGGAAACGGTACTGCGGGTCGACGGCGGTATGGTCGCTTCCAACTTCACCATGCAGTTTCTCGCCGATATTCTCAACGCCCCGGTGGATCGACCGGTGGTCCTCGAGACCACCGCCCTTGGCGCCGCATATCTGGCCGGTCTCAGCAAAGGTCTCTTCCCGCCGCCGCAGGAATTTGCCGATTCCTGGAAACGCGATACACGGTTTACCCCGGCTCTGGCCGACGAGATCCGCATCCGCAAATATAACGGCTGGAAGGACGCGGTTCAGCGAACACTCAGTAGAAGATGACCGATCCCATGCAGCTTCGTATGCAGCCGCTGAAAAATGCGCTGCCGGAAACCTTTGCCGCAATCCGCTACATTCTCACCGATATTGATGATACCCTGACCCTTGCCGGAAAACTGCCGGCATCGGCGTACAATGCCCTGTGGCGTTTATCTGCAGCCGGCTATCAGGTCGTCCCGGTAACCGGACGACCTGCCGGCTGGTGCGACCTCATCGCCCGGCAATGGCCGGTCGCCGGCGTCGTCGGGGAAAATGGCGCCCTCTATTTTCGCTATGACGAAGATCGCAAGGTTATGCAACGGCAATACTGGAAAACGGAGGAGGATCGAGCGATAGACCGCAAGCGGCTGGCAGCAATCCGTGAAGAGGTGCTCATCAAGGTGCCCGGCTGCGCCGTCGCTGCCGACCAGGCTTACCGCGAGGCCGACCTGGCCATCGATTTCTGCGAAGACGTCGCCCCCCTCGGCCGGCAGGCGGTCCAGGCCATTGTCGACTGTTTCGAGCAACACGGCGCAGTCGCCAAGGTCAGCTCCATCCATGTCAACGGCTGGTATGGCGACTATGACAAACTGGCCATGAGCCGCCGCTTTTTTGCCGACATCTTTGCCCTTGACCTTAACAGCCATCGCCACCAGATCCTCTATGCCGGCGATTCCCCCAACGATGCCCCGATGTTCGGTTTCTTCCCGCACAGTGTCGGCGTCGCCAATGTCCGCCAGTTTTCCGGGCAGATGGATCATTACCCCACCTGGGTCACGGAAAAAGAAGGCGGCGACGGCTTTGCCGAACTGGTGGATGTTCTCATAGCGACGCGGAACATACGCCGATAAACAAGATTTTATTTGGAAATTGCTGCTAAAACAACCAAAGAAGCAAAGGCTATGAAGAGGTATCAGCAGCTTGCCCCCATTCCTGATTTTGCCGCAAGTACTATGGATATGTCACTGTGGGCAATAATCGGGTAAAGCGGATGCATGACTGCTGCCGCACCGGCAAATATTAACCTGCCCAGCAGAGCTTTCAGTCTAAATCCGGAGTCGAAATACTGGGCTGCCCAGCCTGAGTCTATAGCCCAGGAAGTCACATCATCAAACGAGCGGAATAGAGCTTCTTTTCTAAAGTTGCTGTGCTGCACGACCTGAAATCGATGTGTTGCCAGGATGTTTAAACACGCTTCGTGATTTTCTGGCGTATCTACCTTGCCGAGATGGTCTCCAACCCGGAACAACCGTCCAGTGTGGCGAAAGCGACCGGTTGATAGCTCCAGCAAATTTTTCTTGGTGGTCGTAGCCATAGAAATTAAACCGCCAGGTTTCAGCAACTTGAAGACTATATCGAGAATTTGGTCTCTATCGAGATAGCTGAAAAGATAATGACAGAGGATAAGATCCTGCGAGCCTGGAGGAACATGGTTCAAGATGTTTCTTGCATCATCACAGATGAACTCCACAGGACCCTGGATTTTTCTAGCTGCCTGCTTCAACATCTGCGAAGAAAGATCGTTGCCGGTCCTCCTCCGGATGGAAATATGAGGCTCAAGATCAGCGAAGCTGTTGCCGGTACCAACCGCAAGATCAAGTGCGGCATCGAGGGTTCTATCACCACAATGCTCAATGATCTGATTGATGCTGATGGTACGCGTATCTTTATAAATACTGTTCCAGTCGTTATCGTAATCCTGTGCTATACGATTGTAAAATTTTTCCGCCATCTATCAGACTCTCAATTTCTCCATATGCTTTTTCACACGGATGGCAAGATCGGACAGGCCTTGCGCATTCACCAGAATTTGGTCACTGGCATCACCCACATGATTTACCTGCTCATTAATTCCGGCAATATCACGGTCATCTTCAATCACTTTGGCAAGTACCTCCATGGTGGCATGGAGAGCAAGCAGCTTTGTCTGTTCTCAGATCTCGGTAACAACCTCAGTCACCATAGCGACTTTTCGAGCGGAGTCAACAAGAGTCCCCATTTCTTCTGAGTTGAAACGAGCTGGTTTGACCGCACTCCCGCAAGTCGATTGTCATTAGCCTGACATTTGATTCTCTGGGCACGGTGTAATTGTAAATTGAAAAAATACCTGCTACAGTTTTCAGAAGATGGCGGTCTGGGGGGTATCTAATTTAATCGCATAGGAACGATTGTAGCTCCAACGAATCCTTATATAAGAAAACCGCTCGAAGGGACCTGCAATGGGGTGGTCGGGAAGCCAGCTGTCCTGCCTCGACAAGAAAAACTGAGGAAAAACAATGCTTAAAAAAGAGATTATCGCTCTTAATAAAGAAAGAAGTGACGAGTACTGTACGCCAAGTGCTCGTGATGCACGGGCTATGTATGCAAGTATTCATCCGACAAATATACTGGTCTTCAAGTGCATGGACGGTAGAATAAATCTTCCCCTCATTACCGGTATCCCTATGGGAATCCTCCATCCTTTCCGTCATATTGGAGGGAAGTTTGTACTCGGTGACCCCTATCTCGGACGTCTTGTCTTAGACGAGAAAGAAAGTGCAGTTCGTCAAGGCAGACCCTCCCTTGCACTGTGTACCTATCACTATTCAAAAGGAGATGCGCATCGAGGATGTGCGGGTCATGCCTACGACACAAACTCAGCTCGCAATGGTGCCATAGCACATAAGCAAGAATTCGATAAAGTATTTGGCACAAACAATCCTGCAATGGCGGCAATCATTCTCGGTATCGAAACTGATGAAGATTCTCTCATCTTCACAAACGAAAGTGGCGACTCCTTTTCCATCGCTGAAAACTGCGAAGCGTCGGATATGCAGATACTCTCTACGCTCACACGCATCTATCCCAACACCTCAAAACAAATGCTCGATGATATCCTCCCGCTCGCTCTTGGAAACCGCGCACATGTCAAATCCATAAAGCTTGCAGGAGGACGCCCACCTTCCGAGCTCGTGCACGGAGAAAACATCATTTGTGTCGGACGCGGATTTGACTGGCTCCACCTCCCTAATCGTGCACTCATTATTGGCCCCTACGAATACTATGATCACACATGGAGAGATGCAATAGCGATTGCAGGAAAGATCGTTCTCAACAACTTCGAAAATAACCCGGAACTTAAAAAAGGAGGGGCGCTCCTTATAAGCTCAGCTCCATACCGCGATCTCGATGAAAAAGGTATCGCCATGATGAAGGCGGATTTCTTTTGCAAGGTCGCTCAAGACGCTCTCGGAGAAAACATGAAAATCCTCTCTATGGAGACCCTTGTTGGTGTTACCGACCTCACGACAATGAAGTTTCATCAAATTTAAGCAAAGTTCTCATGTTTTTCCGACATCAAACGACTCGTTTATGATTATTGAAACGGATCGGGTCAGAATGGAGGCATTATCAGCAAACCCGCCAGCACCGAAGCCCCATTGGCGACCAGTGATGTCTGCAGGGCGGGTCGGAGAGGAACATCTAAAAGAAAGTAATACAGCAGCCCTTCACCGATCAAAGCCGTCGCCTCTCCCAGGGCAACGGTCGCCCAAAAATCAAACAACTCGGGATAGACAAACCATAATAAGGGCAAGGTCGCCATATTGGCGGATAGGGCGGCAGCAATGATCTGCGACAAAACGACCAACCTGCCGTTTCGGCGAAAGTTTTGCATCAGCAGGCAGCAAACCACCGGGATTTCTACCATGTTGGTAATGATTCCCGCTTTGAAAAACACATATACATAGGGTTGTTCGACCATGCATTTCCCCGGTCGGGCTTATGGCTTCACCGGCAATCGATGCGGCGGAAACGACCATTTCCCACCGGTGGGGGGCGGCCGCTTATCGCATATCATAGCATAATCTTCCTGCCGCGTGCCGGTGATATCACAAGTCAACGAACCCGGTCGAGGATGTTCCCCTCGTCTCGTCGGAATTTCATCCTGACCCACCACCCGCAACTGAAGAAGTTTGCCCTTATCCTCTTGCAGGGAAAAGGGCTTGGAAAGCTCATTGCTTCCGATCCCATAAATGGTGCATGGAAAGTCGATTGTCAAACTCTTCTTTCCCTTTGTTTGGTCGATAATCTTACCCTTCTCATCAATACACAGCAGTTCATAACCAAGGGGCAACTCAGATAGGGTTATTGTAAGCGAGGAACGGTATATCCGATGCGGTTCGACGGGAATAATGATATCGGCCGACGCCCTTATCGTCGCCAGGAAAATACCGCCGAAGATCATGACCCATGGTATCAGACGCGACATATTCACCTCCTATTTTTCCCCTGTGAAAAGAAGTTGTATAGTTTGTCGAAGAGTTTTCACCTGCGATTTATCCCCTTTTCCTCGGTTTGGTAAAGTGTCAACCCTCCCCACGCCGCAAGGGCTGCTGAAAGACAGATGATGACCGCCTGGACGGACATACGTTGCAGTGCCGGCTGCGGCAACAAAAACGGTAAGGCCCCGGCCAACAAGGCTAAACAAGGCAGACCAAAGGAAAAAGCCGGGCGTCCGGGAAATAAGGACTGGATGCCGGCCAGGGTGACACCGGTGGTGCACTGGAAGGCAAAAAGGGCAAGACAGGCCGCCGGCAAAAAGGCATCATAGTGGCTAGCGGCAAG